>Ga0207124_1001_pt2 | contig 77071 bp, 72 predicted proteins | sample Alteio_BWMinHeat_37_FD_153506 | JGI IMG/M metagenome (GOLD analysis project Ga0207124, IMG submission 153506) | Enriched cells from forest soil in Barre Woods Harvard Forest LTER site, Petersham, Massachusetts, United States -... | ecosystem: Environmental > Terrestrial > Soil > Temperate forest >... | reverse complement strand
TATTTTCTACTGGGATTTCCGGTTGTTCCTGCTCATCCCCATGATCAGTTTCCTTAGTAAAGGCTTTGCTCATATTTTCATTCCGTCCATTTAATATTCATATAGGCATTTAACGCGAATCTATATTGTGCACAAGGTTTTAACCTTGTGCATGGAAGTTTAATTAGAATATTCAAATCTAGGAAGTAAAATGATATGAAAAGATCATTAAAAATCGCCGCTATTATAAGGTACTATTTTTTTGGATTAGGATTATTTTGTTCAACAGCGGGGACAGAAGCGCTAGTAGGCGCTAGAGAAGGAGAACTTGGAACGACTTCATATTTATAATATAAAAATATAGCAATAATACCTAATATTACAATTACTGCCCCTGCAATCATGCCCGCAGAAGAATTTTCTTTATCTTTTCTTTCAACTTTGTCTTGTTTTAATCTGGGATCGTTATATGAATTTGACATAAGTCACCTTTTTTAAAAATTTTTCATAATTAATTATTATATCTATATTTATTGGATTTAAACAATTAGGGTGTTCACTATTATTTTTCTACCTCAAGTGTTATCAAGTTAATCCTTGAATAAGGTTTTACTGATACTAAAAGATTTTAAGTTTCAGCTGCTCTATTTATTTCATTATATTAATTATATTATGCAAGCATACTAAAGTAATAGCAGTCCACTTACCCTTGCAGCACCACAGACCCTGCTGTAAACATTAATGCATATTTACGGGTAGATAACAGACAACTAATTGTAAATGACGACATTTTCAAATTAAATTACCCGCCATTATGCCGCTGCAAATAAGTGATCAGTCGCTATGCTTAGAAGAAATGATGAAATAAACCGGAGTAAAAAGTAAGGATTAAGTGACATGTATATTGAATTAAATAATAAAAATGAATTAACAATTAATACGAACGGAAAGCATGGGGCAGAGGGTGCTAGCGGCAATTCTGGATCAGGTGGTGGTTATTATTCACAGAATGGGGAAGATGGTGCGAACGGGAAAAGAGGACAAGACGGTACCCATGCTGAAAATATTATTCTTAGTTTATCCGCAAATGAAACAAGGCAGCAGGTAAAAATAAATGTGTTATCCCAAGGTGAATACCATCTTCCTTTGGGGGACGAAGCGAGTCAAATTATTGTTAAAGCAACAGGAGGTCAAGGCGGTAAAGGTGGCAGAGGAGGCGAAGGCGGGAGAGGTAGCAACGGAACAAATGGTGAAGATGCTTCAGCTTATTCCTCGGGTACAAATGGTACGAATGGTGGTCATGGCGGAGATGGCGGGAGAGGAGGAGATGGTGGTAACGGAGGAGATGGCGCAGATTTAACTGTCAAAGTCCAACCGCAAGATACAGATTTACTTATGCTCTTAGCTAAACCTCAATTGAAGGGTGGCATAGGGGGCGGTGGTGCTAGAGGTGGTGAAGGTGGCCCAGGTGGCTCAAAAGGTCTTGGTGGTAACAGTTATTATTGGACCGAAGAAATAACGCATCATGATACAGATGAGGAAGGCCATGTACATGAACGCATTGAGTACATCACAAATACGACTTATGGCGGATATGATGGCAACAATGGAAGTGGTGGAAGCGATGGAAATCAAGGCATAAAAGGCAAAGACGGGAGAGACGGCAAATTTAAGGTTGAAGTTAATGATAACATTTATTCAGGTTTATATGACCTTTCGCTTGCATCGATTAAACCTGTTAGCTCTGATGATCATATCATTGAACCAGGAGAATCCTTATTTATAAAAGAGATCGCATTTAAAAATACCGGTGTCATGCCTACGCCTGCATACCAAGCTATCATGGTTTCTCTTATTCCTAATGAATGGATTGATTTTGAGGAAAAAAATACTATTCTCTTAGCGGATTCTATTGATCCCGCGCAAGAAAGCGTCTGCAAACAATCGCTACAATTTCACATCAAAAAACCAATTATGAAATCTGCTACTCATTCGGCATTTCATGCGACAGGTAAATTACAATTTAAAGCAAATCTCGCGCGCGTAAATAAAACTTTTCCTACAGTCGCTACAAAAATAAAGACACTACAAATTCAATATCCGGTAGAAATGTCTACCGCATTAATTGCGCCTACAATTTCTAAAGATGAGGAAGCCCCTTTTGTTGTGCAAATACAGAATATTTCACAACAAACTATTGGGTTTGCTGCAGATCAACCACGATTATTAGAAATAAGTTTATCGACTAATCAATTAAATCAAGGAAAGTCATTAAGCTTTTATAACGAAGAGGGCGAGCTCGTACAGAAAATAGGCGTACCGGTAACAAAGAACGTTGTTAAGATTGATCCAGGCCAAGTCCTTCGCTTTGCGGGCACTTTAAAATTTGCTAATGATGTCCCAATCTATACCACTATAAATTTAGAGGTAAAATTACATTTAGGTGATTTAAATAAAAAACTGAGTGATGTAGAAACGATTCAACAACGTAACGTTCAATTACAATTATCTGATGTCTTTAACTATGATCCCCATGCTGATTTCGTATTAGTAACAAATAATAAAACCAATCTTGCCACTATTCAGCAATGGCAAGAAAAAGCCAAGGAGTTAGGTAGTTCAATTGGTATTTGGAATACTTCTCTCTATAACGGCGTGAGTTATACACAAAAACGTTTAGATCAAGGTAGTTTTATTCAACAAATGCAAGGAAAAGTGATTGTTATTCTTAATAATGAAATGCAAATACGCAATAATACCTTACATTCAACGGATTGTTTAGATGCGATGGAAATTTTAAACGCGGCTAAAAATGCGCAGGTTGCAAGCTATATTATCGGCCCAGATTTTAATTTAAAAAAAGCGATCACCCCATATATTCCCATGAATGCCAACTCCCATGATATTACGGTTAAAGAAAAATTATTCTTTTGGCAGCAACCAAGCGAAACACATTTGAAAAAGGTAGCAACCACCCTCAATAAACGCTTACAGAAAGAGAATCCGAATCTACGTTACGTTCCTTTATGCACTTTTTATCCTAAACAATTATCTGAGAGTTGTTTCAAGCTTACGTGGGGAATAGGCGCTATTTCAATGCGGGAAACTTTAGATCAATCTCAGTCACACATTGCATTTAGAAAAACGTATAATGAACAATCCATACAAGAATTAACACAAATAGATACTTATAACATAATTAAGTTATTACCTTTTCATAAAAAAATACATTATTTGCATCGTACAAATGATTTAGAAAATAAAGAAATAATTAAAAAAGCGATATTATCGGATTTAATAAATGAACTACTGACTTACGGCAGAAATAAATGGAACAATAACTTCACTAATAAAAAATTATTGGATGCCTTAGTCAATCTACGTTATATGGTTCAAAGTTTTTCGGGTGATCTTAACGATGTATTACTAAAATATGAATACCTTTCAAGTCGATTACCCGCAACAAGTGATAAGTTATTTTTTCCTTACTTATGTCGAAGAACGCGGCTAAATAATTTAGTTTATGCCATCACTAATGGCTTATTAGCTAAAGCTTTTTCGAAAAATAATTTAAAAGACGCTCGACAAAACTTAAAGCAAATGTGGGATCAAATTTCACGAGAGGAAATACTAGATCAGTTTGCATTCCCTTATAATGATAAAGTCATGTTTGATAATCAGTTAGTCGTATCAGACCCGATATTTGTAGATATAAATAAAACATTATATAAAAGCAAAGAAAGCACTTTTAAAGAGCAGCAACATTTCTTTGCAAATAAAGAAGAACGTAAAAAAAGTATTGCGTCATATCAGGCAAGGTGTCGTTTTTAGTGCGTCATCATTTATTTTATATACGATAATTTACATATCTACCTTAAAAAAAGGTAAATTGGTCCCGTGCTTACGCACTAAACCTAAGTTACTATAAACGCCATGATAAAAGTTTTGTTATCAACGTCATTATCATTTATTATCTCCCAAAAATATCTCTCTAAAGGAAATATGATGAATATCAACAATCCTAATAATGTAACAATGCAAGAATTAATAGCTATCATGAAAGATTACTCAACTCAAATAACTTCCCATCCGAATGCACCGACTCATTGGAGTGCCAATGGTAGCGGCAAATCTACTTTTAGCGGTGCTGATGAAGTCTATGGCTGTGGTTTTTGGAATCATTCTAATCCAATATCATTAGAAAAAATTGATGCTGCTTTTTCTCAACACAATCATTATAGATTAATGAAAATTGTAAAAGTATTAGCTAAGCAAACTTGTGATACATTAGGTGACAACTATAAAGCGCTAGATTTAATTAATATTGCTTTAAAAAGCCCATTGGCTGAGACTAAATATCACCGATATTTCATTTTTTCTAAGTCGGTTGATGATCGTCTAGAAAATTATAAAAAACATGTCGAGCAATACATTAAAATTGAGGAGCAAGACAAGGCTAATCGTAACAAGCCTATTATTTAGCAAGTAGCTAGGTTAGCACTCTTCGCGTACTTTACAGCAATTTTTTATCGATAATAACTACACCACACATTCCATGGGCAACTGGTTTTCTCTATTGCTTCATCCGAATATCTTTTGAGGGTGATCACCCATAAATTTTTCCTATCAATACAATAGCCTTAAGCTTATTGTTATCCATCTAAAATTAAGTAAGCTCTATTTACATAAAATATCATTGCACAATTTCTAAATTTAATAATAACTTTTAAAATACAGGAAAAATAATATGCCGGAATATTCAAACCGTTTGTCGATTAGTAAATCTCATATTTTAGTTCTTAGTGAAAATGGTGAAGTCCATTGCTATAATCCTATAGAAATAACAAATTCACTTCATTGCGATACGCCTGCCATACTCCCTAGAATTAACAGAAAGAATGCAACCTGCGTGCATGTCATTGGCAACAATCACTTTATTGTTGGGTATGATGAAAAAATTTATCGTTATGATCCATCTGGCAAAGAAAATCCTGCAGAATTAAATATCTGGCAAGAGGTGGATATACCAGGCAGTAAAGAATTTCGCATGCTTGGAATTACTGACAATGAAATACTTGCCTATAATGGTAGCAGATATGGGTGGACTTATGGGCAGAGCTCTCACGTATTGGATTATTTAACACAAGAAATTAGACAGGAAAATTTTTTGCCTCCGCTTTCTAGTATTAAAAAACTATTAATCAGCGCACACACTCCTTCAACTTTCCAGCTCATCCTAGACAATAGCGGAAAAGTGTACGGACATGGATTTAATGGCGAGGGTCAAATAGATCCGCACTCAGTAGATGCTTATTTATTCGATTATAAGGAAATGAGTAGTTTATTTAAGGAACCAGCAAAAGATATTGTAGCCGGTACGTTTGATAGCTATGTACTTTGTGAAAGCGGAAAAGTCATGGCCGGAGGTCTTAATTATCCTACAAAAAATGGTTTCCATACCTTACCGCATTTGGAAAACATTATAAAGATTGATGGTAGTGCCTGTGCTTTTGGAGCTCTTAACAACAAAGGGGAAGTTTATTTTTCCGGAGGAGAAGGTAGGCCCTTAACAAAAATTGATTGTCTGAGGGGTATCACCGATCTTATCATACATGAGAAATATGCCATCGCGGTTGATTATAAAAGTTCAGTTTACGTATTTGATAATGATTTGGTAAACATTCAAAAAGTAAATGGTCAGTTCGCTAAAGATATTGGTTTTGCCCTACACGCAAATGAATTGTCCAAAATTAATCAATTATGTCACATTGAGAAATATCAATTTATGATGCAATTGAGAGAAAAAGTTAATATCGTGAGTCCTTATCGAGAACAAGGCATTTTTAAATGTCCAACAGGATTTAAAGAATTGAAAACTATACTTAATAAACTTGATTTAATGCTGTCAAACGAAGAGATTGCAACAACGTTTAACTTAATAAAAGAAACGCTAGAACGCAGAGCTAAATTTACTAACTTAGCAAGATATAAAAATAAGCAATTTTATTCAAAGCAATTAATAGAAGCAAATAAAGTTGTAAGTAAGCTATCAACCATTATCCCTCCACCAATGATAAGATGTGAGTGATGAAAACATTTGATGTTATTATTGTTGGCGCTGGTGCTGCTGGACTAATGTGTGCGATAGAAGCGGGTAAACGCGGTCGTAAAGTACTGGTTCTTGAAAAAGCCAATAAGCCTGGTAAAAAAATCTTGATGTCGGGGGGAGGGCGATGTAATTTCACTAATTATGATGTGACCCCTGATAAATACATTTCTCATAATCCACACTTCGTTAAATCTGCATTAAATCGATTTACCCAATGGGATTTTATTGCTTTAGTTGAAAAGCATGGCATTCCTTTTCATGAAAAAACCTTAGGACAATTATTTTGTGATCACAAATCTCAAGCCATTCTTAATTTATTATTAACGGAATGTAATGAAGTAGGCGTGACCATACAATTGAATAATAACATTGAAAAGCTTACTAAATTAAACGATGGTAAATTTTTAGTGATATCAAATCAGGCATCACTTCTTTGTCAATCCTTAGTGATAGCCAGTGGCGGCTTATCTATTCCTACGCTAGGAGCGAGTCCTTTTGGTTATCAAATTGCTGAACAATTTGGTATTCCTATTTGGCCAATCAGAGCGGGATTAGTGCCGATTTTATTTACACCTAAACAAAGAGAACAATTTTCTATACTCTCCGGTATTTCAGTGCGTAGCTTAGTTAGCCATAAAAATATTAGTTTTTGTGAAAATATTTTGTTTACTCATCGTGGGCTCAGTGGTCCGGCAATTTTACAGATTTCTTCCTACTGTGAGCTGTTTGATAATATTAAAATTAATTTACTTCCTGAGATAGACGTACTCTCTATGCTTAAATCTGAAAAAGTTAATCAATCAGAAAAACAGTTGAAATCAATTTTATCTATTCATTTACCAAAACGTTTAGTTGAAATATTTTTTAATGAGTATTTGCTTAAAAAACAAATAAAATCACTTTTGCAAGAAGAGATAATAGAAATTTCGCAACGCTTAAATAACTGGACAATCACAGTTTCTGAAACTGAAGGCTATCGCACAGCAGAAGTAACCTTGGGAGGCGTGGACTGTAATAGCATTTCTTCTAAAACCATGGAAGTTTCAAGTACGCCGGGTTTGTTTTTTATAGGTGAAGTGCTTGATGTGACCGGTTGGTTAGGTGGCTACAATTTCCAATGGGCTTGGTCTTCTGGATGGGCGGCTGGGCAAGTCGTATAGATCTGCGCGGTGTCAGTCAGTTATTTTTATCAAAAATGTAATCAATTTGTAATGTATCTGTAACATATCTGTAATGTTTTTTTAGTATCATTGAATGAAATATATCTTTTGTATACAAAAAAACAAGGAAATGAAATATGTCAATTGAAAATCTAACAGATACACAGTTACAACAAAAAAAATACGCTGACAAGTTATTTGAACTCAAATCTTTTTTATCTTTCTTTGAAAAAAAACGTGATGAAATTCTGCGAAACTTGGCAAAATTAAAACTAGAATATGTAATTGATATAGAGGCTCATAGAGAATTAAGTCATCATTTGCAAAATATAATTCAAGATATTCAAACACAATATGGGGCTTTTGTTGCATCTGACATAGATAAATCTGATGACCAACCAGCAAACATCATGCTTGATTTTTATCTAGATAAATTAAGTGAAATAAAAGAAGTTTGTGAAAATCATTATCTTGTGGATTTTTTCAAAACCAAAACAATAATGTTGCCAAATAATGCTGAATATACAAAATTGTATGATAGTGCAATTGAAGAAGGTAAACAAATTATTGGCGATAATTGGACTAAAGAACTTAATACTAAGCTATTTTATCATCCTAGAGGTAGTAAAGGAGACGAGATAGCTCGTTCTTTAGAAGCTGGAACATTCATAGGGGGTTTAAGTGCAAGCATCGCTTTTGCCAGTGTAACGACTTTTCTTGCAGGCGTTACAATAGCTTTAGCCTCAGTATTGACTTGTGGTGTCGTAGCAGCAGCTTTTGTTGGGATAACCGTAGGTGTAATTGCTGGTTGCTTAATGCATTCAATTTTAAAAAAACAAAACCAGGTATATGACAATAAAATGCAACAAATTGAAAACTATGATAAACAAGAAAATCATCCTTTAGCTCAGAAAAAGTGGTCCTCAGTATTTGATCATTTAAGTATATTCAAAGCGAATAAAAAAGATTATTTGCAAAAACCGCAACCACTCATGAATATTCCTGATCAGGAATATGATGATTATTTTAGTGAAAAGACATTTTCTCCTGCTTAAAAGAATTTAATGTAAAAAGAGTTCAAATGACGCATTCTTAAGAATGCGTCTATGAAAATAAAAAGAGCATTAAATGAAGATACTTGACCTCATTTTTTGCCCAACATATTCTGGCTAACAGAGAAATACCATATCCGATTTGGAGTCGTTTATGAACCAAGTACAAATCGAGCAAAAAAGCTATCAGATGCCGCCGCAGGATGGGTTTACCGTCGCATACTTTCTTACTGTGGCTGACATAGAACGATCGGCTCAGTTTTACGAAACGGTCTTCGGTGGCCGCATTCTTAGTAGAGGCGACAGCAGCGGGGCGCCAGGGTATATCCAGATAGGGAATATGTGGCTCATTGTTAACGTCGGGGGCGGTCCGACACCCGACAAACCATCGGTAACGCTCAGCGTCCCCTCCGACCCCGATTCAGTTAGTAGCTTTATGAATATCCGGGTTGCTGATATTCAAGCATGCTATAAACTATGGCGAAATCGAGGAGCTGAGTTTATCACAGAGCCAAAGGACAAGTATGGCGAGACGCGCTGCTACATTCGAGATCCTGACGGTTATATTATAGAAGTTGGGCAAAGCAAGCCGGACTTCACGTATGGTTAAAAAGCGTGGCATATCGATTCCAGATCTATAGTCGGATGGGTCAGCCAGTGAATATGAGGTAGCGTTGTAACGTGTTCAAATAGGGCTTATGTAGCATTTTCGGACGATTCTTGGTAGTATCCTTTACTGTAAAAAAATGAGGAAAAAACCATGACGAATAATAAATCAGTACGTCCAGAAGATCTTTTGCCTGACGGAGCGGATAGTACTTCTATTAATGGGAAAATTGTAAGAAAGGGCAGTATTGCAGCGTTTTTAGCAAATGTAGACATTCTAGAGAGCGGCAATGCCACTGAAGAACAAAAACAGAACGCAATTAACACAATGATAGAATTGGCACCAACAATAATTGCTAGTGGTTTACATAAGCACGTTGAATTTAAAAACCCTCAAATTGAGCAAATTCTTGTTAAGGCAGAAACTTTAGCCTCATAGGACGTAGTTGTTGGTTATATTCAATATTTAAGTGGCGGATCGCACGCTCCGCTCCTCACCGCCATGCTTGTCACCAATGCACCGATTTTTTGTTATTTTAGTCTTCTTTCTCGTCAATTTTTTCAGTCAACTTTGTCTTGTTTATGTCCGTTTTCGTAATTATCCGCATGACTTCTTTTTTTAAAAAATAATGCCGCTAACTTATTCTCCCCTAACGCTCTAGACAATTCCAACATAACAAAAAACTGGGCAAAAATAATTATCATAATAAAAGTTTTTGCGAGCATGATATTCATTTTTTGGTGCATTATTATATAGTAAGTTTGCATAAATGTTCTTCCTGCAAAATATCCGATAATATAATGTTCAAGCAGGTTAAAGATTAATAATAGCAAACTAAATGCAAGCGTTTTATAAATCACTGGAATGATAAGAGGATGATATTTATATTTTTCACCAATCTTTGCTGCTTCACCAATCATGATAACTTTTGCAAGTATCAACGCTTCAAGCAAGCTATAACCATAACGAATATGACTATTGCCATAATACCCAAGCAACAATCGTTCATAAGTTATGAAAGTACCAAATAAAAGATAAAGAAAAAAAGTATAAAGATAAAATACGGTTATTTCATGAAAAAATTTTTGCTTCACCTTCCCATACATTTTGCTATCCATACAGGCGTATCCCTTGTAAGCGTTCATGACCTAACAGTCAATGCCCATAAACGGGCAAATGTAAATGAAAAATCTCTTCAAAATATTACAAGATTTGATAACTTTTTACCAGGATAGGGGGCGGGGGCCTCTTTACCTGCTAGGAAGCGCTCACTCTCTTTAAGATGTTCTCCAAGTTTAGCTTTAAAGCCCTTTTGTTCCAGATTACAGGCCAGATTAATTATTATGGACATTATACGATTTCAGCGTTAGATCAATTTTTAAGCCATTTCAATAAGACATTCGTGAAATGGGCAGCGAGAAAGTTTAAACAATTTAGAGGCAATAAAATTCGAGCAGGTACTTTTTTTCAGAAAGTTTCTGAACGAGAGCCCATTTACATCCGTGTTTTCCTGGAGAGTGTTATTAGCGTGTAAGAATATTATTAATGAATTGATAAAATTATTTGTGGTATTATTACAACCAAAATAATTTTTATTAAAAATATAACACTCTGCAATGCTATCTTTAAGGTTCTCAAACGAAATAATGCCGAAAGGCGCAGGCCTACTTTTTTTAATAAAATTATTCTTTATAATCACTTATAGTATTGTTTTTTCGACACTAATTTTATATATTTCTCATCAGTTACATTTCCCTCATCATAAAGCCGCGAAAATTACTGCAACGTTTCTTGCTTACGCAGGAATTTTTCGACTAGTCACTGGCTTTATAGGTGATCGATATTTAAGCTATCAGCATATTCTTGTCATAGGATTTATTTCGTTATTCGTAGGATGTCTTTTGGTTTCGATTCCCAATACAGCAACTTTATATTGGGGAATCTCAGCTATTATGCTTGGTTCAGGCTTGATGATTGCGCCAAATTGCATTCTAACTCAACTTTTTCCAACCCACGATCACTATCGTGAAGCTGCTTTTTATTTGAATTATGTTGGAATAAATTTAGGTTATATGATTGGATTTTCAGTAAGTGGTTATTACCAATTAAGCAATGCCTATTCAGAACTTTTTCAATTAGCCGCTATTGCCGCATTAATAGCCTTGTTAATTATATTATTTAATTGGCAGCGTCTACGTTTTAAAAGTTCAGAGGCTCGGTTAAATAAGCGAAATGACTTATTTCAATCTATGAAAGGAATCACTCTGATTATTTTTATTTTTTGTCTTGCGCGATGGTTTCTTGAGCATTTGAACATTAGCAATATTTTTATTAATAGCGCTGCTATCTTAATGGGATTGATTATTATTTATTTTGCTTTACAACAAACTAATCAAGCTATAAGAAATAAATTAATTTTATTTTTATCTTTAAGTCTTATTTCCATTGTTTTTTGGACCCTCTCTAATTTAACACCTATTTTATTAACTTTATTTATAGAAAATAACGTTAATCGAAATTATCTTGGTATGATAATTGCCCCGCAATGGGTACAAATAATTAATTCACTAGTAATCATTTTGGGTGCACCGCTCGTTATTTTATTTTTTAATTTTTTAAATAAAAAAGGGATTGGCTTGAAGCTAGCAACAAAATTTTCTATTGCATTAATTTTAGTAGGTGCTTCATTAATAGTGTTAGCAATTGGAGTTAAATTTTCTAATATTGAAGGACTAACTAATTTTAATTGGATCTTAATTAGTTATATTTTACAAAGTTTGGGGGAATTATTTATTGTTCCTGTTGGGTTCGCAATGGTAGGACAGTTAATTGAAGTTGATTTGCAGGGAAGGATGATGGCTGTTTGGATGATGCTGATGGGGGTTGGTGCGAATTTAGCTGGTTACATTTCGAGCGATTTTCTACTGATAAATCAAACCACCAATCCTCATTTAACTAATGCAAGTTATATCGTTACCTTTACAACTTTAGGATGGCTAGCAACATTTACAGGTGCATTATTAATCCTTTGCACATCGTATCAATTAAAGCTCATAACTAAGAAACTACGTTGGAGTGGGACTCAAAATAACTTACCTAACTCAACACCAACATTAAAAAAATCACCATGACATTATCAAACAATATTAAAAGCATTATTAACCATCCTGCTCTAACAAGCTGTGAGGATATTACACAAATTATGCTGCCTTATCTAAAAAGGCATGGCATGACTGTGTTTAATTATTATCGAATCTACTCTAATAGTACGTTGGTACGCTTGTCCACAGATAGCGAATGGACTAAACATTATTTCAAAATGAACTATATGAATAATTTAACCGTACCTCCAAGCTACATAGCCAAACCAAAGAATTATTATATTTGGATGGAAGAGGATTGTCCTTTAATGTTAAAAGATGCTGCGCTTAATTTTAATACTTCGAATGGAATTTCAATTGCAGTTAGGCATAAGGATTCAATCGAATATTTTTGTTTTGCAACCACTTTAAAAAACAAAACCATTATCAATGATTTTTATATTAATAATTTAGATCTCTTAAATACCTATTCTCTTCATTTCAAAGATCAAGCTCAATCAATTATTAAGTTGTGTGATAAAAATAGAATTATCTTTTCGAATGCCTCTTTAGCTGCACAAACTCTATCTAACGATTTAGAGTTTTTCAATTCTAAACAAGCTATTACTCCAGCTCATAAAAAACTAACTAAACTCCAACGGGATTGTGGCAACTTATTATCAGGGTTGTCACACAAAGATATTGCCGCCAAGGTAAATCTATCACCCAGCACAATCGAAACGCATCTGGATAATATGAAATTCAATAAGATTACTAAAAGGCAATTTCAGATTTTAAATTTGTTGATACAAGGCTTAAGGGTTAAGTTAATTGCTAGTCGAATGGAAATATCCCCCCGAACCGTAGAAGATCATATCAACAAATTGCGAGTAAAATTTAACGCAAAAAATGCAATTGAACTTGTAGCTAAATTGGCACCCTATCTTTTAAAAATAAAATCCAAATAAAGTTTTTGCAATTTATTGAATACTGATATTCGCGTGACGTTATCATTTATTGACTTCAAATATGCGATGACATTTCTTCAAAAATGTTGTGTATCCTTTTCTTGTAAGCTTAGGAAATTAATTGATTTAAAACATCACGGCTAAATACATCGTGTGATTTTCTACAAATATAAGCTTTGATAGCATACAGTTTCCCTTTTGGTTAAGCTAGTTGAATTTAGGGCGGTTATTATTTTCCCTATTCGCTATATTTGCTAAATAATTTTTTATATCGTGGAAGTCATTTTCTTGTGCCAAATGGAAAGCCTCATCAAGCTCTTTGAAACCTTTATCGTCAACCAAATATTTAACAAGATCAATTACGCTAGAACGAACAGCATCGTATAAAGTTCCACTGTCAAAAGGAAGTTGTAATTCATCTACACAAAACTTTAAAAGTTCAAGGTTTCCACTTCTTGCAGCCGCCCAAGAAAGATCGTTTCTTTGCCAAGCTTCAAGAACAAGATATTGATAATTACTGCTAAGATACTTAACCATATCAAGACTTTTTGCATTATCAAGGGCATACATAAAGCAGCTCGTGTCTTTAGGTTCTAAATGATAATTTTCTTTTAAAAATTTTACCGCCTCTATACTGCCGGACTTGATTGCAGCAGAAACACAAGCTTGATCTGGTTGTAAATTAATATTCTTATATTTTTCCAGTATTCTGTTACAATGTATTAAATTACTTATCAAAAAAGCATTATAAAGTTCTTTATTAGCGCACGCTTTAATTTCTGTTTCACTTTGAAAAAACATCAGCGTAGAAGGGATGAATGATAATTTAAATGCTTCCTGAAGAATACTCATCATTTTTTTAAAGTTACCCTCTAAAGGAAACATTTTTGAGAGAGCAGTAATAACAAATTCTTTATCAGGATTATTTTGATTTTTTGTAATAAAGTTTTTTATTTCATCCACTTTGTTTTCTTCTACTATAATAAATCCTCTGTCATCATTAATAATGTTTCCTCTAATAATTTTTCCTTTTTCATAAAGCGTCAAAGTTCTATAGGCGTTGCTATATTCAATATAAAAATTATCTAAATCAATATTAATACTCATGGACACTCCAAAACTATTTATTATATTTGTTAATAGCTTGTCACGTATTTTTATTACGTCCATTTTTCAAAAACTACTGTGCTTTTTCTGCGAGCATGAATAACTCATTAATCAAAACGTTTAACATAGATATTATATGGTACGCCGTGTATGGGTGTAACTTTCTGTGTGAACCGAAATCCCATTCGTAAATACATTTGTAAAGCAATTTTCATAATCGGACTGGTATGTAACCCAATAAGCGGTGCGGTATCTCGTAAAGCTCGTTGAAGGCAATCCGTTGTTAAAGCTTTTCCTATCCCCAAACCTCTGTAATTTGGATCAACAACTAACATTCTAATTACAGCCCATTCAGCGGGGAAAAAGTCTTTGGGCTTTCCAGGTGCAACATATGCTACAGCACCAGTAATTATTCCATCAACAATAGCTACTCTTAATTCTGATTGCTCGGCAAGAGAAGCCATGTTGGCAATTTTCTTTGACAAGGTTGGCCAGTCAGTATAACTATTTTTATATTGGGAAAATGCTAACAAAGCGACCTTGTTAACTGATTCAATGTCATTTATTTGAAAATCTCGTATTTGATGGGGCATAGCTAAATCTCTATTGTTAATCTATTGCTTATTCTTTTCGCGCGTTGCATGACCTATACTGTATAGCGTGATTACTTGGGGGGAGGTAAAGAAATATGTGATTGATTTTGCGATCCCTGAGCAAAAAATTCGCCGTGCAATTTGGAACTTCCGGTACAAGCTCCGAAAATTAATTTGCTAATTTCTTATTCAACCCTAGCAAAATAGGGAGTTGCTTTATTTCTAAGCTTACTTTTTGCAAGCACGGATAACGGGGTATTATCTTCATAGCAAACTTTAGCTATGCAAAAGATGTAAGTTCCAGTGCTGAGAAAGTTCTGTGATAACTTGTTGTGCTCGGACACTGTTACCCGCTTCATCCAGCGGCGGAGAGAAAACGACAATAGCCATTTGATTTGGTATGATTGCTAGGATTCCACCGCCAACACCACTTTTTGCAGGAATACCCACTGTCCAAAACCAAGCACCGCTAGTTTCGTACAAGCCATTAATAACCATCTGAGAAAGCACATCCTTTACATAGTGAGATGATATAACTCGATGATGAGTAATCGGATGAACGCCGTTATTTGCGAAAGTTGCGCCCATTAGAGCTAATTGCTTAGTGGTAACCATAATAGAACACGCCATAGTATAACGGTCTACGGCATCAAGCGGATCACTACCCATCCTGTCATAAGCATGAAGTAATGCTGCAATAGCGCGGTTATGCTGATTTGATGCAACTTCCGAGCGATAAACGGTCTCACCTAGATATGGTTTGCCATCACTTAACTTTCTTATAAATTTGAGTACGCGATTCCATTTATCTATATTATTTTTACCTTTTATAAAGCTTGTTACTTGAATTGCACCTGCATTTACTAAAGGATTTTGTAAATGATTAGGACTTTCCGCTATAGCTATTAACGAATTAAAGCTGTGCCCTGTAGCATTCAATCCAATTTTCTCGCTAATAATTTTTTCACCATTATCATGTAGAGCAAGAGCATACACAAAAGGTTTTGAAATTGATTCTATTGCGAATGGAATAGCGGAATCACCAATTGATTCTATATCACCATCTACAGTTACGATTGTTATTCCAAAAAGTAATGGATTTACTTTTGAAAGCTCAGGAATATAGTCTGCGTTCTTGCCGCCTTTAATATTTTTGTATTTTTGATATATATCAGAAACTACTTGCTTGATATCATTAGGAGAAAATTTATTAGTTGCTAAACTTTCTCCTGTAAATGCCAACAATAAAAAAAATATAAGCCCTAACGAAAAAGTTTTTTTATGCATACCCTCTCCATAAATGAATTGTTTACTAAGGTGATATGAATTGTATTTATTATTTTTATTTTTTATAAGCACGCACAGTAGTGTGATATAGTCACAAAAAATATACCGTTAAAAAAGTGCAGCCTCTAATGAGACAAAACAAAAATGAACAAGATGATAATAATCACTACGAATGCGCATCACCTTAGTCGATTAGCTAAATTTAGTTGTCTTTCATCATTGTTAACAATATTATTGTCGCGACCATGCTTAAAAAGAGTGACCCATGAAGCTGACGGGTAGGAGTCCAATTGCAATAATGAACGCTTAGAATGATTATTAATATCAAAAACAATAAATTGATTTAGAAGTTGTTGTGATGATTCTTTAGTAAAGATTACCAATCCATCGAAATCAGTTTCGGGTGATAATTCTAAATTCAAAAAATTGAAAAGATATAGAAGCTCTTCTTTAAGGTCGAAAGTTTTAAGTTTTTTATAATAATGATGATATGCATTATTCGTATTTAAATCGAAACTTATTTTCCCATTATCTAATTGTTTAAAAAGTGCCGATTCTAAAACTCTAATTTCAGTATAACGCCAGTTATATAAACCGCCATCATGCGCTTTCTTTCCTATGAGTGATTTAATCAGCTCTTCTTTAGCATATTCTGTTAATTTATCAAAAAAACGCTGCAACATTGATGGGTCATTTATTTTATTTAACGTCGTAATTACCTCATTTAATATTGCGCTTTTAGTTTGAATAGGAAGATCATGTTTTAATAGGTGTATCGCCTTAAGATAAAGAAACCGTGAATTAAACCGGCAAAGTTTTAGTAAAAGCCAATCATTAATAGGTTCATTAATCGTTAGATGCGTATTCATATAGTCCAGCATAGATCGTTCTGATTCGTGAACTTCTTTAACAAATGTGCCGGCGTAAAGATCTTCATGGGTGAATTGACCGGAATCATCAACATGTTTTAAATTAAAAAAATCTTTTGCCTCTTGTTTAAAAAGATGTACTAAATCACATTCCTTCAGTTTCAAAATTCTATTTGAGAGGTGGTATAAGATTGTTAAATTTTCTACAGGATCATCTGAAAAACTTAATAATTTAGAACGAACCTTATAGATTTGTTCTAAAGGATCGGTTTTACACTTAAAATAAAACTTATAACCATCCTCATTGAATCCAAGGACGTCATGGAATGGAATTTTATAAGGTCCATTGTTATGGACTATAGAGGAGGTAACACTCTTTATGGTTTCGTATTTAAGTTTGATTTGATTATCTATTGATAACAGTTTTAGTGTGAGTAGTCGCATAAAATTCCTTTTAATATGTTCATCATCCAAGTTTAATATATTAATTATTCGATAAATAATTTAGGGCAACCTATTATTGCTTGATACTCTTCCTTATTATTAATTTATGATACTTATCGTAGCTTTTATCGTAAAATAATATTTTGATATTTTTAACACAAAGCATTTAACTACAAATCAATAAGAATTAAAACCCGTAAATTTACGGGTTTTATAACATCTTTTAAAAAATGGCACCCCGCTAAAACAAATAAAATATTAAAATTAGCGTTCCCGCTCGCTAAAGCACATAGGAAAACGAATACGTAGAGGGTTTTTACACTGTAAATTTTTTTCCTCTTGCTTGAATGTACCCGGGACGATAATTGCATATATACTCATTTCCAACTTTTGTTGCAGACATATCAACTTGAACAGTAGTATTCTTCAAAAAATATTTTCCGATTTTTATGGCTTCATCAGGAGAAGAAGCTGTAATATCACCCACCCCAACAAACCACCATAGATCATTTGATTGAAATACAGACGTTGCAGTATAAGCTATGTAGGTATCTTTAATTTTTTGGGCCGTATCAAGTTTTTGTGCCGACTCTTGTATTATTCTAACTGAAGGACAAGGTATGTCATCTTGATAGGGAATAATACTTTTTGCGTACACTAAAGACACTGGTAACAATAATGAAATAAAACTTATTTTAATTGAATTTAAACTCACAAATTACCCTCCCTAATGTTTAATAAGTATTTCGTTTTGGATCAGCTTGCATTTAATTTTTCACATGCTCTTGTAATGTATGCAATTATAGATTGATCATAAGGAAGTTGATTTTCCGGAATTATTCCCGCCTTATAACCATTCCATAATTTTCTACTTAATTCAGATTTGTTTGCATAAATCTCGTTTACGAGATTCATCCATTTTTTAGCAAGCTGAATGCCAGTTTCACTTTCAGGATCTGTATTTAGATTTTCCCTAACTTCAGCAAATAGATCCGCCCATCTCTTATGGTAATCTGTCCAGAATTCATCCGTAAAACCAGAAAAAAGTTTATTCATATCTTCCAACTCATTTTCGTTAAGATATTTTTTATACCATGTTTGTTTATCTAACTCGCTCAATTGAAGAATTTCGATTATCTTTATGATGCTTTCCCAATCAAATGTATTTTTGCCGTTACTATCATCTACTAAATGATCCAATAATTTAGAAACTACTTCTATTCTTGCCGCTTCTTTTTTTAATAATCCCGCTTGGATTTTCAATGATTCATGAATGTTAAAATTAGACCCGTGTAATAAATTTTGAATTTCTTTCAATGGAAAACCCATGAATTTTAGGGTTATAATTTGCTGCAGCTTCATGAGATCATCTTTAGAATAAAGACGATGTCCACCCTCTGTTCTATAACTAGGGCTGAGTAATTTTATTTCATCGTAATAATGCAATGTTCTTATGCTGACAGATGTAAACTGTGCCACTTCATTTATCCGGTAATATTTATGCATTTCGTTTCCTATGAATTAGACATTCTAATGCGAACTATAAAACATGACGTAAGGTTAGTTTCAAGTTTTTTAAAGAGGTTATTCGAACTGTGGGGTAATGATCATGAATAAATTAATTATTATCTCTGGTTGTTCAGGAGGTGGGAAATCGACTTTGCTCGCTGAGTTATCTAATCAGGGTTATACAGTTATTCCTGAAGTTGGCAGAGAAATAGTTAAAGAACAATTGTCTGCAAAAGGAAATTCAACGCCTTGGCAAAATCCAAAAAGTTTTTGTGAATTAGTAATAGAGAGATCAAAAACTCGTTATTATTGCGGAAAAACATTGCAGGGAGCAAAAGACCGATTAATTTTTTTTGATCGTTCTATTTTAGATGGAATAAGTTTTTATCAGACATTAAACATTAAAAATAATGATCAGTATGATTCTCTCATCTCTCAATTAAGATACTATCAAGATGTATTTTTCGCACCGCCATGGGAAGAAATTTTCCTGGCGGATGATGAGCGAAAGCATTCCTTTGAAGATGCCGTTTCTGAGTACCATCGTTTATTAAAATTCTATGCGCAGTCTGGCTATCAAATTATTAATCTTCCAAAAATAACTATAAAAGATCGCGTGCAATTTATATTGTCAAAAATAAAAAATGATAAAGAGTCTAGCTTTGAAATTTAATTTAAAAAATACTCTTACCAGTAGTGTTCTTAGTATATCTATCATCAATAATAATATTGTGACAATATAATCTCTTACGAATCAGGAGAAATCATATGAACAGGATGCTAGAGAAGGTTTTATCAAAACTAATCACTTTATTTTTTGTCATCGTTACTGTTTTCTTCCTTAGCTCTCCCACGTTTGCTTGTTCCAGGGTGACGTATCTCGGTTCTGATGGTGTTGTTATTACGGGTAGGTCAATGGACTGGATGCAAGATATGCAATCCAATCTTTGGGCGTTTCCTCGCGGCATGAAGCGAAATGGGGCTGCAGGAGTAAAATCTATCTCATGGGTCTCTAAATATGGCAGCGTCGTTGTCTCGGCGTATGAAGCAGGCACCGCTGATGGTATGAATGAAAAAGGCTTGGTAGCCAATCTGTTGTATCTTGATGAATCTAACTATGGCAAGCCTAGCGGCAACAAACCATTGCTATCTATTGCGGCCTGGGCGCAATATGCATTGGATAATTATGCTACTGTTGCTGAGGTAGTGGATGCTTTGAGTAAAGAACCCTTCCAAATTATTGCGCCAACCCTACCAAACGGCTCACCAGCGCAATTGCATTTATCTGTCTCTGATAGTTCATGTGACTCAGCTATTTTCGAATATATTGACGGTAATCTGGTTGTTCATCATGGTAAGCAATATCAGGTCATGACAAACTCGCCTAAATTTCAAGATCAGCTTGCGCTTAATTCCTATTGGCAGGATATTGGTGGCACGACTTTTTTACCAGGCACGATACGTGCAGCAGACCGTTTTGTCAGGGCGTCTTTTTTTAATACGGTAATCCCGAAAGCATTGGACCCAAATTTTATTAAAGGCGTTCCAGATGGATCCTACCTAAATCAAGCGATTGCCAGTGTGACAGGTGTGATACGCAGTGTTAGTGTGCCACTTGGCATTACGTCACCAAAGGAACCAAACCTTGCATCAACCCTGTGGCGTACAATCGCGGATCAGAAAAATAAAGTTTATTATTTCGATTCTGCAACCAGTCCAAACATATTTTGGATCGACTTAGCAGATATTAATTTTAAGGAAGGCACACCTGTTAAAAAGTTAACGATAGCAGGGGGTAAAATATATTCTGGCAATACAGCAGAAAAATTTGCACCGGCGCAAGCGTTTGCATTTTTGCCTGCGATATATATCAGTAAGTTAAAGATAGACAAACAGAGCACGGCTTCTCCGCTGTAGTAACAGCATAAGAGGGGAGACCGCTATGGCTATAGTCATAGCGGTCTACGGGTATAGGAAGACAATTATTTTGCTTTGTTATGGCCGAATTTTTCCTAGATTTTTTATTGCATCATTATCTTGCGTATGCTGTGTACTATTATAAGATTCTGAGTTGCTGCTTAGAAAGAAAATGTGGGCATCTGAGAAATTATTCCTACGCACAATTTGATTGCTTTTTATATTTTTGCTCATTCGCTGCAAATGGAATAGATTATTTTTCAGTGTAAAAGGATGTGAGTGTGGGAAATAGCCTCCAAAGGAATGAAACTTTAGATCTTTTTTAGTTATGGTATTAATAATGTTTACCAAATAATTAATTGTTAGTTTTTGCTGGTGATAGAATAAAGGATTATCTGTAGCGTGCTGGAATATTCGAAAAAGGTTATAAAATGATAATTTAGGATCGGCAGCATAATAGTAAATATAGGAATAGTCATCATCTCTATTTTTCTGATTTTTATCTTTATGACATGTAAAAAATTGTATATAGCCCGATTCAAAACCATTATTGACAGAATCTGTATAACGGTAACCTAAGCTTGTAATATCATCAATAATTTCTATACCGTGGTAATTCAATATGCTTAAAAGCGCTTCGTTGCCGTCAATTAAAATCATTTTACAATTTAGATTTAAGGGTGTTTTGCAATCGTTTAACTCTTGCATTACACCTCGCGGATTTAAAAATAGTGCGAGTTGAATGTATTCAAGCTGCAAATTTCTTAGTGTATTCATTTTTACTAATGATGCGTTACCTTCTATTGCAATAGCTTTGATAGTTTTAATACCCTGCATAGCAGCAAATGTGTTGGTAGGCATCATACTAATGTAAAAGATTATTTGAGTCATAAATTGATAATGCTCATAACGATCATCTGTTTTAGTAAAATTTTTTAAAGAAGTAATGATGTTATGTAATGTATTTAGCTGCTCATCCGTTGAATAAGAATTGATAATTTTTTTTAGAAGCAACTGAGTTCTTGTGATTGATTGAGCTATTAAACTTAACTCGAAAAGTTCTTTAATGTCCCCTTGAGTGAGAGTATCAATTTCAATATAGGATAACAAATTTTCAAACATATCATTCTTTAATCTAGCAGCAACCCCAAGCCAGGACTTTGTAATGGGAAAGGTTAAAGCAGGAAATTGTTTAGTCATTAATAAGTCTAATAATGGTTTGGAAATGTCAGGATAGCCATAATACGATACTGGGAAATGTTTTTCGTATTGAGCATATGAATATTTACCATCAGCAGTATTAACTTTATAACCATGTTTAAAAAGCAAATTAGCTATTTCAAAACTTGTTTCAGCCATACTTTTTTTTGCTATCGTCATTTCTAACATGGTCTGACCAGCATGAATGTAATTTGGATTTGCGCCATATTGTAGTAACAAAGTTACCCTTTGAATATTACCCATAGTTAAATATAATTGATGATCTAAACTAAGCCCCTCTAAAGTAAAAGGCTTTACATGTTTCTCAAAATCTTCAATAGAAGCGCCTCTGACGCTGTCATAAAATTTTTCTTCTAAGCGAAGTATAGTGTTTTCGCGTCTTTTCAATTTAGCATTTTTTGCCTTGATAAATAGCTGTCCCATGTTCAATCCTTATAATGAAATATGTTAAATCCATGCTTAGCAAATTTTTTTATTTGTAATCAAGAATCAATAAACTGAATGTAAATCTAATAAGCTTTCATTGTAAAGCATTAATAAAATTTCTTTTTTAAAACAGCATTCATATGTTTATTATAATGATATAATTTACGTATCATCTAAGTGCAGTTGGATAGGATGCGATAAACGGATCATTATGAAACATAAATCTCTCGGACTAATACTATTATTAATTGTAATCTTTTTGATCTTTATCATCTATTATCACCTAGCAAAATCGAAGGAAATTTTGATTTATACTGCACTTAAACCAAGCTATTGGGAAATATATCTTATCGATCACAATCAAACACAAACATTAACACATGGACCTGGTATACATTATAATCCTGCATTTTCACCTGACGGAAAATGGTTAGTATTTACGATTGAAAATGCCCGCACTGGATCTTTATATACTCTTGATTTAACAAATCCAAATGCTATTCCCAAACGATTAACAAATGGAAATCATTTTGAAGATGCAGCAACATTTTCTCCGGATGGTAAAACGATATATTTTGTTAGTACACGTGATGGCAGTGCTAATATTTTTAAAATTCCATTTAATCCAGAAATAATTATTCAGCAATCACAGGCAGTCAATCTTACTAAAAATAATAATGGAAATTTTAATCCAGCCGTTTCACCTGACGGTAAATGGATTGCATTTTCAAGTAATCGAAATAAGCCAGCTTATTTAATAACAACACCAAATCCGCCTGTAAATTACCGCTCTACAAATATTTACATCATGAAAACTGACGGATCACAATTAAAACAATTAACATCAGGAAAAAATTGGGAAGGCGCGCCGGCATGGTCAGCGGATGGTAATTTTATTTATTTTTATAAGATTGCTGTTGATATTCCACAAATTTATAAAATGAATGCGGATGGCACCCGTCTCACTCGGATTAGCCCTAACAAAATCGCTGCGTTATCTCCTGCTATTAAACCAGATGGTCGCATCGCATTCAGTGCAAAAATCAATAATAAATGGGTTATTGCATCAGTCAAGCCAGATGGAACAGCTTATCAACTTGAAACTCATGCAAAGCAAGCGTTTTGGGCACCAACTTATGATGTGCATGCAAATCGATTGGCGGTTTACGGCCAAGCAACGCAAAAAAACGATCTCTTTTATTCAGAAGTACCTGGTGGGATTTACATGGGTAAACCCATGGCAACAGGACCTTTCTTGGTCAGTCACGAAAAATTTGATTTAGACCATCAGCTTATTGATGTTTATGCCGTACGCGGATATTTTCCCAACTATATTAGCGATACAAACAAAATTATATCGATAGAGAAATTTTCAAAAATTGTCTCATCAAATCCCGATGGATCAGAAATGAAAGCGATTTATGCATCAAATAATGCCTACATGATTGGCATTAGTATTTCTCCTGATAAAAAATGGGTAACTGCAAGCTTGGGAATCCCTTTTTTGAAAAAAAATGCTGCTGCGAATATAGCTAAGATTATGATGGATAGCGGAAGTTACATTAATTTAAATAGCAATTCCACTGCGAATAACATTTTCCCAAGATACACACCAGATAGTAAACACATCATATTTAGCAGCAACCGTGAAGGCAATAACAGTATTTATATCATGAAGGATGATGGTACTGATGTTAAACGACTAACATTTGATGGCATTTTTGATACAACACCTTCGGTATCATCTTCTGGCGATAAAATTCTTTTTGCATCCGTAAGAAATGGTGAAAATTATAGAATTTATATGCTCGATCTTAACTCGGATGGAAGTCCTGCAAAGCTCACTAAACTTACAAATGGGCCAGGTGCCGATTTATATCCATTCTTCTCACCAGATAATAAATGGATTATATATGCTTCTGAACGAGATGGCCTTAAGGATGAATCGCCTTTAATCCCAATATTTAACCCGCAATCATATCTTGATTTGTATGCACTGCGTTTAAGTGATAAAAAAATAATACGAATCACTGATGATAAATGGACTAGCATCTTGCCATTTTGGTCGACAGAAAAATAGATATTTAATCTTCACTAATTTGTGATTGTACGCAATTTTCTGCCTGATAGTTGGGCCAAGAAATTAGCGTAATTGCGTTGAATCAGGAGCATGGGATGGGTATTATTCGACATTGCTGCAAAGACACTATAATCGGCAGCCTAAAAAACGATAACTTGATGGAGTGCTAGGTTTTATGTGGGGAATGTTTGATAAAAAAGATGACATGGCTAATTTTGTAAGACAAAGTTTAGAAAATATTTTATTAAAAGCTATTTATGATCAAAACATTAAAAGAATCGAAAATTCACTTAAGAATATAAAAGATTCTTATCCTACTGTTTTATCTTTAAAAAATAAAACTACATGGTTGAGAGATCAGTTAAAAAAATTAAAGTTTCATAGTCCCACAGAAGTGATGTCTATTTTTCATTATGGCTTAAGAGAAGAAAAACTGGCTGATTATTTTAACAAGATACTTACTCCAGAAAAGAGTTCCTTGTTTAGTTTTTTGGAAAATCGAGAAAGTGAAAGAGACTTAGCACTCGAAAAAGACGCCATTGAAGACTTATTAACTATCAAAGATTCGAAAGGTAACACCGTTAAATCTCTTCTTGAGTCTCATGTCGATAAAAACGCTATCGATCATACTTTATCAAGGCGTGCAATGGCGCAATAGTATGATAGAGAAGAAGATACAAACACTGGGCGAGTGAAACTCGGCTGGGAACAAAATGCATCTATTCTTTAAAAACAATCAAAAGATTAGTTTATATTTAGGGGGAGGGGGACGAGGGTTAAATTCTGTGTCTTCTTTTTCCAACATGCGATCGATTGTCAGGTTCGGAATTCTCTGCTGAAGAAGCAATAACAATACGGTTGAGTTCTTCATTTCTTACTACATTCTCTTCGTTTGGTTCTAACTTAAGCTTAGGCAAACAATGGATAACGCCAAAGGCCATTAACTGCCCGTTAAATGCTACAACGCCATTAAACAAAAGCTCAACAAGAGAAAAAGGATTTTTTGTAAAAGCGAGAACTGTACCAATTGTTGATAATATTGTACTTGCAACAGACCCATTAACGCCATTTTGAATTAATATACGTTCTAGGCCATTGCGAATAATGATATCTAAGCTAGCGCCTAAAAGAGACGATGATAAGCCATAAGTCATGGTGGTTTTTAACCCTTCACATATAACGATTGCTTTTCTTCGACCTAGACCTTGATTGATTAAAAGAGGAGTTAGATAGTTATCAAATAAGGTTGTTAAGAAAGACTGTGTAAATACTTTAGCAGCATGTATTGTACCGTTTTCTAAAAATACATATAATTCTTCGACATGCTTATTAACAGCATTAGAATGAACTAATTTTTTAGAATGAACTTGAGTAAGGGAATGAGTATATTCTTGAATTATTTTTTTATAATCTTCATCCGTAAGAACACAATCAGTATTGCCGTCGCGACATAAACCAAGTTCTTTTTCAGCACTTTTAATAGCACCAAATAAACATTTAACTTCATCCACTGTTATCGGTTTTATATAATCATTACTTGTAATGTGATAGTGAACTTCTGATTTTTCTGCATAAGTTCTATGCCAGGAATTATGCAGCAAGTAATCCGATTCATAATAGGGATTAACATTGCGAGATCCGAAATAATGAAGATTATCTTTTAGACACCCAGCAGTGTTTTGCATTGCAGTATCCGCAGATATATATTTATCATTAGTTTCTCTTGTACCGCGAAAAAATATAGTTAATGCATTGCTTTGGCTATGAACTCTCGATATCCCGCCAGATTTTTTTTGGGTTTCAATAAGCATATCCGGTTTAAATGTAGTAACAGACTTAACATATACCCTGATAAGTGGCTCAAGCATTTCTCGTAATGTAGTCATATTCGTTATATTTTAGTTATAGACTGGTGTATTAGCCTAGCACATGAATATCCCGGCAATATTAAAATAATATTAAATACAAATTGCTAAAATGCCAGTAATTTTCCTTACTGGTAATAGTTGATCGTGAGAGAACGTGGATTCCACTGATACGTGCATACGGCAGTTTATTTAATAAAGATTAATAATTCTTTAAATTCCACTATAGGTCTTTCACCTCAATGGCCTATTCTTTTAGATTCTCAAATATTGAATAGCTCTCGAATCGTTGTGGGATCGGGATTAATCAAATCAAAATTATCATTCTTGCAAAGAATCTCAATTTCGATAAACTGCGGAGGCAATTGAGATTCTTAATTAAAAAGAGAAATTGTATGAATGTAAAAAAGATACTAATTCTTATAAATACTATCATTAGTATTTTTTCATCACATATTTCCTACGCCAATTTACAAATAAGCAATGGAAAAACCGTTCCGCAAGGTAAATATCCTTTTTTTGTCGCGTTGGGACTCAAGTCTCAAAAAATAGATCAGAAATTTGGTGGAGGTTGTGGAGGTTCATTGATTGCACCTAATTGGGTAATTACAGCTCGACATTGTGTCAAGGCTTACTCAGCGACTGAGCAAAAAGTAGCTGTGGGATCAGCAGATTTATCGGATCCAACTTCTTATCAAAGTGCTAACGTTACTAAAGTTTTTTATGTTAATCCTGAAATGCCAGGACCTTGTACCCCAGGCAAAGATATTGCTTTATTAAAATTGGATAGAAATATTACTTTACCTCCTATACGACTATCTGTTGATAAACCGAGTAGCAGATTAGCAACGACTATAGGGCAAGGAGAAATGAATGAAGCCCATGAAATACCACCAGTGGTGAAAGAGGTAGATATTCCAGTTACTTTTGACGAATCGTGTGACTCCCCTGAATTACATAAATACCAACTTGATCTTGTTCCAGGAAAAGAACTTTGCGCCGGCAGCCATACTGGTAGCAGAAAAAATATAATGTCTGGTGATTCAGGAGGCCCTTTAATTCAAAATATTAATGGACAATACATACTTATCGGTGTCACATCTCGTATAACGACAGTAGATGGTAAAATTAATTCTCCATCAATTTTTACAAGCATCAGTTATTACTACCCTTGGATTATGGATATCATTACTAAAAATTAAGCATAATTTAATTAACTTAAAAGGTCTCGTATTAACGAAAAGCCAGCGAGTTATATGTTACACCCTTGTAAAACCTTAGCATGAAACCTTAAATGATCTTCAATAAACGTCGCAATAAAAAAATAACTGTGATCATATCCTTTCTGTAGTCGTAAATTGAGTTTAACGTTTGCTGCGTCACAGGCCGTGCTTAATAATTCAGGTTTCAATTGTGTTTCAAGAAACGGATCATTCGTTCCTTGATCTATTAATAATGATGGACCTTTCCAGCCGCGCGAAGTAATAAGTAAAGTCGAATCGTAATCTTGCCATTTTGTTTTATCAAATCCAAGATAGTGTTCAAATGCTTTTATTCCCCAAGGAGAACGCATGGGAGAGCAGATGGGTGAAAAAGCTGAAACAGATTTATAATAATCTGGATGCCTAAGTGCTATGGTTAATGCGCCATGGCCACCCATAGAATGTCCAAAGATGCCTATGCGTTCCTGATCAATAGGAAAGTAAGCTGAGACTAAAGCAGGCAACTCTTTAGTGATGTAAGTATACATATTATAATTTTTTGCCCAAGGTGCTTCGGTTGCATCAACATAAAAACCTGCACCGCTGCCCAAATCATCACTGTCATTTTCCCCAGGAATATTGAGATTACGTGGGCTAGTGTCAGGCGTAAGGATAGCTATACCCAACTCTGCCGCTACGCGTTGCGCCCCTGCTTTGATAATAAAATTTTCCTCGGTGCAAGTCAGACCTGAGAGCCAATAAAGTAGTGGAACAGGCGATATTTCAGCTTGTGGTGGAAGAAATAAACCAAAACGCATAGTACATTCTGTGCTAGTAGAATGATGACTATAAATGTATTGTTGCCCACCAAAACAGGAATGTTGGCGAATATTCTTGATTGTATTCATACGGTACTCTACTTTTAAAATGTGACAACCGAGCGTATGGAGCGGCCTTCATGCATTAAATCAAAGGCGTCGTTTATTTTTTCTAAAGGCATAACATGAGTAATCATATCGTCTATATTAATTTTGCCCTGCATATACCAATCAACTATTTTTGGAACATCAGTGCGACCTCGCGCACCACCAAAAGCACTGCCTTTCCAAACTCGTCCTGTAACTAATTGAAAAGGACGCGTTGAAATTTCTTGGCCTGCACCGGCGACCCCTATGATAATGCTAACCCCCCAACCTTTATGACAGCATTCTAAAGCTTGACGCATTAATTGCGTATTGCCTACACACTCAAAGCTATAATCTGCGCCCCCATTTGTGAGATGGGTGATATAAGCGACTAAGTCAGTACCCACCTCATTGGGATTGATAAAATGCGTCATCCCTAATTTTTCTGCCAAGGTTTTTCGTGCTGGATTGATATCAACGCCTACTATCATATTGGCGCCTGCAATACGCGCGCCTTGTATAACATTAAGCCCTATGCCGCCTAAACCAAACACTAAAACATTAGCCCCTGCTTCGACTTTAGCCGTGTAGAGAACCGCACCTATGCCTGTAGTGACACCGCAACCGATGTAACATACCTTATCAAAAGGAGCGTCCTCACGAATTTTAGCGACGGCGATTTCTGGGAGCACAGTGTAGTTTGCAAATGTTGATGTGCCCATATAATGCAATAGTGGTTTACCTGCAAGACTGAAACGGCTGCTTCCATCAGGCATCAAGCCCTTCCCTTGCGTACTACGTATAGCCTGACAAAGATTGGTTTTTTGGGAAAGACAATATTCACATTGCCTGCATTCAGGTGTGTATAAGGGAATAACGTGATCACCTGGTTTTAGCGACGTCACACCTGAACCAACTTCGACAACCACACCTGCACCTTCATGTCCTAGAATAGCAGGAAATAAGCCCTCCGGATCAGCGCCTGATAGGGTAAAGGCATCAGTATGACACACACCTGTTGCTTTAATTTCGATTAACACTTCACCCACTTTGGGGCCTTCTAAATCAATCATTTCTATAGTGAGAGGTGCATTGGCTTTATGCGCGACAGCGGCTTTAACTTTCATGTTGAATTCATCCCAATTAAATCTTGATAAACTATAAATACCGTATGTTTAAAGTAAAAAGTATTACTTTTGATAATGACTGAGGTCAAAAAGTAGTGATTGATTATATTCTAATTACTTTTGCATTTGGAGCTAGCTGCATCTTTTGTTTTAACGTTACCTTACTTCACAAAACAATAAACTGATTTATGTGTTAACGAAACCTTGCCTTTACTTATTTAAATGCTAAGCTTGCGCAAATTAAATCCAGTAAAAAATAAAGGCATCAACATGATAATTACCGCAATAAAAAAGCAACTAACTTCAGATTCAACACGTTTAATTAATGAATTACTCAAAGAAAATTTTGATTGTCCGCGACTTTCTGACAATGAAAAATTAGTTGCTGGACTTTTTCAAATTGCATACAGTCCAGTTAAGATTAGTTACGGTCTCTTACTTATGGCATATGGTGTGTTAATCACGCCCATTCCTGGTGTAATCACTAAAATAAAAACAGAAGGAGAATTCTATGATGAAGGAACAACCGCTCATTTAGAAGGTGCATCATTAGGCCTTAGAGTACCAAAAACCCCTTGGCATTTTAAGCGTGAACAAACTAAAACTTTTATATTGGGGCCAATTAAGAGAACTTCTGAGGGTGATAGTCAAGATCAACGTATAGAAGATCTTACTCTTGAAGGCTACCATCTAGATATTACACCTAAAACGTTTCATCCAAGCATGCCGCCCACTCTTACTATTGTAAATGGTGAGTTTACCGATAAAGCGACTGTCACTGGTTTAAGATTATTTTCTACCGGATTAGATCGTGCTTTGGTTGGTTTATGTGATCCGTTGTTAGGACTTAAAAAAGCCATTTCTAACCCGTTTAGAAGAACAAAATACGTCCCCTTCTAGTCTATTATGTTGATCCAAAATAACTTCTAAAGGTATGCGTGAGGATTTAATTTATTCTTTTTGTCACGACAGCTTTTTAATATTATCTTAAGAAAATTCCTGTATTTTTTTATATATACCACAAAATTTATTTGGAAATTGGCAAAGTCATAAAAGGATTAAATTATGTTTGGTTTCTTTAACAGATCATCAACCCAAACTTTTCCCCAAACTAGATTTGAACAATGCTCGGATTTTATTGAGCTGAGAATACAATTGGAAAAATTACGCGAGAAAGAGTTTGAGTTAAAAACTGCAAGCGAAATGAAAGGTGCTGGTTCTATCGATTATGCTAAGCATGTCATATTGTCGCCCATGCTAAGAGACTTTGACCGATGTATTGCTAAATTTAATAATCTAGCTGATCCCATAGATTCAAATAAACGTATCGAAGAGATGCTTTTATTCATAGAAGCCTTAGGTAAGATCATCCATGATGTATTCAACACTAAAATAGAAATTTTTAAACAGCCTCGCAATCAGGAAAAAGAGATGGTTAAAAAAGCTTTAACTGCAGGCGGCGCATCTCTTGCTTTAACAACAGCATTAGCTTGTTCTTTTTCAACCTTAGGCATATTAGCAACTCTATTTGGAGGCACATCAATAACATCCGTGTTTATAAAAAATTATCCGATTTTAAATGACAAAGAAACTGCCACTGTTAAAATGTTAAAAAATCTCATTCATATTTTATCCGCTATTTCTAATAACCTCTGTCTTGCACTAGATTGTCAAAAACAAAAAGAGACAGAAACGGCTTATTATGCTGATTACGAAGCGAATGCAGGCTGCAAAAATTTCGATGATTTCGAAGATTTAGAAGATTTTTTTCTCTGCCCTATTACACATGAAAAAATTATCAATCCTGTGATATGTACCTTAGAAGGTGATGGTCATACTTATGAAAAATCAGCTTTAGAAAAATGGTTAATTGAACATAGAACTTCGCCTATGTCGCGCGCGCCTGTCCCTAATAATGTAGATATAAATAATTTCATAAGCCCAAATAGACAATATCAAGGACTGTTAGATGCAATGGCTTCGCGCCATCCAACGCCTCATATTTCTAACGAAAACAATGAACCCTCAGCCCCTACTTTTAGCCCTTAATCCTATGGATACTTAAGGAGTTGCGCGAAGGCCTTTATTCTACAAAAAAACTTTAGAGTAAAAGGCCCTGTACGCATACCAATACGCCTCAGTAAAGAATAAAAGTAAGGCATTCTAATTAATCTGTAAGCTATTCATTTATTTTCTTTTTTTAATAGTAAATTATCTCAATTGTGCAAACCATTATCAATCTACTTAATGATATAATAATGGTTAATAACACAATCACTATACGAATAGAGAATTGTTATGACGGATACTTCTAAAAATGATAAACGAGGAAAAATAAATCATCACAGGTATTTTTATTCTTTTGCCCTTTTAAATTTTTATACCCCCTCCTTTTTACATATTTATTCAAGCTAAAAAATAATTTTTAGCTTAACAATTTATATTTTGTATTTTTTATTTAAGTATTTTTTTATAAGGAAATAAAATATGAATAAGTCATCACTTGAATTACTCACGCCAGATAATTGCACTGTCATCTTGATCGATCATCAACCCCAAATGTTTTTTGGCGTGGAATCTGCCAACCGTGAAACTATTATTAATAACGCTGTCGGCCTTGCTAAAGCAGCAAAAATTTTCAAAGTCCCCACCATACTCACCACTGTCGCAGCCAATTCTTTTAGCGGCCCATTGATTCCACAAATTCAAGCTGTGTATCCAGATCAAAAGCCCATTGATCGTACCAGCATGAATTCTTGGGAAGACAAAAATTTTGTCGCTGCGGTTGAAAAAACCAATCGAAAAAAATTAGTTATCGCTGCACTCTGGACTGAAATTTGCTTAGCGTTTCCTGCTATTGATGCTATTAAAGCAGGTTATGAAGTGTATGCGGTAGTCGATGCATCAGGTGCGACTACCCTAGAAGCACATAATGCGGCTATTCAACGCATGATACAGGCAGGCGTGATTCCGGTTACATGGATACAAGTCTTGTGTGAATTACAACGTGATTGGGCGCGTCAAGCAACCTATGCTGCAGTGATGGAACTTGCAAAAGAACATGCTGGTGCTTATGGTCTTGGCGTATTTTACGCACAATCCATGTTGAGCGGCAAACACGGTGGTTAAGCAGAAACGACACCATTCATTGCGTTCTATGCTAGCTGGAGAGAATTTATGAGCGCGGATATTATATTTTATAATGGCCATTTTAAAGGTAGCGGGACGTTTAATAAAAACATAACTGCCGTTGCTATACAAAATAAAAGATTTATAAAATTTGGTACGGATAAAGAAATACTCGCATTAAAAAATGAAGCGACGCCTGTTATTGACTTAAAAGGTAGAACTGTCATTCCTGGATTAAATGATTCCCACATACATCTCATTCGTGGTGGCTTAAATTTTAATATGGAATTACGTTGGGATGGTGTTACAAGTTTAAGTGATGCCTTATTCATGTTAAAAGAACAAGCGGATAGAACCCCTTCTCCACAGTGGGTACGTGTTGTGGGCGGTTGGACAGAGTTTCAATTCAAAGAAAAACGTATGCCCACGCTAGATGAAATTAACTCAGTCTCGAAAGAAACACCCGTTTTCATATTGCATTTATATGATCGCGCTTTACTGAATAGAGCAGCGCTTAGAATGTTAGCTTACGATAAAAATACGAAAGCATTGCCCGGAACGACCATACAACGTGATAAAGATGGCAACCCTACCGGTATGTTGATTGCTTCACCCAATGCAATTATTCTTTACTCAGCATTGGCCCAGGGACCAAAACTAAATAAAGACGAACAAATCAATTCAACCCTCTACTTTATGCGTGAACTCAATCGTCTAGGCATTACCAGTATTGTTGATGCAGGTGGTGGTTTTCAAAATTATCCTGAAGATTATGAAATCATTAATCAACTTAACCAAGAAAATAAATTAAGCGTTAGAATTGCGTATAATTTATTTACCCAACGACCTGGACATGAGTTAGAAGATTTTCAAAATTGGACCAAAACAACCCAATATCAACAAGGCAACGATTATTATCGTCACAATGGTGCGGGAGAAATGTTAGTTTTTTCAGCAGCGGATTTTGAAGATTTTTTACAACCGCGCCCCGATTTGCCACCAACAATGGAAGATCAGCTTGAACCTGTTGTGCGTTTACTTGCACAAAATGCATGGCCTTTTCGATTGCATGCAACTTATGATGAATCTATTGTGCGCGCATTAAATGTCTATGAAAAAATTAATAATGACATCCCGCTCAATAAATTAAATTGGTTTTTTGATCATGCGGAAACCATTTCAGATCAGTCTATTGAACGCGTGAAAAAATTAGGCGGCGGCATTGCAATCCAAAATAGAATGGCATTTCAAGGTGAATATTTTGTTAATCAATATGGAAAAGAAAAAGCAGCACGCACCCCGCCTATACAAAAAATTTTGGAAGCAGACATTCCCGTTGGTATGGGAACAGATGCAACAAGGGTCTCCAGTTATAATCCTTGGTTGTGTTTATATTGGTTAACAACCGGTAAAACCATAGGCGAAACGACTCTTTATGATGAAAATAATATTCTCTCTAGAGAAAAAGCCTTAGAACTTTATACGAAAGGTAGTGCTTGGTTTTCAAATGAAGCAAACGAAAAAGGCTCGTTCATTGAAAATCAATTAGCTGATTTCGCCGTCTTATCTAAAGATTTTTTTAGTGTTTCAGATAAGGAAATAAAAAATATATATTCAGTGATGACGGTGGTGGGTGGTGCTATTGTGCATGCAACAGATGAATTTTCGAAACACAATCCAGCGCTACCCACAATTATTCCCGCTTGGTCACCCATAAAATTTTATGGTACCTATGGCAAAAATAAATTAATTGTTAGTGATCTGGTCCATACCTTTGCTTGTCCCCTTTCAAAAACTAAACAACCCACACACCTATTTCATTATCATTTCAAATGTTTTTGCTGGGCTTTTTAATTGATTATCACAATAAAAATAATTTGCTAGAGAGGGAAATAACATGAACCAAACTATTCCCGAATCCACAGCTAAAGTAAACGGCATTAGCCTTTTTTATAGGCTAATTGGGAATGGTAGCCCTGTTGTTCTCCTTCACGGTTATACGCAAACAGGTCATATGTGGAACCCACTTATTGCTGATCTAGCAAAACAGCATACTGTTATTATTCCTGATTTACGCGGTGCAGGTGCTTCAGAAAAACCTGTGTCTGGTTATGATAAAAAAAACATGGCTAACGATATTCATGAGCTCGTCAAACTACTTGGCTATGATAAAGCTGCCATTGTTGGCCATGATATTGGTTTAATGGTTGCCTATGCTTATGCTGCACAATTTCCAGAGGAAACTGAGCGCCTTGTTTTGATGGACGCATTTTTACCAGGCATAGGTGACTGGAAAGAGGTTTGGCTATTGCGTGATTTATGGCATTTCCATTTTTATGGTAAAGTCCCTTTAGCATTAGTTAAAGATAGGGAAAGAATTTATTTTGAGCATTTCTGGAATGACTTTGCCGCAGATCCAAAACATTCTATTCCCGAGTTAGATAGACAAATTTATGCTAAAGCCTATGCTCAAGAAGGCGGTATGCGTGCGGGCTTTGAATACTTTAAAAATTTTGAACAAGATGCAAAAGATTTTTTAATTTTTTCAGCGCGCAAGCTGGAAATGCCTGTACTGGTGTTAACTGGAGAAAAAGGATCAGGAAATTTTCTTATCGTACAGACAAAATTAGTTGCAAATCATGTTGACGGAAAAATAATAAAAAGCTCAGGACATTGGCTTATGGAAGAAGCAACTGAACCGGTCACGACGTTACTTTTAGAATTTTTACATTAGCACTATCTGTCAATCCCTTACCAACCGGAGAAGGTTTATATACGCTACCTAAACAAGTTTAAGTTGGCATCCTTAACTTGTTGCAACCAGTTTTCCAAGACTATTGTATTGCCCAAGCTATCAAGTAACGATATGCCATCGTCATCTAACAAGGCTTTCTTGTTGATATTTAAATTTACAGTATCAATTTGATATGTATAAAGCGATTTTGCTGCAGCAATATTAAGCTCTGTAGGAGTTTTTTCATTGTGACGCTCAATAATAATTTTATTATTATCACATGTCGGTAACCAAGGATTAGTCACTACTTTCAAGCGTCCCTCTGTGCCATACATATCAAATTGCCAAAACATTTCCAAATTATCTGCGGTAGAAATAACAGCCATTGCATTATTTTCAAATTTTAAAATAACACTGGATTGATTATCGGTTTTGTTGTGTGGATTCATTTTACCTAAGGCACGTATTTCAATAGGCTCGGCTTGCGCCAATAATCTGACTAAAGAAACAGGATAGCAGCCTAGGTTACGAATACTGCCACCCGCTGTGGCATTAGCAATATCTGCAATATTTGCTGTGTAAGTTGCCGTATATAATTTAACGTCACCTATGATTTTATTTTGTACCAGTTCTTGTAATTTTTTAATTAAGGGATGACATCTATACATCAATGCTTCCATACAAAAAACGTTAGCTTGTTCAAGAATGGCGATAACTTCTTTGGCTTCATCCACACTAATCACAAATGGTTTTTCACATAAAATGTGTTTTCCAGCGCGTGCAGAGCGGACAATCCACTCTTTATGAAGATGATTTGGTAGACCTATATAGATGGCGTTAATTTCGTGATCGTTGAGTAAGGCTTCGTAATTGTCATAATATTTTGGAATTGAGAATTGATTAGAAAATTTTACCGCTGTCGTAAGGGAGCGACTGCCTACCGCGATAAGCTCACTAGTCTCAGATTCATGAATGGCATTTGCCATCACTTCCGAAATAAAACTGGTCCCTAAAATTCCCCATTTTATAGTATTGACTTGCATCACTCCTCTCCCTAAACAATTTGAATATCCAATATTTCAATGAAAAAATTTATTATTTTTTTAAACGACAGCTAGCTCTTCTTTGAGATGTTTTCTTTGGCTTTACAATAGTTGAACGTGTTTTACTAAAAATGGAATCATGCGAGATACTCACTTTATGTGATATCTTTGGAAATCGTATTTCATTTATTTCTTCTTGAGATTTACCTTTAAGACTAGGCAAAATAATTTTTACTTTATCTGGTTTAGCTGTTGAATCTGTCTTAATACTTTTGTTTTTTACGCTTGTTTGCTGCAATAAAAGTAAAAAGTGCGCACCATTTAGTAGATCAGCTTGATCTTCTAGTGTGTCAATTCTTTTTGAAGTGGGAGCCCTAGCTTTTTTATTTGTTACCTTATGATTAACCATAGCGAAATGCTTCACAAGGTTTATCGCTTCTTTTTCTTTGTTAACCGTCATTTATCCCTTATCCTTAATTTAAATAGAAATCTTGGCAACTTGTGCAAATTAACTGCTTACTATAAAGCGCCCTACTCCTGACATACTACATCCTAAAAAAGATTTTACGCTATAAAATTTTACGCCTTGAGACCAACCTAAATCCCATTTATAAGCACCAAATTTTGAAAAATCAATAATAGCATAAAGAGGATAAGCTTTGACGGTAAAATAATAATCTGCTTGGGGATCTATATCATCAACATATAAAGTGACTGTGCCACCATTCGCCATAAAACTGCCACAGCCAGTAGAGTCTGTAGATTTAAAACGAATTACTCTCTTTAAAAATTGGGGATAATCGGTGAAATCGCAGTTAAATTCAGTTGGTATCGTATCAGCACCATACCCACAAGATATTCCAATACCAGCTCTAGCCTCTGAAAAAGCATTTTGTGTAAAAAAGTAAAGAAAAAATATAAAAACGCACGGAATATTTCTCATGTAAAATACCTCGTTTTTGTGCTTTCATTATTTATATTCCTCTAGCGGATCGCTTGTCAATGTTAACAAGTTAACTTGATCTAATTTAAAGCGATGGGAAAAGAATCAACCCGTCTAATTAATTATTTTAATAAAAATAATAATAAAATTAAAAAAATTATTTTATTTGTTTGATATATTTTGAAACAAACGATTGATTGAGTTAAATTAGCGCTGCTTAATATTTTGTTATTATATTTTTATAAAAAGGAATGGCACATGTTTAGTTTATTTAGATCAAAACTGACTGAAGCAAGTAATTACCTCATCGATTGGTCACGCAGCAGCGAGCTTCTCTTCTCAAAAAGCCATCATTACAATAGAAACGAATTAATGGTTAGAAGTGGCATTATTGCTTCAGCCGCAGGAATTGGTTTTTTAGGCGCTTATTTAAATAACAAAGAAAAAACGCATTGTTCAAATTTAACAATGGGGATTTTATCAAGTTTAATCGCATTTTCTATCTCACATACTGTGATTGTTTTTCCATTGATTAATAAGCGTTACAAATTAAATAAAGATTGTTCAGACTTAGTTCTACAAATCCAGGGCAAAGTTGCCGAATTGTCCGCACAAAATGATATGGAAGTGATATCTTATTTGATTAATACATCAATAGACAAAGTCTTTAAATTATCTTTAAGTGATGAACATCATGATCGCGCTACAGAAACTTGGGGACTGAGAAAAAATCTATTAACTGCTATAAAAGATAGCTTAAATCAAGACTATAATGCAATCCAGAAATTCTGGTATGAAGAAAAAAACAATATGCTAGAAAAATTAAACTCACCACAAGAAGAATCACAATTTAAGCTAGCGAGAAATTTTTAGTTCCCTAATACCAAAAAAGAACTTTAATTGAAGCCAGTTAAACTGGCTTCAACCATCCTTTTATCAATGATTTGAAACATAAAGATTAAAGCCATCTCCCCGCCAATAATAATAGTCACTTTGAGTCTCACCACCCTCAAGACTGATGACACCCTGACTGGTATTGATTACAACTGTTTCAATTTGTTTACCTGCGCAATGAGCTGTATTAAAAACTTGCATTGAACACTTAGACTGATCATATTTGCAAGCTTCTTCAAGACTTTTCTTAGAAATTACTTTTTCTGAATGACGCTTAATAACACCAAATTGATTTGAGCAAGCATTATTGATACGAACGGATAAATCAACATTTGTATCGTTAGAAAATTTCAAATTCGTTCCATGAGCTAACAAAGCGCTAGAAAATAAACTCGCTCCAATAATAGTTAAAGCAATTACTTGTGTTTTTAAATATTTCATGCAACTCTCCTCTGTTTTAATTACTAGAAATTAAAATCGAATAAAGCTTAGTATCTCATTAGTATCTCAATAGGCTTAAAGCCTAAGCTTCTAATTTAAAACAGTAGACTAAAATAAAGTAGGATACAAGCCAAAATGAGATTATCTTTCCAATCCGTCAATACCTAAGCATGATGTCTTATTTTCTCAATTTTATTTGGCTATTTTTTGCATCTATTTTAAATTTAAACCGGCACTAAATAGCTCTTAATACTTTTTAAAACATTTTTATCTTCCGCTGTATTATATTGCCTACGCAAATTAAATTTCGCTGTCTTGAATTGAGTAGAGTTAAAGAAACCATGCATAGTATAATTATTTTTGATTGCATCCTCCGCAAGAGAATCAGTCGCCCCTTCAAGCTTCATGGCTTTGTCTATATCTTTCTTATAAAGCAAGTAAGCATCATGTAAAATTTTCAACATGTTCTCAACATTGTGACGGAATCCAAACACATGCAACATAGGTCGTAATATTCCCCGTGGATCTTGGACACCTGGGAACTCACCTGCTACAGCAAGTCTAATAGCTTCTCTAAATGTTTTTTGACTTTCGCTAAACGAATCAAATTTAGCATTTAATTGCTTAGCAAACCCAAAACGGTTGGTATAAGCGGTAATGCGTTTAAATACTTTTTTACCCGCCGAAAAAATACCGCAAGTTAATACATTCGCCACGCCTTTTAACATATGTTTACCGTCAAATGGATTTCCTTTCGCTAAATCTGTAAAGGGTTTAATAATCGCGTTATATGCCCCAATAATTGTTTTTCTTACCATGAAAAAAGGCGCAGCAATGATTGAACCAACGGTAACACCTGCGACAAGACTAATCGGTTTTAGAATAGTTTTTTTATAATTTTTAAAATACGCACCAATTAAACCAACAGTATTGGCTGCTGTGGCAGCGATTGCTGCAAAGGGTGTCGCTAAAGCACCAAAAATAATTTTAGTAGCCAGATGACGATTATCTTTATCCGTAGCCGTTTCATAATGACCACGCGGACCAAATATACCCACTTTACCCAATGGGTTGTAAGTCGCACGTACTAAGCGCATTAAAGAAATGCCAAAGTTTTTGGCGTACGTTCCTATCGCATCAATAATATTTGGCACAATTGCAACCGCCATTGCAAAAGGCGCTGCCAGTGAACCAAAAATAATTTTTGTTGCGAGATGTCTATTATCCTTATCTTCTTCCGTTTCATAATGACCACGAGGTCCCAAAACACCATTTTGGCCTAAGATATTGTAAGTAGCTTGTATTAAGCGTTTAAATGAAATACCCCAATGTTTAAAGCTAGTTGCAACCGCATTAATAACATTAGGTATTAAGACAGTAGCAAATACAAAAGGAGTTGCTAAAGCACCAAAAATAATTTTAGTAGCCAGATGACGATTGTCTTTGTCTTCAGCTGTATCGTAAGGAATATGTGGTCCAAATAAACCCTTTGTACCTAAAAGATTATAGCTCGCTTTAACTAAGCGACTAAAAGATAACCCCCAGTTTTTAAAACCCGTTCCAATTATATTAATTATGTTAGGCAAGAGTGTCGTAGCAATAGCAAAAGGTGCTGCTAATGCGCCAAAAATAATTTTAGTGGCAAGATGGCGATTATCTTTATCATCTTCCGTTTCATAATGACCTTGCGGACCAAATAAACCATTTTGTCCTAGTAGATTGTAGGTCGCTTTGACTAGTCGCACAAATGATTCGCCCCAGTGCTTAGCCCCAGTTGCAACAACATTAATGACATTAGGTAAGAGAGAAGTCATCAGCACGAAAGGGGTTGCTAAAGCACCAAAAATAACTTTGGTAACCAAATAACGATTATCTTTATCCTCTGCACTATCATAATAACCTCGCGGTCCGAATAAACCATGCTCACCTAATAAATTATATGTAGCGAGTAGCAGTCGACCACAAGAGATGCCCCAATTTTTTACACTTGCTCCCATGACATTGACAACATTCGGTACTATAGCGGTTATGACAGCAAATGGTGCAGCTAATGCACCAAAAATAATTTTAGTAGCCAGATGACGCTTATCTGGGTCCTCTTTTGTTTCATAATGTTCGCGTGGTCCGAATAAACCATAATCACCTAATAAATTATAAGTGGCACGGACTAATCGACCAAAGGAGATGCCCCAGTTTGCACAGCTTGCGCCCACAGCATTAGCCAAATTGGGTAAAGCACATGTAACGACCGCAAAAGGTGTCGCTAATGCACCAAAAATAATTTTAGTGGCAAGATGACGCTTATCTTTATCATCTTCCGTTTCATAATGTTCGCGTGGTCCGAATAAACCATAATCACCTAATAAATTATAAGTGGCACGGACTAATCGACCAAAGGAGATGCCCCAGTTTTTGAAACTGGTAGCAACAGCGTTGACGATATTGGGTAAAACGGAAGTTGCAATAGCAAATGGCGCAGCAAGCATACCAAAAATAATTTTAGTCGCTAAATGGCGGTTATCTTTGTTCGCTTCCGTTTCATAATGACCACGCGGACCAAACAAACCGTTTGTTCCAAACAAATTATATGTTGCTTGCACGATTCTACCAAAAGAATCTACCCAATGCTGATAAGTTGTTGCGATAGCATTAACAACATTGGGTAAGAAAGAAAAAGCCAATGCAAATGGTGCAGCAAGTGTGCCAAAAATAATTTTAGTGGCAAGATGGCGCGTATCTTTGTTATCTTCCGTTTCATAATGACCACGAGAGCCCATTAAGCCATTATCACCTAGCAAATTAAAGGTAGCGTTCGTGATGCGAGTAAAAGAATTACCCCAATGTTTAAAACTCGTTAAAATAGCGTTTGTCACATTCGGAAGGATAGACGTCGCAATAGCAAATGGCGCAGCAAGCGTACCAAAAATAATTTTAGTCGCTAAATGACGCGTATCTTTGTTATCTTCTGTTTCATAATGACCTCGCGATCCAAATAAGCCGTTTTCCCCTAATAAATTATAAGTTGCTCGTACAATTCTACTAAAAGAATTGCTCCATTGACGACATGTCGTTGCAATAGCATCAATTGTGTTTGGCAAAATAGAAAAAGCCACTGCAAAAGGTGCTGCCAAGGTACCAAAAACAATTTTGCTTGCAAGATAACGATTATCTTTATTCGCTTCTGTTTCATAATGACCTCGCGGTCCTAATACGCCTTCATCCCCTAACAAGTTGATGGTGACATGCAGAATGCGAATAAAGGAAGTACCCCACTGTTTTAAACTCGTTAAAATGGCATTAGCAGCATTTGGCAGAATGGATAACGCGACTGCAAATGGCGCAGTGAGAGCACCAAAAATAATTTTGGTGATAAGCATACGCTCATCTTTATCTTCATCAGTTTCATAATGTCCGCGTGCACCATATACACCATATTCCCCAAGTATATTACTTGTTGCTCGAAAAATACGGTAACAAGAGTCGGCTAGATGTTTACAGATTGTGCCGGCGATGTTGATACCATTTGGTAGTAGCGATGTTGCAATAGCAAAAGGCGCAGCCAAGCTACCAAAGAAAATCTTTGTTGAAAGATAACGCTTATCTTTGTCTTCTTCTGTTTCATAATGTTGATAAGGGCCAAAGAAACCATAATCGCCCAGTATGTTGTAAGTAGCTCTAAATAAGCGGCTAAAGGAATCGCAGAAATGTTTACAACTTGTACCAAGTATATTAATTAAATTAGGTGGAATCGCAGTCACAACAGCAAAAGGTGCAGCTAAAGCACCAAAAATAATTTTAGTGGCAAGATGACGTTTATCTTTGTCCTCCGCTGTTTCGTATTGACCACGCTCACCAAATAAACCATTTGATCCTAAGACATTATAAGTAGCACGGACTAATCGACCAAAGGAGAGTCCCCAATTTTTAAAACCCGTTCCTATAACATCGACGACATTAGAGGGCAAGGTTGTCAGCACCGCAAAAGGTGCAGCTAAAGCACCGAAAATAATTTTAGCGGCAAGATGACGTTTATCTTTATCCTCTGCTGTTTCGTATTGACCACGCTCACCAAATAAACCATTTGATCCTAAGACATTATAAGTAGCACGGACCAATCGACCAAAGGAGAGCCCCCAATTTTTAAAACCCGTTCCTATAACATCGACAACATTAGAGGGCAAGGTTGTCAGCACCGCAAAAGGTGCAGCTAAAGCACCGAAAATAATTTTAGCGGCAAGATGACGTTTATCTTTATCCTCTGCTGTTTCGTATTGACCACGCTCACCAAATAAACCATTTGATCCTAAGACATTATAAGTAGCACGGACCAATCGACCAAAGGAGAGCCCCCAATTTTTAAAACCCGTTCCTATAACATCGACAACATTAGAGGGCAAGGTTGTCAGCACCGCAAAAGGTGCAGCTAAAGCACCGAAAATAATTTTAGCGGCAAGATGACGTTTATCTTTATCCTCTGCTGTTTCGTATTGACCACGCTCACCAAATAAACCATTTGATCCTAAGACATTATAAGTAGCACGGACCAATCGACCAAAGGAGAGTCCCCAATTTTTAAAACCCGTTCCTATAACATCGACAACATTAGAGGGCAAGGTTGTCAGCACCGCAAAAGGTGCAGCTAAGGCACCAAAAATAATTTTAGTGGCAAGATAACGCTTATCTTTATCATCTTCTGTTTCGTATTGACCACGTTCGCCAAATAAACCATTTGATCCTAAGACATTATAAGTAGCACGGACTAAGCGACCAAAGGAGAGTCCCCAATTTTTAAAACCCGTTCCTATAACATCGACAACATTAGATGGCAAGGTTATCAGCACCGCAAAAGGTGCAGCTAAAGCGCCGAAAATAATTTTAGTGGCAAGATGACGTTTATCTTTAGCGTCTGCTGTTTCGTATTGACCACGTTCACCAAATAAACCATTTGATCCTAAGACATTATAAGTGGCACGGACTAATCGACCAAAAGACACGCCCCAGTTTTTGCAGATGGTGCCAACAACATTGAAAAAGTTGGGCGGAATAGTTGTCAGTAGTGCAAAAGGTGCAGCTAAAGCGCCGAAAATAATTTTAGTGGCAAGATAACGCTTATCTTTATCATCTTCTGTTTCATAATGGCCGCGCTCACCAAATAAGCCATTTGTCCCTAACAAATTATAGCTTGCACGGACTAAGCGACCAAAAGACACGCCCCAGTTTTTGCAGATCGTGCCAATAACATTGAAAAAGTTGGGCGGAATAGTTGTCAGTAGTGCAAAAGGCGCAGCTAATGCGCCAAAAATAATTTTGGTGGCAAGATAACGTGTATCTTTATCATCTTCTGTTTCATACTGACCAAATTTTCCAAATAAGCCATGTGTTCCCAATAAGTTACACGTAGCAAAGAGTAAGCGGATATAGGAAAGACAGAAATTTTTAAGCAGCGCACCTAAAGCATCGGCGGAATTTGTTAATGCAACTATAGGAAAAACAATAGGAAAGGATAAAATACCAAAGACTACTTTCACCGGCATCGCGCGATTATCCGCAAGTAATTTTCTTTTTCCAAAAACGCCGTTTTCTCCGAGGAAATGTCCACTAAAAACGATATTACAATAAGTTGAAGTCAGCAGATGGTTTAAAATATTTAAAACACCAACACCGCCCCCTAATAAACCAAAAATATTATCTGGAATAGGATGCGTGGCTTCGAAAGGGCTCCAACCAGAGTTTAACGTCATTCTATCAAGCCAAACTTGAGGTGTGTCGTGGGGGAAAACGCCTCCTTTCAAAGCGTCACGAATAAAAGGAGAGCCAAAAAGAAATTTATCTGTAAGATACCCTACTATATTAACGCCAGTCACAGTAATAGGTTTAAGAACACGTTTAACTAAGAAGCAAAGGCCTCGCCAAATATATTTAGGAATTATTTTCAGACCATTCCAAACGGTCTTTAAACCTTCACCAGCTAGCTTGAATATTTCATTTAAAACTTTCCAGGTCGCTTTAAATGCTTTATTGAATACTTCTAAAATTTGCCTAGAAAGTTCTTTGATTGCTTGCCATGTGGCACTGACACAATCAAAACTGATGCTTTCTTCGTTATTATTATTATTTAAAATAGATGCATTAGTATTCACAGTCATCCCTTTCTTGTTAGTATTTAGCACGCTGGGTTATACATAACCTAAAAAAAATAGTCAAACATTTTAATTTTTATAGTATATTTTCTCAGTATTTTTAAATATAAAATACGCGACGTGGTATAAATAAACTTTGAGGAGAAAAATGAAATGAGTTCATCCACTGAAATTACGATAGAAATTACTCCAACCGTTTTTTCACAATATAATGCAAAAAATAATTTCCCAACCGACCAAACAACCAATACATTAACCGTTAAGCGCTTGAAACATGGTCATCTGCGTAGCATGCAAAAACTAAAAGAAAGCGATCAAATTCATTATTTAATGTCTGAATTAACTGGTATTTCCCAACTAGATTTAGATGAATTAGATGTGGAAGATTCGGCCAAATTATCTGAGGTCATATTTGGTTTTATGCGTCGTTACGCTCAAATCGCTCGCGAAATGACAGGAACGTAATGCTTAAGACTAGCAAAAGAAGAAGTGAATAAGCGTTCACTTCTTCTTTTCTTGCCAAATCATTTTTTAATAACAATCCCTATGTCCAAAATTGTTATAGCCATTGCGTGGAAAGTTTATTTCAAAATGATAATCAAATAAATCATACAAGCCTTCATGATGAATAACTTCTTCAGGCTTACCGTGATTAAGAATAACACCATTTTTAATGAAAATAACCTCATCTGAAATTTCGGCTGCTTGATGTATATCATGCAGTGTCATCAGAATGGTTTTTTGATGGTGTTTTTGTAAATAAAGAAGCAAGTTCAGCATTTTGATTTGTTGTTTGAGATCAAGTCCAGTGAGCGGCTCATCCAATAGTAAATATTCTGATTGTTGTGCAAGTATTAACGCCAAGCGTGCACGTTGTTGTTGTCCACCAGATAAAGTATTGACGGGTTGCAACATCAATGACTGCAAATCTGTTAAAGCAATGGCTTGATGAATGATGTTGTGATCTTCTTCTTGCAGATTAGCAAACCATGTTTGATGACAAAAACGCCCTAACGCAACATATTCCTGCAAAGGAAGATTTGGCAAAACACACTGCTGGGGTAAATAAGCTAGTTTTTTTGCAAAATCTTTACGCGAATATGCTGAAATGGATTTTGCTTCAAGGGTAATCTCACCTAGAGAAGCTTGCAAAAGTCCCGCGATCAATTTCAGTAAAGTGGATTTCCCTGATCCATTAGGACCTATTAAGCAAGTAATCTTTTTCTTATTTAATTGTAAATTTAAATTATCAAATAAAGCTTTATGATTTTGGTAATAAGTGACGTGCGTTAAGGTAATTTCACTCATACTGACCTCGATAATACTTAAATAGTATATAAATAAATAAGGGTGCCCCAAGAATGTTAGTCAACATACCTGCTGGTATTTCTACAGGTGAAATCAAACATCGCCCAAGAATATCTGCAAATAAATAAATCAAACCACCTACTAGAAAGGAAAGTATAAAAATATGAGGGGGTCTGTTACCCACCATAAGACGCGCGAGATTAGGCGCAACAATTCCTAAAAAACCCAAATGCCCTACCCCAACAACGCTTGAGCCAACGAGAAAAGCGGCAAGTAAAAAAGAACTGATTCTATATGTTTTTATTGAAACACCAATGCTATGACAAGTTGCGCTATCCAAGGAAAAGACTAAAAACCGTTTGCTAATGATAAAACAGACAGGAAGCGCAATCAGTACAGCACTAATAACAATTAACACAGTCTCAAACTGTGTCGCGTATAAACTGCCCGTCATAAAATGGAAATAAGCATCCATACTTTCTGGTGCATTTAAGATAAGCAATTGCATCACAGCTGATAAGGCAAAACTGATGCTAACCCCTATTAAAACAAACCCTAATCGATTCGCAATATTGTTTTTAGCCAAAAAAAGACAAGCTAAAAAACCTAAAGCAGATCCCGTTATCGCTAATAACTCGTTTAAGATAGGCGATTTAATCCAAAAAAGATTGCAGATAATAATTAACAAACAAGCAACGGAAGTCATCCCTATGAGATCAGGCGCGACCATTTTATTGCCTGTTAAGTCTTGTAACATGGCACTGCCGGTGGCGAGCATACCGCCACAACAGATAGCCATTATTTCTCGCTCTATTCTCATTTGTAGTATGAATTTCATATCCTCATGATGAGAAAATATTTCTTGGAATAAATTGATATTAATCGTCCCTAAAGATAATCCTGCCACAAAAACGACTAGCAGCAAAAAGCTTAATATAGTGGTATATTTTTTAACGTTAACGTCAGCTATTCGCATAAAAATACTGGCGTGTAATATAAATTAATAAAGGCGCAGCAATTAACAAGGATATGATGCCAACAGGTGGTGGTGTTTGTGGTGTAATAAGCTGCGTAAGCAATTGAGCAAAAAGCAATAATACAGCACCAAACACCGCACAAAAAACAATACTATTTTTATTGCCGGAAAAAGGTTTAACGACATGAGGCACAATTAAACTAAAAAATAATAGTGGACCTATCATGCTGGTCATGACAACCGTAAAAAGTAGCGATAAAGCCAGCATAATGAAGCGATATTTAAAAATATTAAAACCTAAGGAAGCGGCTTGATTATCATCTAAATCTAACAAATTCAAGCGTCTTGAAAATAATAAGGTGATGGTCAATAAAACACTAAAAAAGATAAACGTTAATTGAATATCTGCAACTGTAATGCCTTGTATAGAACCATTTAAGTTATAGAGCATGGCTTGAGCCTGCATAGGAAACGCAATCAAGATAGCCTGGATAACAGAAAAATACAGTGCATCAAATGCGATACCAATGAGGGTAATCCCAATTAGGGAAACCCCCATTTTTTTTATGAGGCATTGAATCAATATAAAATTAAAGACACCACCTAATAAGGCGATACAAAGCACATGTAAACGATTAGCATTGGGTAGGAATAAATAAACTAAAATGACACATAGCGCAGTGCCATATTCCATTCCCGTTAAACTAGGACAAGCCAAAGGATTTTGTGTCACTTTTTGTAATAATAATCCTGCAATAGCCATCCCAGCACCTGCCATGATAGCCATCAATATCATAGGTAAACGAATTTTAAAGAGTGTAATAAAGATAATAGCATTTTCATTTCGGTGCCATAAGGCAGAGAAAATTTCGGGCAGTTCATAATGTGTCACGCCGTATTGCAGATTATATAAACTCAAAAAAATAATTAAAATAACACCTATGCTTAATGCAAATTGTTGTTTAGAAAAATTTAAAATGACTTTATATCGTTTATTCATGTAATAAAGAATGTCCCTGCAATAATAAAACTAATGGCTATCCATTGAAAAAGAAACAGCTTTTCTTTGAGAAAAAAAACAATCAGCAAAACAGTCACTATGCTTCTTGCTGAAAAAATGGGAATAATGACGGAGGCCGGTCCGCAGGTAATAGCATACGCAAGCAATCCTAAACCTATGGAAGAACAAATACCGACTAACGAACCCAACACAAATGCTTGCGTTTTTTTTGTGGTCACTTGAGGGATAGACGTGGCAGTTAATGTTGGAGAGATATACTGTTGCTTATAAAAAGTGAGAATAGCCAAACCTGTTGCAAACGCATAACCATAAAACAAGACACTGAAATTGTTTACGCCTGCTTCAAAAGCAATTTTCAAACCACCTTCGCGCATGAATATGGCAATAATGGCAAGAATAACAAACACTATCCAGAACTTACTTTTAATAATTGTATTTTTAAAATTACAGCCTAAAAGAGAGGCACCCGCCACTATGCACCCTATTCCCACATATTGATAATTGGCAATATTTTCGTGATAAATGTAACAAGAAAGCAAGATAACTAATAACACGCTGATATTCATTAAAGGTGCGGCAAGACAAGCTGGGCCTAAATCGAACGCTTTGACCAAAAAAGAATTCCCATAATAAGACCCTAAACCCACTAATATAGAAAAAAATAAAATATATCTATCAAAACTAATATCGTGATGCGACAATAATGTGCCTAGAAAAATAATGCTGCCGGCTATATAAAGACCTAGCAACATAATAGACTCAGGATAATTTTTATGACTACCCAGCGTTAATAAAAAACTACCTAATCCAAAAATAATGGCACTCAAAAAAGCTGCAAATAACCAAATCATACGAGATCACCAAAACTAAAAATATGTTTAAACTGTTTAAAGGGACGATTTGAAAGACGGCTTAAACCAGAAGGCAGCTCTCCATAGCGCACATATTTTTTGATTTCTTCTAATGATTTATCATGCAAATTAATATGAAATAAGTTCGCACCGGTACGCAGATAATCCGTATTATTCAGCAAACTTGCCAAACTAATGATATTTTCTAGTACGGCAGATTTAATTTCTAATAATTTTCCTAAGCAATACCAAGTCACTAAAGATCCTGCAATATCTTCCAATATAAAACGATGTTGCAATGAAGCAGGACACATAGGTAATGCATTGTGTGCTGGTGATTCTTGAAAATGTTGATAAATAGAAACGTATTGTTCGCCATAATATTGGGCTGTTAAATCCAGAAAACTATACATTTTCAAACCTAATTTCTTCCCAATTAACATTCTTTCCTCATCTAATCTTTCTATCACAGTGGCAATTGCGGGTGTAATACCATCACGATAAAAATAGAAAGCAGGTTTGTTTTCTCCTATTCTGCCGGAATTAAGTAACGTGACGACAGGATGTGCAATACCGTTTGTGATATTCATACTGAGCGACAAAACATCGTCATACGCGAGTAATTTGCAGGGAAAAAAAGGCGCCAATTTTTTAAGATGATTTTTTATTTTTTGCGCTGGAATACTGGCTGCTGCTAACACATGTTTAATTGCAAGTACTTCAATGCTACCTTGATTATTAGCGCGACAAACATACGGTAAGGACGCCATATCGATAATATCAATGCCGGCTAATTTGTTTGTTTTAGCCAGTAACTTCAACAATACCAGTGAAGCAAAATTTGCTGCTAGCGTGATGATAGTTTGCCCGGGTTTAATAAAAGGCAGTAACTGAATAAATATCGCTTCATGCGCATAAGAAGGCAGACAAATAAAAATATACTCACTGTCAATAATGGCTTCTGGCACAAAAGTGGTTATTTTATGAAGAGACACAATCCCGTTAATTAAACCTTTGCAATGTATTTGATTTTTTTGTTTGATAATGGCGTTTAAGCCACCGGTATGCTCAGGATGAGCAAACAAAGTAACGCGACAACCTCTTTGTGTTAAGTCGGCAGCAAGTGTTTGCCCGCCGTGTCCACATCCAATAACTGCGACTGCTGTCATGTTTATTATCCTCGTTTGATTATCGATAGATTAGGACGATTCACTAAAAATCCAGATTGTTCCGCCTCTTTTAAAAGAAGCAAGGTTGCTTGAAAACCATGGTTTTTTGCCCAAATGTCTCTATCCATAAAATAGAGATGCCTAGTTTTGACAGCACGTAATTCCTTCCATAAAGGCTGACGGATTAACGTGTAATAAGGATTAAGATCACCATCCGTTAGTAAGATAATAATACTATCTGGGTCTTTGACTAATAAGGTTTCCATAGGAATAAAGGTAGATTGTTCTTCCCGTGAAATAGTCATTAAATTAGGATGTGCAAACTCATCTAAAATTTGTGATGTTAAGGCATTTGCGGTTAACGCTTGAAATTGACCGGCAATATTCGCATAACCAATCATGACGTTTGCTGGATGCTTAATTGCCATTTGCTTAGCGTGCTCATATTGCTTAATTAATGTCTCTTTTAATGCAGGCACTTTATCTTGTGTGTTAGTCGCTTGAGCCAGTTTATTTAAATTATCTATTTGTGTCTCTACCTTGCCCAACAAACCATTTAGCATCAATGTCGGTGCAATGTTATTTAAAAGGGGATAAATATTTTCTTGCAAAGTGATGTCTGCAACAATCAGGTCAGGATGTAATGCAATTATTTTTTCTAAATTGGGCTGCTGACGCGTCCCCACTTCTTCAATGCCCGCAATTTGCGGCATTAAAAAAGGCGGGTTGGTCCCTTCATCGGCTCGGCTAGAAGCCAAAGCAATGGGCTTAATACCTAGCTGTAATAAATCATCTAAAAGACTAAATTCTAAGACCACAATACGTTTAGCTGGTTTACTCAGGGTAATTTCCCCTTTTAACGATTGAATGGTAATTGCTTGCGCAAAAATATTTGTAGATGAAAATCCAAGTAAAAATAGACTGAATAAAAAAAAGAGGGTTTTCGCGCGCATGGCTTTTCTCCTGGTGTGGTTTTAAATGTAAATGATAATCATTATCATTTATAAGTCAATAAAATCATGTTGAAAAAAAACTGGGTATATTTCAAGCATATTTTTTGATCGCAATAAAAAAGAGAAAAAAAGAGAAAAAAAAAGAGATTTTAAGAAAAAATTTGCGGTTCAATACACTGTAATGTTGTATTTTAGCGATACGCATTTTAACAAGCAGAGATAAGACGCATGCGAATTTTAATTGTAGAAGATGAAAGTAAAACAGCAGATTATTTATATAAAGGACTAAAAGAAAATGGTTTTATTGTTGATGTCTGTCAAAATGGAGAAGATGGTTTATTCTTAATGACGCAATGTTATTACGACCTCATCATCCTCGATATTATGCTGCCCAAAATCGATGGCTTTACTATTATCGCTCAATTACGCCGTACCAATACCACCGTACGCGTTTTATTCTTGAGTGCGAGAGGTGAAGTTGAAGATAGAGTCAAAGGTTTAAAATTGGGAGCAGATGATTATCTCGCAAAGCCTTTTGCGTTTTCGGAATTGTTGGCGCGTGTTCAGTCTTTATTACGTCGTGGGGTTAATTTACCGCTTGATAATCTCAGCATTGCCGATTTAAAAATTGATGCCATTAAACATAAAGTTGTGCGGGATACAGTCAGAATAGATTTAACGCCTAAAGAATTTGCCCTGCTTGTTTTATTAGTACAACGTACAGGTGAGGTGCTTTCTCGCACTATGATTGCCGAAAATATTTGGGATATTAATTTTGATAGCGATACAAACGTAGTGGATGTTTCTATTAGAAGATTAAGACAAAAAATTGATGATCCCTTTCAACAAAAATTAATACATACGGTGCGTGGAATAGGTTATGTACTGGAAGAAAGATAAAACAGACACGATAGGTGTAGGGTCAATTCGAACACGCTTAACATTATTTTATACTTTAGGCGTCGCTATTCTGCTAACGTTATTTGCCTTATTTTTATATTGGATGGCAATTAATATTTTATATAAAGCAGATTATCAGTTTTTAGCTGACGAAATTAATATGATTAAATATAAGTTAAGTGATAAATCTTTAAAAGTGACTGATTTAAAACATGCTATCATCTCTATCCCGCTGCAATCAGAAAGCTCTATTTATCATTATTACATTCGCTTAAGTGACCGCAAGAAAAATGTTTTCATAGAAACACCTGGTATGAAAAACATTTTGCCCGTGAATAAAAAATTATACTCGCATGCGGAATTAGCAGCTGGCAAAAAATATTTTTGGTATTATGCAAACAACAAACAATATTTAATTATTCAGTCTAAAATCAATCTTAGCAGCTTGAATCAAGTCAGTATGATTCAAATTGCTTTAGATATTTCCCATCAACACAGCATTATTAATGACAGAAAAAAAATTCTTTTTTGCTTGTTGCTGGGTACCGTGTCTGCGCTTTTAATTGGTTTGTTAGTTGCAAACCGCGGCATCAAAAGCTTAGATATGCTAATAAAAACCGTGCAAACACTTACATACACTTCTTTGCATCAACGCATAGATCCTAAAACTTGGCCTAAAGAATTGCGCTCATTGGGTTTCGCTTTTAATCAAATGTTAGATAGAATGGAATCTTCTTTTTTAAAATTAAAACAATTTTCTGCTGATCTTTCTCATGAGTTACGCACACCAATTACTAATCTTATGGGAGAAACAGAAGTCACGCTTTCTTATGCTCAATCTATAGATGAGTATAGAAAAGTGATGGAGTCAAATCTAGAAGAATTACAACGCATCTCATCGCTTATCGAAAATATTCTTTTTTTAGCGAGAGCAGAAAATTCCCACATCGCCATAGAAAAAAATGTATTAAACGTACATCATGAAATTAAAATTGTTTGTGAATACTATGAAGCTATAGCAGATGAAAAAAAGATACAAGTTTCTTTAGAAGGAGCGGCCTGTCTTAGGGCTAATCCCATTATGTTTAGAAGAATGATCAGTAATATTTTGTCTAACGCTATTAACTATACCCAGCAAAATGGACGTATCCATTTTCATTTAAACCAAAATGATCAAAAAGTTGAAATTACTTTGGTGGATAATGGGATTGGGATTGAGGAAGCCCATTTATCCAAAATATTTGATCGATTTTATCGCGTTGAAGAAGCTAGATCGCACCAATTAGGTGGCTCAGGATTAGGTTTGGCTATTGTTAAATCTATCGTTGAATTACATCAAGGTAGGATTACTGTTTCTAGTGAATTAAACAAAGGGACGCTGCTCATTATCACCCTGCCAAAATGATAAAATGACAAAATTGTAATGTTTCGGTCATTCTCCTGTCACCATCTTCTCTTTATATTAAAAAGCATCTTAATTTAAGGAGAAAGACATGAAACCACGTTCGCAAACGTTAAAGGATGAAGGTGATTATAAGTATCAAACTGAAGCATCGCTTTTAGGCCCTGGCTCTAGTGGCTTGCAAAACGATTATCAAGCCATAAAAGAAGATAATACCGCAGTTCAAGTAGACGAAAGTTTATATGATGCCTTAGAAAGTAGAGGCTTATTAAAAAAACCTACTTTTCCTCAAGGTTGGGGCATTCATCTCGTTGAACAAGGACAAATTGGTTTATTGCTAGATAATGGTCATCCCGTTTTTTTGGCACCAGGTAGACATACTTTTTGGTCTCCCTTCCAAGTGTACTATGGCACCAAAGCAATCAACGAAGATATGAGCTTAGGGCCGATACAAATCGTTACGGTGACCCAAGGTGACATTGCACTCAGCGTCAAAAATGGCCAAAACATTATCTTAGAACCAGGTCGTTATATTTTAAAAGCCCCACATAAATTTGTTAAAGCAGAGCAAGCAAATAAAAGATATATAGAATTAGGTAGTCATAGGCGTATCACTGTACCCGCAGGTCACGTCGCCATTGCTTATGATGAAGGTAAACAGATTATTATTTCCCCTGAGCAAACAGAACGCGGACCTTATATCTCTAACTCCCCTACTTTCTCTTTCGATCCCCGAACGGGTTTTCAACCAACGCAATTACGTGTAGTTGAATTGGAAGAATTAACAGTGAACACGCGTGAAATGATTCCAATTACGGTACAAGGTTTAATAACCTATCGTATTTCTAATTCTAACACCGCATTTTTTACTGTTAATGATGTGCACGGTGCAATCAAACGCCAAGCTGAAGCAACCTTAACTAACGTTTATGCGCACTTATCCATAGATGAAATTGCTTCTAGTTTATCTACCGAAAGAGCGTTTTCATTAAAAGGAAAAGGACCAGAACAAGATATTACCGATGACTTTATTCATAAAGCAACCGTTCTATTTCATGAAGCATTTAAAGAAGTCGTTTCGGGATGGGGTGTCGCTTTAACCAATCTTAATATTGAAAAAATGGAATTTGTAGACAAACAATTTGCAGACACCTTGCGATTACGCGCACAAAAACGTTTAGAAACGGATACTAACCTTGTGAACGTTGATGGTGCTAATCAAGTCCTGTTAAAACAAGCTGAGTGTCAAAAGCAACAAAAAATTATTGAAGCAACTGGCGAAGCGCAATCACTTAAAACCATGGCCGATGCCAGAGTGTATGCTGCCGAGAAAGATGCCGAGGCCGCAGAAAAACTAGAACGCATTCCCTTAGCGAGAGAATTAGCGCTGCTTAAAGGTCAAGCTGAGGTGGTTAAAAACATGGGAAATAATACTATTTTTATGCCAACAGATATGAAGTTGCGTGGTTATGGCAACAAAAATGGGAATCTCTTCTTCACAAAACCTAATATTAATGATTATTTACAACAACCCGTTGAGCCGCTTGATAATGATCAAGAAAACCTTATTCGTTTAACAGGAAAATAAACGAATAACAGTATAGTTTGTAAAGCATTCTAATAATACAAAACAAAAATAGGAGGAAGCAATGTTAAAAAGACTAGGTCGAATGATTAAAAAATTTTTTGCTACATTATTTTGCATTCCTTTAAAAGAACCTGATGAAGAAATAAAGGAAACAACCCCTTTAATTCATCATCAGGCTAAGGAAGTTAGTACGCCCTCGGAAATAAACATTTATCACCAATCCAGTACTGTTAACATTTACAATCATCCCACCATGAAACCGCGTGTTCGTGTAAATGCTGAATACTTAATGCCAATAAATGCAAATGATCAGCCTAATACAAACAACGTGGAAAAGATGAAAAATGCTGAGCAAATAGTGGTTGAAAGTTTAATTGAATCATTAGATAAATTAATAATACCATTAAATGATGAACGCTTATCCTTTCCATGGAAAAATATGAAAAGTGAAATCCGTGAGGGAAGCACCTTACAAGATAAATCCATCGTGTATTATTGCTCTGAGAAAGCAACAAATAATCCTGAACAAGCACCATTATTAAATCATATTATAGATAAATTTTCTGAACTAAAGAGATATATGGCAAGTCCTAATTATCAAAAAGTACAGCGTGAAATAGAATTGAATAAAATGCGCTACCAGGAGCAACTTTTTAAAGAAGAAGTACGAGCGATGGAAAAAAGAAACGCAAAAGCAAAAGGAATGTTAAATACCATAGATCCAAAACGAGAAGAAAAACTTTTCCGATGTCTTTAGTGAAGGTATTTATCTAAAAAACTAGCAAGGCTTAGTTTACCTTGCTAGTTTTATTTATTTAATTATGTATAAATAAATTATTTTTTGCGTAAGCTAAAAGCACAGGCTTTGGCACTCTCAGAACACCAATAGTCGTTCTGACCATCTGTCTGCCATGGACCAGACACAGGAACAAAATCTCCGCTTAAACCATAACCCATAGTGCCGTCATTATAAATACAACGCACTAATTTATTATTTTCGTTTAAATCAACCAAAGTAAAATCACCCCATTCTGGCAAACAAGTTTGGTCGCTTTTTACACCCGCTGTAACATTTTTCAATGCAACATGAGATACATTAGCATGTGTTGCTGGTGCTTTAGCATAGGCATTTACGGTAACTGAAAGAGCAAGTAATAGTAGTATTTTTTTAGACATAGTTTTAAACCTTTTCAGTAAAATTATTATTGAAAATAATATAATGCCCATCAACAATAATTTTAATCCTAGAAGCTGTCAATATAATTTAATATTTATTAAAAACTGAACTTTTTATTATCAACTATCATCTGGCTTTGCAAAGCCAAAAAAGACGTGTATTTTATGGACTGCCCTCTTTTTCATTATTGTATTTAGTTATTGCACGAGGATAAAAAAATGCCGTTTGTTCATATTCATTTATTAGAAGGTAAACCCAAAACATTTTTGCAATCAATTGCTGATGGTGTTCATGAAGCATTAGTGGAAGCTTGTCACATACCCCAGGGAGATCGTTTTCAAGTCATTAGTGAATTTAAAAAACATCAATTCATTGTTGATAAAACGTATTTTGATATTGAACGATCGGACGATGCCGTGATCATTCATATCACCCTTAAAATAGGACGATCACACGATATTAAAAAAGCTTTATATCAAGCTATTGTCACTAAACTTGCTAGCCATCCAGGATTGCGCAAAGAAGATGTCATGATCATTTTAGCTGACAATGATCCAGGTAATTGGTCTTTTGGAAATGGTATAGCGCAACTTATTAGTTAGTTTTTTATTTTTAAACTTAAAAGGTTTTTTATGTTAAAAGATAAAATTGTATTTATTACCGGCGCGTCAAGTGGTATAGGCGAAGCATGTGCAAAGCAATTTGCTAAAGCAGGCGCACATTTATTGTTATGTGCACGTCGGATAGAAAGACTCAATGATTTGGCTCAGCAAATACAACAAACCCATGCGGTCAAAGTGTATCCCTTGCAATTGGATGTGACACAAAATGAAAAAGTGATGGACGCGTTTCACACTTTGCCCAATGACTGGAAAAACATTGATATCCTCATTAACAATGCAGGTTTAGCGTTGGGATTAGATTTTTTTCAAGAAGGAAACCTAGACGATTGGGAAAGAATGATAGATACCAACGTTAAAGGATTATTGTATATCACTAAAGCTGTCTTACCTCATATGTTAAAGCGCAAAATAGGCCATATTATTAATCTGGGTTCTGTTGCGGGACATGAAGTTTATCCTAAGGGCGCTGTTTATTGTGCATCGAAATTTGCTGTTGATGCATTAACAAAAGGTTTACGCTTAGATTTGAATGGTAGCAATATTCGAGTCAGTGCAATCGATCCTGGTGCAGTTGAAACAAATTTCAGTAAAGTCAGATTTAAAGGAAACGCAGAACGTGCAGCTGCTGTGTATGAAGGTATTCAAGCGTTAACAGCAAATGATATCGCTGAAACTATTCTGTATTGTGCATCACGACCAGCGCATATCAATATCAGTGAACTCACTATTCTTCCTACAGCACAAGCTTCAGCTACGCTTATAGCCAGAAATAAAAAGCAGGAATAAAAAGCAGGAATAAAAAGAGAAAACTGTCATATGACATGCCCTTGATTCGCTGGTAAAAGCACGCTGGTATGATAATGTCTTAGTTTGTCATGCCAGCCGCACGTTTTTGGTGCGAGGTGGCATCCAAAAAACGACTACATTTTCAAAATAATCATAAATTGAAAACTGGATACCAGCTAAAGTTTACCCCTGCAAGATTTTAGCTGGGGCTGCTATAACCTATTTTTGATTCACTGGCATAATCGAATTTAAAATGGCATTTATAAGTAGAAGTGAAGATAAGCAAAAAAGAAAAAGGGCAGTTTTTGGGCTGCCCTTAACAGAAGTCTGTAAAGCATCCTTGTTAAATGTGCATCCATGCAATAACACAAAACGAGGAGTGGTTTCAGAATCCTTTCAATAACCGCTAGTCAATCCTTGACTATGGAAGGCATTCTATAGCATGACTTTTTATTAGCAATCGCCTAAACAAGCTACATGCCTACTTAATTTAAGCCATCTCTTTTCTCGGTTTAATTAATTTAGTTATTAATCAATGCTATACAACATAAAATCAAAGCGCGACTAGAGATTATCGTGCATACGTATCTAAAATAGCTTTAGCCTCATATAGCAACTATCCTACAAACAAGTTAATGATTAGATGGCAAACAAGCCTAAGGAGAATAGAAAGCGATTTATAATTAAGGGCAAAAAAATTTTTTCTTTGCAAAAGATCTTTAAAGTTTGGTTTTAGATTTTTGAACAGGAATAGTTTGAGGAAAAACATTTAGAAATAATTGGCACCTATTGCATTGCATAGATGCCAATTACCAACAAGCTAAGGTATTTTATTTAACGACTAAAGAATCCTTCACAACGTAATTAACATCGCCACCTTGTGAGTTAACAACTTGGTTAGCAATAGCAACTGCTTCTGCTTTTTGTTGTGCATTATCTACAAAACCACTGAGTTGTACGGTGTTTTTATATGTTTTAACAGTGATAGGTAAACTTTTAACATTTTTATCAGCCAGTAATTTGGATTTGATTTTGACCGTAATGGTGCTGCTATCTACATATTGGCCTGTGCTTTCTTGATGTTGCGTTGGAGCACATGCGCTAATCATAGTGCTTGCACCTACAACAGGTAAACTGGCTAATAAACAAGTAAGAGCTAGTTTGGATTTTATCATTTTATTTCTCCCAAGTTTTTAAAGTAAACAAATTTAATGAATGTGAATCTGTGGCATTTATTATTTAAGCTAATAGTTTTGCAATAACAAACCCTGTCACGAGAGCAAGACCTAACGCTTTTAAAGGACGGCTTTTAGCATAATCAACAATGTCATTTTGTAAATTTGTGCAGGAACTTTTAAGGAGATCAGTGCTTTCTGAAAGTGTTTCTTTTATCTCATCTAAATCATTATTTTTTTTGCGAGTCATTTGGTCATAATCCTTGTATCAAATAAATATTTTATTTTTATAAATGAGCAAAATTTGAATGCATAACTTTAATGATATAAAGAGTGCCTGTCAAGTTTGTCTTGGTCTGTTCATAAACGTGATAACGTTTATGCGTTAGCAAACTACGATCATGCCTGGTTAAAAAACTCGACTAGGTTTGATAAAAATGACTGTTAAAATATGCTTGTTTTAAATATTTAAATAAAATAATTAAAATAGAAGCAACAGGTAATGCCAGCAAGATTCCCAAAAATCCAAATAAGGTTCCACCAGCTAAAATAGCAAAAATGACAATGACGGGATGAAGCCCAATACGATCACCAATTAATTTAGGCGTGAGATAAAAGTTTTCTATCGAATGACCAACAACAAAAAGCAAGCCTACCCAAATGAGTGAAGTCATTGTACCAAATTGAATGAGCGCTGCCAAACAAGCTAAAATTAGCCCAATAATTGCACCCAAATAAGGCACAATACTGATAAGACCAATAATCAAACCAATGACAACACCTGTTTGTAATCCTAAAAGTGTTAAGCCAATCGAATAAAAAATAGCTAACGATAGCATGACTAACAACTGACCTCTGAAAAAAGCACTTAAAGCCGAATCACATTCTTTAACAATTTTTATTACGCGTGGGCGCATTTTCTCGGGGATAAGTTGCACCATTTTTTTAATAACTTTTTCCCAATCTCTAAGCAAATAAAAAGTAACAAAGGGAATTAAGATGAGATCAATAACACCTTCGAATAAAGCTTTACCTGAATGCAATATGGTTTGAAAAAACCAGCTAGGAGAGCCACCCGTTTTTAATAAATTTTCTGAGAGGATATTTTTAATAGCATCAGTATTATTTAAATCAGGCACATCTAAGTATTCAGCAAGCCACACCCCTACTTTATTTTGCATGAAGGCTTGTATTTTAGGTATTTCTACAATCAGGTTTGCTGTTTGTTTTTGTATGATAGGTGTAATCAATAAACTAAGTAAAAGAATAAGAAAAAATAATAGAAAAAAGACAATGCTAACAGAAAAATTTCGAGACAAGTGTAAGCACATTAATTTTTTTACGAGTGGATTACAAATATATGCAAGGACGCCACCAATAAAAAAAGGCAACAGAATGGGAGATAATAAATAGATAAAACCAACAAAAATTGCGAAAGCAATGAAAAGATAAAGTTTATTATAAGATTTCTGAGTTGTCATAGGCATTTAAAGTTCCTCTGCGTTTATTATGAAGAAACGCGCTTGAATATTTATGATATATCATGAATTAAACTATCGCTTGAGATGATGAATAGTGAATGCAGCAATCTCTCGCAACATGATTGCCGTAGCATAGTTTGCAGCTCTCACGCCACTATATGGTGTGGGCGTTCTTAATCGTTCATTAACAGAAAAACTTTGCGTCGCAATGACTCGATTAGCGTTAGCATTAACAAGCTGTACACGTGATTTTAAATGTAAAACAGCAGGTCGTTGTGTAAAGTCTTGCTCCAGTTGGAGAATTTCCACATTCAATAAATAATCATAATGTCCCGCATTAAGCGGTGTGAGAACAGCACGAAAAGCATGCGTATTTTGTAAGGTTTGAACTAACAAAGGTTCTAACATTTGTGCAGGTTTTTCAGCCCATTCATTGTGGCTAAAGTAGGCTATTTGATAAGGTTTAATGGTATAAGCCATCTGTCTCGTATCATAAAGTGCGCTAACTTGTGGCGGCGCAACTAATAAGGTAAGCGCATGCTTTCTTTTATGCGCCACAGAAAATGGCACTTTATTAATAACATATGCTGTAGGTTGTTGAACTTTAACAGGTGAGAGAAAAGAACAACTCGATAAGGAGAAGAAACAAAACAAAGCTAAAAAATATTTTTTAAAACTCTCATATTGGCGTTTCATCTAGATTCACCTGGGCCAGGGGGTAAGGGTTCTTTACCACGAATGAGCATGGATGGGTTTTGTTTTAGCTGCAAAGTAACATCATTCAAAGTATGTAATATATCATCTAAGTTAGAAAGCAAATGAGAAACCGTGGGTAGTGTTTCAATTTCTAAGGTTTTCATTGCACTACTACTAGATCGCATTAAAGGTGTAAATTGCTCACTGGCACGTTTGGTATTTTTCAAAATTTCATTCAGGGTTTGATTGTTATTAGATAAATTTTTAGTAATATCATTTAAATTAATGAGTATGCCTTTCAGTGACTCAAGATTTTGTTTATCCAATAAATTATTTAGCGAAGTGGTGATAGCTTGGAAATTTTTAGATAAACCACTTAATAATGCATCTAAACGCATAAAAATAGAGGGCCCAGAAGGAATAACGGGATAACGTTGGCCAGGCAATGCTTTGAGAGGGCGTAAATCAGTGCTTTTATCCTTTAAAGCAACAAAAGCAAGTCCTGTTAAACCACGCGTCGTCAAGGTTGCAACTGTTCCTCTTGTGATAGGGGTGGTTTTTTTGATGTTTAACAACACCTCTACCCATTGCGGATTTTTTTGGTTTAACTCTATGCTTTTTACTGTGCCTACACTGACACCGTTATATTCTACTTGCGAATCAGGATTTAATCCGGAAACAGATTCTTGCATGTAAACAAGATAAGTGGAATACTCGCCTATAGAAAGTCCCGCAGATAACCAAAGCGTAGCAAGAATAATTGCCATCGTTAAAGAAATGACAAAGATACCAACTAAGGTATAGTTTACTTTAGTTTCCATGTGATTTACTTTTCATGTGTATAATTTTCCTGTGCTGCTCGACCTCTAGGACCATTAAAAAAAGCCTGGATGGCAGAATTCGGATTTTTTATCAAATTTGGCATTGTATCTACACATATCAGTTTCCCCTCCCCTAAAAACGCAACCCTATCAGCTATCCTCCATAAGCTATCTAAATCGTGTGTTACTATTACAATAGTCAAACCCATGGTGGTCTGCAAGTTCAAAATTAACTCATCAAAACCGGCAGCCGTCTCAGGATCGAGTCCAGACGTGGGTTCGTCAAGAAAGATAAGCTCAGGATCCAAAACAATGGCACGGGCTATTCCTGATCTTTTTTGCATCCCCCCACTCAGCTCAGCAGGATATCTGAAAGCAGCCTCGGGAGGTAGGCCCACCATCAGTATTTTCATGTTAGCTAACGCTTCTATTGTTTCTGTATCCAGATCGGTATGCTCGCATAAGGGAAAAGAAACATTCTCAAGCAAGGTAAGTGAACTAAACAGCGCATTTTCTTGAAATAAAACACCCCAGCGCTTTTGAATAGACAAAAGTGTGGCAGCGTTTGCATTGGTTAGTTCTTTACCGAAAACATGTATAGAACCTGAAGTTGGCTTCGTCAAGCCCAACATTTCTCTAAGCAAGGTTGTTTTTCCTGAACCACTACCGCCTACAATCCCCAAAACCTCGCCCCGTTTAACAGTCAAATTAATATTTTTATGCACCCAAGCATCACCTAAGTAGGTTTTTAAATTTTTTACCTCTATGACATTTTCTGTCTTAGCCATGCTGTTTTCTGTCTTGGTCATAATTTTAATTTGCTCAGTATCACGGAGAAAATGGCATCAAAAACGATAATAAAAAAGATAGAAAGGACAACGCTGCGCGTCGTGTTTCTTCCTACACTATCTGCCCCACCTCTTACTTGCATCCCTTGATAACAACCGGTACTTGCAATAACAAGCGCGAATACCGGTGCTTTAGCTAATCCAATTAATAAAGTTTTTAGGGGAATAACACGCGGAAAACGACTTAGGAAATCAAACCAACTAATATCTAGCATATTGCCTGCCATGATCATTCCGCCTATTACGCCAAAGATATCTGCCCATACGGTTAGAAGCGGCAAAGCAATAAGCAACCCCCCTATTCTGGGTAATAAAAGCAATTCTGAAGGTGTCACACCCATAGTGTCTAAGGCATCTATTTCTTGGTTGAGTTTCATCATACCCAGTTGGGCAGTAAAAGCAGAACCGGTCCTTCCTGCTACCATGATTGCTGTTAATAAGGGACCAAATTCACGAAGGATAGATAAACCTAATAAATCGACAATATAAATATTTGCGCCATAAGTGCGTAACTGCAAGCCCATTTGATACGTAATGACGATGCCAATCATAAAAGACAGTAAAGCGATAATGGGTAAAGCAAGATAACCCGTGTTATAAACAATATTGAGAAAAGCATTCCAACGCCAATGGCGTGGACTACTCGCAACACGCACTGCTTCTGTTGCCAGTAAACCTATAAAAGAAAGAAATTTCTGCGTTCCTTGATATTGCTCATAAGTATATTTGCCCACAACCTCGACGAAAGATGGCTCTTCCGGCTTTTGAGCAGGTTTTTCTTCTGTTATTCTTTCTTGAATAAGGCTAAGCAGTTTTTGAAACTTCTCAGGAAAAGCTTCGAAACGAACATTTAAACCTTTTTTTTCCAAAACGTGTTGCCAAGTACTCAGTAGCCAAGCACCTGCACTGTCTAATTTTTTAATTTCTTTGCCATTGATTTCTATCTCACCCGTGGAGGGTAAAGACATATTTTGAAAAAAGTGTTCAAGAGAAGAAAGATGAGTGAGATCCCATTCACCCCGACAAAGCAATTGTCCAGAATGAGAATCAAAAGAAACGAGATCTAGAGATTTTTTCATTCAGTTATTTAGGCTTCATTAACGGACGTTGTTATCAGTATCTCTTGAAATAGGTCTGATTGCAAATTTATGTTCAATGATTGAGCTGCTCATCGACTGAATCGTTACCTAAACGCTAATCGTCATGACACCTTTAAACCACAAAAAAGCCACTGCGATTTCTTGCTAGTGGCTCTATTAAGTTTAAACAACTTTTATTTTTTTTATTTCGTGGTTTCGCTTGTTTTTACCGTACTAGTGTCTATATACAGTTCAGCACCTTCACTCGCATACACATATTGATTATTTTTATTGGCGCCTTGGGTATAGTAGGCAATTTGTTGGCCTTCATATTTATCATCTAAATCAAAATAACCATAGTTGTCTGTTTTGTACGAAAGATAACCACTATCAACTCCTTTGACCTGTAATTGAATAGTAGTATTCGCAATAGCTTGTTTCGTTCTATAGTTAATAGCTTGAATTTTCATGATCCAATACTCCTTTTTGAATTCGTCCCCGTTATTTCTTATTAAATAAACTCAGGATGAATGGATAATTAAGCTTATGAAGTATAACTGTATAAATATTATTCCCAGCAAAGGGTCAATATTTAGTTATTATAAAAAAGAAACCAGGCTATTTTGTTAAGAAAATAAAATAAAAAAATGGACTAAAATTAAACAGAATTAACCCCGCAGACGCGGGGTAGGCAAAATGCTAATGAATTAAATTTAACATGACCTGGCTTACCCTTGTGGACCAGACACTCTCAACCACTCTTGAGTACGCCCAAATAAAGGCACTCCAATATAGCCTCTAGCACTTATTTTCTTACCGTTATCGATCACACGTAACATAAAATGATAAATCTTGCCGCTTCGTGGATCTAAAATTTCGCCACCATTCCATTCGTTTGCATTATCTTTATCGTGCTTGAGATGCTCCATAATGACCATGCCAACAATGGGTTGATTATGGCGCGCACCATGACACTTGATGCATACTTCATTTTCGCTTCTGCCAGGATCAGGATAAATTTTAACGATTTTTCCTATTAAAGTGTCATTTTCCGTTTTTGTAATTTGCAAAATTGATTTAGCTTCATTCGTCACATCATCTATTGTTTTCCAATATCCCTCTGGTGAAGTTTGCTCGGCATAAGCAACTTGCAATACACATAAAGAAAAACAGAGCACAATAATGGAAGCCATTTTTTGCATGAATTTATTTCCTTATTTTATTTAAGAGATTAAAAATTTCATTTTTAATATCAGCAACCGTCTGAGTGCCGTCTATTTTGACATAAGATAAGACAGGCTTTCCAGGTTGATTTTTAAATTCTTGGTAATATTTTTTTAGTGGACGCGTTTGATTTTGATAAACGCCTAGTCTTTTCCGTATAACTTCTTCTCTGTCATCTGGTCTTTGGATTAACGGTTCATGGGTGATATCATCTTCATCTGGTATGCGAGGCGGATTAAATAAAACGTGATAAATACGCCCAGAAGCAAGATGAACACGTCTTCCACTTAAGCGCTTAATGATTTCCTCTTCAGGCACTTCAATATCGATAACGGCATCAATAGGCGTAAGATCATTTAAAGCATCTGCTTGTGCAACGGTTCGTGGAAATCCATCTAACAAAAATCCATTTCGGCAATCTTCTTGTTGGATCCTTTCTTTAATCAGTTCAATCATTAAATCATCAGGAACATACTGACCACTTTCAACTATTTCTTTAACTTTATTACCTAAAGGGGTGCCTTGCTGTATAGCTACTCTCAAAATATTGCCAGTAGAAATTTGTGGAATTTGGTATTTATCCGTGATGAGTTCTGCTTGTGTACCCTTTCCAGCCCCTGGGGAACCGAGGAGAATTAAACGCATAGCTAAAGGTCTCCTAGCTAAACTGAATAGCTTAGCCCTTACTTGGTAAGAATAACTAAGGTACTCAGAACATAAAACAAAGTATTTTAGAGAGGATAGCGCATGAACACAATGTTGTAATGCGGGGCTTTTTAAAAGATTTGCTTAGTTATTATTTTTCTTAAATGGAATAGCATTCGAGTAAGTTTTTAATATGTGTAGTGCTCGCTTGCTGCCTAATTCTTCCCATTGCTCATAAGCCTCTAGCGGTAATAAGTCAGAATAATCACGCATGGTTTGTAGCACATCCATTAAGGCTACAAATTCTATTGCTAGCGACCAAAATAAATCATTGGCCTTTTTTGAAACATTTGCATACGCGGAACGCCCCAAATCGACAAAATATTTTACTTTCACATGTTTTCTTTGTGCTGCGCCTGGAAATAAACCCGCATATAACAAGCACTGATCACCGACAATTTGTAAAGAAACTTGTCTTTCGTTACGACGCATTTGCATCGCTTCTAAAAAAGCTTGTGCAAGAATTTGCTGCACAAGTTCGGGTTTATTGGTATAACGGTGCAACAAAGCAATAAGATAACTTTCAAGGTGCTCACTTAGGGTAATGGAGCAACGGTTTTCAGCACTTTTTATGAGATCTTTCCATAGGATTACAGAAGATTGGGCAGTCGTTACTAAGCTCATAAACGTCTCCTTTCTACTCTTCATTCTCTTAATTATAGGATAGCCTTATTAAGGCAAGCTGAGGTAAAATTTGTCTATAAATTTGTATATTAAATAAGCTATTATGACATCTATACGCAAAACATTGTTCATTTCTGATCTTCATCTGGAAGAAAGTCAACCACAATTGACCCACCAATTTTTATCTTTTTTACAATCTTGTGATCCCTCATCTGTAGATGCACTGTATATTTTGGGTGATTTTTTCGAAGCATGGATAGGGGATGACCATGAGACGCCTTTGCATAGCACACTGATTAAGGCCCTCAAATCAGCAACGGAGGCTGGATTAACAATTTATTTTATGCATGGCAATCGAGATTTCTTAGTTGGTCAAAGATTTATGCAGCAAACAGGATGCCAACTGCTAGCAGAAGAAACCAAAATCATGCTCTATCACACCCCTGTCTTACTTTTGCACGGCGATACCTTGTGTACCAAAGACCAAGCGTATCTAAAAACCAGAAAAAAGTTGCGCCACCCTCTCATTCAAAAATTATTTTTGTGGTTACCGCTCAGCATGAGAAAAAAAATTGCGGCTAATATGCGCGCTACAAGTAAACAGTACACTCAATCGGCTTCATCAGAAACAATGGATGCTGTCCAAACCACTGTCGTTCAAACCATGCAGAAACATGCCGCAACACATTTAATTCATGGCCACACGCATAAACCTGGTTTTCATCAATTTAAATTTATCTCTAATGATATTGGCTTACGTCTTGTCTTGGGTGCGTGGCATGAGCGCGGCAATGTTTTGATATGGCATGCCTCTGGTAAGAAAGAATTAATAGAATTCAGAAATGAATAAGGGATTGAAAAGTAATCTTATTCAGCGCTATTTATTTTGCAACACGACCTACTCGTTGTTTTAAACTATGCAAAATATCGGCCTTATAAATAATTCGCCACTCACGAAACATAGAAAATTTCCTTCAGCCTATTATTTCCATGAATGGCTGATGGTTTAATCACGAATCACTTATCTTGACCTAATATCGTTAAAGTTAAATGGCGTTGATGCGGTTTTACTCTGTGCTCCCACAAATAAATTCCCTGCCATTTACCTAAAGCTAAACATTTATGTGTAAGTGGAATGCTCAAAAAACTTTGCGTTAAAACACTGCGAATATGCGCCGGCATATCATCTGGACCTTCTGCATTATGCTCATACAGTGAATCACTATCTGGTACGAGTCGCTGCATAAAGGTTTCTAAATCGGATTTAACTAAAGGGTCGGCATGCTCACTTAAAATCAGCGAGGCGCTGGTATGATGCAAAAATAAATGACAAATACCAACGCTCATGTTTGCTTGTGTGGCGAGCTTAGAAACCGTTTCTGTTAGATCAAACAAGCCTCTTCCAGCTGTCTGCACGCTAAATTGAAATTGTCGTATTAGCATTATTTAAGTAATCACATAAAATAATAAACTATAAAATAAGTGGTTTATAACTAATAACGAAACCTTGAATATGAATATCTTTTTCTAATTGTTGCGCCAACAGATGCGCCGCTTTCTTTTTACTTTCAGGACCCACAAAAACGCGCGTACTCATTCCACTTCCACTGGCAACTTCGCGAATAAAAGCGCGATAACCATTTGCACGTAATTGATTAACTAAACGTATGGCATTGGCTTTATTTTTAAAGTTACCCATTTGAATAACCCATGTTGTATTTTTTAATTGATAAAGATCATTATTGTCGGTTGAAGCATGTTTAGGTTGCTTAAGCAGCGATTTCTTTTTATTCGCAGATAAATGTATTGCACTTGTGTTTAAGCTGTGTAAGCCTTTTTTAGTGATGCCTACTGTATGACTTTCTTTTGCTTGGCGCATGAGCACTGCTTTCTTTTCAATTGCAGGTGTTAATTCTGTCGTAGTCGCTTTAGATTCAGGATAAGCTTCAGGCAAATTAACGTTATTTTCTTCAGGTTGCGTCAGTGTATTTGTTTTATTTTCAATAATACCGGGTTGATTAATCACAGTTGGATGAACGGTTTGTAATAAATCTTGGGGTTCTCTCTCACCTGAGTCATTATTAACGGATGTCGTTTTAGAAGGATTCGGATTAGCTGGTTTGGATTCTTCATCGGGTGGCGTCACTTGCAAAGCTTGATCCGGAAAAGGAGGCGCCTTGATGACTTCAGCATTATTTGAAAGATTTTTCTCTCCCTGCAAAAAAGGTAAAGCCAGGATAACTAAACCCAGGATAACCAAAATGCCCAATATTCTATGCTTTGTTTTTCTTTCCATGTAATGACCTCAATGTTAAAAAACTATAAACGCTTCGTGTAAAGGTTTGTATTCTACCAAGCAACGCTCTTCACGAGACACCTTTCATTTTCTTTCACTTCGCACTCTCTTAGAGAGAGACAGCCAAGCTCAGGACTAGCACCATCGCTAAGCGTCTTCTACGCGCTACGTAATGTATGTTTGGTTAATTTCGCCAATAAGCGTGCAATACAATCGCGCATTTCGCTACGATGTAAAATCATATCAATAGCACCGTGTTTAAGTAAAAATTCACTGCGCTGAAAACCATCGGGTAGTGTTTGGCGCACAGTTTGCTGGATAACACGCGGACCTGCAAAACCAATCAAAGCATTGGGTTCAGCAATGATAATATCACCTAACATGGCAAGGCTAGCCGACACACCACCCATGGTAGGATCCGTCAGCACAGAAATATAAGGAAGATGGTTTTTTGCTAATTGCGCGAGAGCCGCACTAACTTTAGCCATTTGCATCAATGAAATTAAAGCTTCTTGCATGCGAGCACCACCACTTGCAGAAAAACAAATAAAAGAAGCATGGGACTCAATACAAGTATTAATAGCACGAACAAAACGCTCTCCGACTGCCGCCCCCATTGACCCACCAATAAATCCATATTCAAACGCAACCGCCACCACAGGAAGTTGATACAACTCCCCTCGCATCGCAATAAGCGCTTCTTTTTCATTCGTTTCTTTTTGTGCTGCAGATAAACGATCTTTATATCTTTTAAGATCTCTAAATTTTAATTTGTCTTCCGGTCCAACCTCTGAGGCAATTTCAACACGATGCGCTTCATCTAAAAAATAATCTAAACGCTTACGGGCAGATAAACGGATGTGAAACTCGCATTTAGGACAAACTTCTAAATTTCTTTCTAATTCGGAACGATATAAAATAGCATGGCATTGATCACATTTTGACCATAAACCCTCGGGCACGCCTTTCTTGCTGCTCGTTCCGGTACGGATACGCGAGGGTAATAAATTTTTGAACCAACTCATAGGCTTACCTTATCTTTTTAATGTCATTCTAGCGTCAGGCCCAATTTATGGAAGCACATTATACCAAAAAGAGATCATTCGGTCTGGGAAAATGATAAGGATCTGGATAGCTTACTTTAATCAAATAAAGCCCGTCTGGCGGAGCAGTCTCAGCAGCCGCACGCCGACTTTTAGCTTGTAAAACAGTTTGCATCCAATCAGGTTCTCTTTGGCCTGTGCCAATTTTTAATAAGACACCCACAATATTACGCACCATGTGATGCAAAAAAGCGTTGGCCTCTATTTCCAAACTAATGATATCGCCATGGCGTTTTATACTAAAGTCTGTCACGGAACGCATGGGAGATTTCGAGTTACATTGAGAAGAACGAAAAGAAGTAAAATCTTGTTCACCCATTAAATATTGACCGGCTGCTTGCATGCGTGTGACATCTAAGGGGTAATAATGCCAAGTCGCACGCGTTTTTAAAATCGCTGGTCGGATAGGATGATTGATAATGATATAACGATAGCGCCGCGCAATCGCTTTAAATCTAGCATGAAAATGATAATCTACGTGCTTCGCCCATCGCACCACAATCGTTGGTGGCAAATGGGTGTTGGTTCCCCAAATCCAAGCATCAATATGACGCTTTGCATGTGTATCAAAGTGAACAACTTGACCTGTCGCATGCACGTTTGCATCGGTACGTCCCGCGCAAAAGAGATAAATAGGTTCATTTGCCACTTGGCTAAGTGCTTTTTCTAATTCAGATTGTATGGTTGGCAAGTTGCGCTGCGCTTGCCAACCATAAAATCCAAACCCGTTATATTCAATACCTAATGCAATACGTACCATATTAAGTGAGCAATCTTTAAGTTGAGTTGAAAATATTTATTAAGCGTTATTTATTAAGCGTCAATTACGCGATTTTATAATTGATTTGTTTTATTTATTTTAATCGTCAGTAAATCTTTTTAGTTTCAAGCTTTTTGAAGTGCCAATGCTATGAGTAGCTGCGCCTCTTCTCGCTGAGCACTATTACCCTCTTTCATAACAGCATCTAAAATGGTTTTTGCTAAAGCTTTTTTATCTGTTTCCAGATACGCGCGTGCCAAATCTAATTGGGTCGCTAGTACATCTTCGCCTGAGATAGCATCAAAATCATCCGTTGAAATAGCTTGCTGCGATGTCATGTCCGCTTGGCTTGCTAATATTTTTTTCTCTAACTTGTTTTTTTCTGTTGACATATCTATAGGTAAACTAGACTCCATCACTGCTTTTATTTCTGTTTTTATTCCTTCTATCTTTACTTCTTCTGGTCTTAGTTGGTCAGCGTTTATTTCTAAAAATGCATCTTGATTTGTTTGAAGCTTAGCTTGATTAAGCATTTTTTTGGGAAAAAGAAAACTAAAAATGAAATATAATCTGATAACCAGCAAACAAAAAGCGCTTACGCCTATAGAAATAAGAATGGTCAAATAACTTTTAAGGATAAGTAAAATCATGGCAGCAACTGTTGTTTAATTAACTGTTCGGCAATTTGAATTGCATTTAACGCAGCACCTTTGCGAAGATTATCAGAAACAATCCAAAGATTTAAGCCTTTTTCGTGAGAAATATCTTCACGTACCCGCCCTACATACACAAAATCACTGCCCGCTGCTTCTTGGATTGGCGTCGCATAAGGAAGTTCCCCAGACATCAGTTTAATACCAGGTGCGGCTGTTAACAAACTTAATGCTTGTGAAGCAGTGATTTTATCTTTTGTTTCAATATGGACAGATGCCGCATGACCAAAGAAAACTGGCACACGCACCGCTGTTGGGTTAATAGCAATCATTTTGTCATTGAAAATTTTTTGTATCTCCCAAACAATTTTCATTTCTTCATGGGTATACCCATTACTTTGAAAATCATCTATATGCGGCAAAACATTAAAAGCAATTTGTTGCGAATAAACTTTTGAAAGAATTTTTTCTTTTCCTAGCCATTGTTTCGTTTGTTCAATCAACTCGGTCACCGCTTCTTTACCTGTTCCAGACACAGATTGATAAGTGGCGACATTCATGCGTGTAATACCTACCGCATCGTAAATCGGTTTCAAGCCCACCGCGATAGGAATAGTATTACAATTTGGGCTGGCAATAATATTGCGTTTACGGTAAGCCGGTAAATCAGCAAGATTCACTTCTGGAATAATAAGCGGCACTTCCTCATGGTTACGATAAAAAAAACTTTTATCAATAACCGCATTTCCAGAAGCGGCTGCCTTATGCGCATACTCGCTGGTTAATTGTGTATTCACACAAAAAAAAGCGATCTTTGTTTGCGTAAAATCAAACGTGGCCAAGTCGGAAATAACAAGCGCTTCACCTTTAAACGGCATCGTTTTTCCAACAGATTGCTGGCTTGCGAGTAGATAAAGCTTATCAAGAGGGAAATTTTTTTCTTCTAATAATGATAAGAGCGTGGTCCCCACTAAACCTGTGGCTCCCACAATAGCAATAGAACAAGCCTTCATTTGCAATTCCTTTTTCGCTTTTTTTGATTCAACATTATCATCCTTGTTCAATCGCTTGTAACCAGACACTGATTGTTTCGCCAATTAACTCCGGATACGTTTCTTGAGCTAGATGTAATTCCTCACCAATATCGCTTACTTCAATATTTTGTAAATACTCTTTAGCCCACATTACTGTCGCGATAGTCGTGATAAAACCCGGGATCGCATAAAGTAATAACTTAGGTAAATCGGACTGCATTAATTTGCTAGCATTACCTGCGATTAGTTTGTCTATTTCTGATTTCCCATCTCCCTTTGGCAATTCTTTTATATATTGCAAAATAGGCTTCGCAGATCCTTCTTGAACAAACGGTTGACGATAATTTTCCATTTCTTCTTGGGTCAGTTCACGCATAATATTTTGCGGGATCATTTTATCTATAAAAGAAACACCACTCATTACAATATCGCCCGCACTTTCTAAATCTTGTAAAGCAATGAGCTGCTCTTGAAAAGGTAATGAAATATCGGTGCCGTCAAAAGCACGAATAAATGCCTCATAAAAAACCAAGCCTTTACAGTTTTTTTCATGGCGCATAGCGTAATCCAATCCAATCACAGAACCCCATCCATGCATCACTAAAGTAATATTTTTAAGGTTTAAGGTCTCAATCAGTTTATCGATATATTTAATGTGATCGTAAAGCGTATAACCTATGGAAGGTTTATCTGATTTACCAAAACCAATCAAATCCGGTGCGATGCATCTTCCCAAAACAGCTAAATGCGGAATGATGTTGCGCCAAACATAACAAGAAGTCGGAATGCCGTGTAAAAACAAAATGGCATCTCCTGTACCTGCTTCTAAGTAATGCATTTTAGATCCAAGAATTTCAACATACTTTGAGGGGTAAGGCATTTTCGTTGAAATTTTATTATTTTCCATTTAGGGTTGTCCTTATGCTGCTTGCGTAAAATCGAATAATTCACGCAAAACGACTGAGTAGGTTACAAAGCCTACGATATCACTAGACTTAATGTCACCTAAAAGTTTTTGCCAACGTTCTATTAAAAATTGATAACGATTAATCCAAATATCAATGCGTTCTTCAATAGTTTTTTCCTTAATACCCTTTGCTTTCATAGAAAGTATTTTAGCGCTTATTTTACGCTGGACGCGGTCCAGATCATCGCGAAATCCAGCACGTGCTAATTCATCCCATTCGTTTTGAACCACATACGTATTCATTAAATCCCTTAACCAATTTAATTCTAAGCGATTACCTATGAGAAAATACGTTTTGGCTACTTCTGACAAATCTAATTTATATTTTTGCGCTGCTTCTACAATATCCAAGGAAGTAAAAAGCGTAATTGTTCCCGCTACTTTTCTAGCTAATTTTTCTGGTACCTCTTGATCGAGGTAATAATGAGTCGATGCTTCATACGCATCTTTATCTGTGACATCTAATAAATGCGGTAAATTTTTAATGAGGGTATTAAGCGGTGTTGCAAAATCGTTAATTTCTTGTTGTATATCTAAGTTAGGGGTGCGATTGCGTAAAAACCACCGCGTCGCTCTACGAATCAAATGATAGATAGATAACATCATTCGATATTGCATAATTTGACTAACTTTATAATCTAATGACATGATCTCATGCCATAAATCTTGCATATGAAAAATGGTTTCCGCAACGGTAAAAGCTCGAATAATAAAAGCAAGAGAGGCACCTGTTTCTCGTTGTAGTCGTTCTACAAAATTAATCCCCATTCTATCGGTAATACTTTTACAAAGCTGCGTAGCGACAATTTCACGACGCAAACTATGCTCATTCATTTGCGTCTGATATTTATCAACTAACAATTTTGGAAAAGCTGAGAATAAAAATTTACTGAAATAACTATCTTCCGGCACATCCGTTGCAAGAATATCTTGTTTCAAATACATCTTACAGTAGGCTAATAGCATTGCAATTTCAGGCCGGGTTAGCGGCTGATTATTTGCCTTACGTTCTAATAAAGCCTTATCATCAGGTAAATATTCTAATTTACGATCGAGTCGACCGCTTTTTTCTAAATCATTCATGTAGTGTCTAAATAAATCTATTGTTTGCGTTGCAACAGAAGCTTCTAGACTAAGCATTTGTGTCTGATCGTAATTATCAAGCAGCACCAACCGCGCTACCTCATCCGTCATCTTTTCTAACAATTGATTGCGCTGTTCTTTACTCATCATGCCATCAGTAATCAAGCGATTGAGTAAAATTTTTATATTAACTTCATGATCCGAACAATCTACACCAGCGGAATTATCAATGAAGTCGGTATTGATGATGCCACCTTGTAGGGAATACTCAATACGCCCTAATTGCGTCACACCCAAATTGCCCCCTTCTGCAATAATGCGTGCTGTTAATTCTGTCGCATCAATACGAATGGCATCATTGGTGCGATCACCAACATCGGCATGCGTTTCTTGAGAAGATTTTACAAAAGTGCCTATCCCACCATTCCAAATAAGATCGACAGGCGCTTTAAGAATAGCTTTGATTAATTCATTCGGTACCATACTATCTTTTTTAGTATTCAAGACAAATTTAATTTCAGGTGTCAACTTAATGGATTTTGCTGATCGATTAAAAACACCACCACCTTTAGAAATTAATTCAGGGTTATAATCCAGCCACGTAGAACGCGGTAAATTAAATAGACGCTGTCTCTCTGCATAACTGATTGCAGGATCTGGATCAGGATCTAAGAAGATATGCATATGATTAAATGCACCAATGAGCTTAGTATGCTCTGAAAGCAACATACCATTTCCAAAAACATCTCCGCTCATATCACCAACCCCAATCACCGTAAAATCTTCGTTTTGAGGGTCAATGCCTAACTCATGAAAATGCCGTTTAACCGAAACCCATACGCCTCTAGAGGTGATACCCATTTTTTTATGATCGTAGCCAGCAGAACCGCCTGAAGCAAAAGCATCATCCAACCAAAAACCATATTTTTGTGCTATTTCATTGGCAATATCAGAAAAAGTCGCTGTGCCTTTATCTGCAGCAACCACTAAATAAGGATCATCTTCATCGTAGCGCACAACCATAGGTGGTGGCACCACAACGCCGTCTTTAATGTTATCGGTAATGTCTAAAAGACCGCTGATAAAAGTAGAATAACAACTCACGCCTTCTTTGAGATATTCATCACGACTCATCTCGGGGGTTGCCGTTTTAACGACAAAACCACCTTTTGCACCTTCAGGAACAATAACCGTATTTTTAACCTGCTGTGCTTTCATTAAACCTAACACTTCAGTGCGAAAATCTTCTCGTCTATCTGACCAACGTAATCCACCTCGCGCGACTCTTCCCGCACGCAAATGCACACCTTCCACGCGAGGTGAATAAACAAAAATTTCAAATTTAGGTCTAGGTAGCGGCATATCCGAAATCATTTCGGGATCTAATTTAAATGAAATATAACCTTTAGGTGATTTATCCGCATTGGTTTGAAAGTAGTTTGTACGCGTTGTTGCAATGATTACTTCAAGTAAACGCCGTATGATTCTGTCTTCGTCTAAGCTACTCACTAAATCTAACATTTGTTCTACATGCGCTATTAATTTTTCTATGTTAGCAGCCGTATCGACTTGATCATCCGGATTAAAACGTAAAATAAATAATTGTATGAGTGCTTTCGCAATTTCAGCATTATTCGTTAATGCTTCTTCAATATAATTTTGACTAAATGTGAAGCCTGTTTGACGTAAATATTTGGTATACGCTCTAAGCATAGCCGTTTCTTGCCAGGTCAGATTGGCTTCTATTACTAAACGATTAAAGCCATCATTCTCTGCTTGACCAAACCAAATTCGGGTAAATGCCTCTTGAAAATTATCGCGAATGTTATTGATATTTAAATCTTCTTTTCCCGCATACGTCATATCAAAATCATTAATCCAAACGCGTTTACCATCTTTAAATTTCAATTCATGTGGCATTTCTCCAATGATTCTTAATCCCATACTTTCTAAAATGGGTAAGACATCAGAAAGCACTATCGTTTGCTCAGCATGAAAAAGCTTTAAACTTAAAGTGTTTTTGGAATTCGCTTTAGAAAACAACATGCAAAGCGGATTTTCTTTGGATAAGGCTTCTATTTTTTCAATGTCATATAATGCTTCAGCGGGCGTGTAATATTCGCCATAACTGGTAGGGAAAGCTTTACAGTATTTATGATAATATTTTAAACCAATAGCTTCGCCGTAACGATTAATGAGTTGATTTTTCAAGATATCAACCCAAGAACGCGACACCTCTATCAGTTTGTTTTCGATTTTTTTGACATCATAATCTACCGGTGTTTTGGGATGAACACGCACAAGAAAATGGATACGCGCCAATACGGAATCAGAAAAATAAGTCGTAAAAGTACATCCTATTCCCTGAAAAGATTCCATTAAAATAGCTTGCATAGCTAAGGCAAGATCGGTTGTGAAAATTTCTCGCGGAACATATACTAAACAAGAAAAATAACGATAAAAAGCATCTCTTCTCACCAGTAAACGAATTCTTTTGCGTTCTTTTAATTGAATAATCCCTAACGTTATTTCTAATAATTCTTCTTGAGAAGCTTGAAATAAATCATCTCTTGGCAAGGTTTCAAGAATGTGCACCGCTTCTTTACCGTCGTGACTATCGAGTGGAAACCCAAGATCTTGCAGAATTTTATCTACTTTATGACGTAAAAAAGGAATTTGGCGCGGACTGGAATGATAAGCAGTAGAAGTATAAAGACCAATAAAACGCCGCTCACCAATTAAATCCCCATTTTCATTAAAACGTTTTACCCCGATGTAGTCTGTATACGCTTGTCTGTGCACCGTTGAAGTGGTATTGGTTTTTGCAATAATCAAAATGTTTTTTGATAAAGCCATTTTACGAGCTTGCGGCGGTAACTCAGCATATGTTTTAGAGGTGGCCGTGCTAAATCCTTCATCCCTTAACACGCCCAATCC
>Ga0207124_1005_pt1 | contig 77097 bp, 67 predicted proteins | sample Alteio_BWMinHeat_37_FD_153506 | JGI IMG/M metagenome (GOLD analysis project Ga0207124, IMG submission 153506) | Enriched cells from forest soil in Barre Woods Harvard Forest LTER site, Petersham, Massachusetts, United States -... | ecosystem: Environmental > Terrestrial > Soil > Temperate forest >... | reverse complement strand
ATTGCGCCATACGTTCTAATACCAGCAGAAATAATATTACGATGACGTTCTCTTTCCCATCCGATTAAGCAACCTAAAAAACAGGCAAAAATAATTCGGAAGAACATAACAAAATCCATTTGTAGCGTATCTGGCATCATAACCAACTTCCTTACTGTCATAGCTGGTTGAAACTTAGTAAAGCTCATTCCATTGCTCACTAATTTACTAAGATATAAAAAATCTGAATAAAAAGATAGTTTTTCCCATCAGACACGACGCTTGAGCGTTACTGGGTGTTGTTACAGATTCCACTTGTCATGCCAGCGAATGGATGCCAGCTAGAAGCACGCTGGCATGACAAGAGACGCGAGTCTTAGTTGGTATGACAAGAGAGGTGAGTCTTCGCTGGCATGACAAGAGTAGTTAGACTTAACTTTCTAAAATTAACTCACGCATGCGTAGGCACGTTTGTTGCATCACATGTATGTTATGAATACTGGATAAATGAAAATAGGCAATTAAGCCTTCTTTGAAAAGATAATGCAGATAAGCACGAGAAAAATGCTTGCAAGTATAGCAATCACAATGTGCCATGATGGGGTTATCGTCTGTTGCATACTGGCTTTTTTTGATGAGGATACGCCCATTTGTTTCTTCATTTTTAAAAGTGAGCCAACCATGTTCTACAACAAATTCGCCATCATATAAAGTGCCGTGGCGTGCATTGCGAGTAGGGGCGACACAATCAAAAATATCAATTCCTTTTGCAACCACATGGATTAAATCTTGGGGATTAAGACCTACACCCATGGTGTAACGAATTTTATTGCTAGGCAACATGGGGCGAATCCAATCGATAATTTCGCAGGTTTTTGCCATATCAAAACCAATTACTTCACCGCCAATCCCTATGCCATCGAGATCTTGTTTTAAAATAAACTCAGTGCTCAACTCTCTTAAATCACGAAAGCTACCGCCTTGAATAATGCCAAAAAGGGCTTGGCGCGAGCCATAAACTGAGTAAGGATTTTTTTCATGTTCTATTTTCGATAGGGTTAACCAACGATGGGTTCGTTCTAAAGCAGCAACCGCCGCCTCACGTCCCCCCAATTCTGGCGTGCACTGATCAAAAGCCATGATGATATCTGCCCCAATAATTTTTTGGGCCAAGATAGATGTTTTTGAATTTAAGTGTATGATTTTACTGGTAATAGGATGTTTAAAATGAGCTCCGTCTTCATCGACGATACAAACCGTGCCTTTTTTAGAAAGACTGAGGACTTGAAAGCCGCCACTGTCTGTCAGCATCGCTTGATGCCAGCCCATAAAAGGATGCATGCCGCCAACTTTTTCTATGGTCTCCATCCCGGGCGAACAAAGCATGTGATAAGTATTGCCACCTAAAATAAGCTCGCTGCCGGTCTGTTGCAAATCATGCGGGGTAAGATAATTTAACATCGCGCGCGTGCCTACAGGCATAAAAGCAGGCGTCATGACTTCGCCATGTGGTGTATGCATTTGCATCACCCTAGCCGGTAAAGTTGTATGTTGTTTAATCAATTCAGAGCGAAATGCATTTGCCATAGGCCGCGATTATAGCGTTAACGGTGTTGAATTCACCAGTGGTTCCCGCGTTTTTTAAGCGGGCATCCAGTGAATTTAGGAGGGTCTAGATCTGGTGAAATGATTTTCTGCTTCCTCTTTCTTAAGCCGCATAGCAAATGCTTGAGGAAGACAGCTTAATAATGCGCCGATATGAGTTTGATCTTTAAACATGTAATCTGGATTGCGCTGCCAATTTATTTTATTTGATCGATTCACATAGAAGGCGCCTATGATGTCATGGGCGGGAATGGAATGGATGACGTTTACTTCTTCTTTATTAGCAGAGAAAAATGCCGATAAAATCTGATGCCGCCGTTTAAAAGTGGCTTTTAAATCAATACCCAACTCACCTTGATAATCAATAAGATAAATATAAGATTCATACCACGTCTGTTGCGCTTCATTTTTTAAATTAATGTGGGGTAACGCATAGTAATGCGCGATATCAAAGGATTTAGAAGTGGAAATACCAATCGCACCGCTCATATCTTTAATATATTTTTCTAAAGACTTGGACGTGTTGTTTTCATATAAGCCCAAGTGAAATCCTTTCTCTGGCGGATAATTGGTTCCTCTAAACAAAAACCCTTTGTAATAAACGATGGGTTTTTTATCAAAGCACTGCCAATCTTTCTCCCACGTTTCATTAGAAACGGATTTTCGTATTTCATCTAATAAGTAATTATTAAAGGAATGGTTATTCCATTTGTTTTTTTTATCCGTGAAATGAGCTCGAATAATTTGCGTCGCAGCTATTCCTTGCTCCGCCTGTTGAGCTAATTGTTCGCGTAAATGTTGCAAAGCAACGTATTCTTTTTGACTATGTCTTAAGCGACTAAAAAAACCAAAAGGATAAATTTTTTTTATATTTTTATCGATAAGCGAAGGATGAGTGCGTTCTGTTTGCGCAATGTAATGATCTAAAGCTTGCTGATAAATTTGTAAATAAGAGAGCATGGTTACTTTTAGTATTATTTTTATTATTGTTTTTAGGATAGTTATTATTTTTGAATGATATATAAGAATAAGGCATTAATAAAGTAAGATTTTGCCGTTTGCGCGCTTAAAGACTTGATATACTATGCTATCGACTATCGTTTTTAATCGAGTGGAACATGCAAGCAAAACGTCATTATTCTGTTATCGATCAATTTTGTATTGAAATAGATCAAATGCTACGTGCCATGACAAACAATGTTGTCACAACTGGTGCGCCTTATCCCGCAAAAGCTATAGAAGAACAAACTTTAAATGAGCAGCAGCGTAAACATTCTGCTGGTTTAATGCGTGTTAATCATGCGGGGGAAATTTGCGCGCAGGCGCTTTATCATGGCCAGGGTTTAGTTTCCAAGAAAGCGGCAATACGAGAAAAAATGCAACTCGCTGCCATTCAAGAAGGTGATCATTTGGCTTGGTGCAAAAAACGCCTGGATGAATTGGATAGTCATACCAGCTATTTAAAACCTTTTTGGTATACCGGTTCTTTTTGTATGGGGGCGTTAGCCGGAATAGCAGGGGATAAATGGAGTTTAGGTTTTGTGGCTGAGACAGAACATCAAGTGAGTCAGCATCTAGAAAGACATTTAAAATTGTTGCCCCAAAAAGACCAGCGTAGTTATAAAATTCTTGAAAAAATGGAAGCGGATGAGGCAAAACATAAAGACGAAGCCATCAGCTTAGGCGCAAGAGAGTTACCTCGAATTATTAAATTTGCTATGACTTGTTGCTCTAAAATCATGGTCAAGATAGCGTATTGGGTTTGAATGGTTGGTCATGCACACTTGCCATATCCGTTCACGAGAGGACATCTGAATAATGAAAACGCACCCTTAGCGACGATCGCTACGCGATCTCCTCAGGGCGAACGTGAATGGGCGGGGACCGGTTTTCGCTGGCATGACAAGTATAGAGGTTCGCTAAACCACCGCGTTATACATCATGACTAATGCGCCCGCTTGCACAAGCCAAACTATCCAAACGATTTCCATAAAGTACGGAAACCAATGTCGCCTAATCATCCAGTAAATAAGCGCAGGCACTAATCCCACCAACAGCGGAATGCTGAGTAACGCAATCAATCCTCGCATAATATTGCCCGCTTGACCGCCAGAAAAAACATCCATCAATAATTGTGATATCCAATCATGAGCATGAATTAAGACTTGCACAGCTTGCTGAGCATAAGACATAGAGAAAATAATACCAACACTGAGAGCGATAAGCGCGATTGTTTGTTTTAACATAACGGGGTCCCTGTTAATGATTTATCTTTGTTTGCAAACTCATTTTACGAATGACTGTTTAGATGATGCTTCACTTTTGTGTTCAAGAAAAGAAGATTAATCAGGACAGCGAGACATGTCAAACCTTTATCCCCACTCCCCTATGCAATAATATCCACGCCCAAAAAAATAAACTGACAAGCAAAATACACACTAAGCTAAAACCAAAATAGATATTTAAATCTGAAATCCCCAGTAAGCCATAACGAAAAGTATCTACCATATCAAGAATAGGATTGAACATGGAAATTTCTCGCCACGCGCTAGGAAGTTGGTTGATAGAATAAAAAACCCCACCAAGATAAGTGAGCGGGGTTAGTACGAAGGTTGGAATAAAAGAAATATCATCAAAACGTTTTGCAAAAATCCCATTGATGAGTCCTGCAAGTGAAAACACCATGGCCGCAAGCACAGCCATGGTGATAACAATAAAGGGATGCATAATAGGGAGATGCGTAAAGAAAAAAGAAATAAACATGACCATAATACCAATAATGATACCGCGTAGCGTGCCGCCCAACATAAATCCTAATAAAGTAATGACATTAGGCATAGGCGCAACCAGCATTTCTTCAATACTTTTATTAAATTTAGTGAGGAAAAAAGAAGAGGCGGTGTTGGCGTACGCATTGGTCATAATAGACATCATGACTAAGCCTGGCACGATGTATTGTATATAAGTATAACCTTCAATATGCCGAATTTGCGAACCAATGAATTTACCAAAGATAATGAAATAAAGACTCATGGTAATGGCGGGCGGAATAATCGTTTGTGTCCAAATGCGCATGAATCTTAAAAATTCTCTCGTCATTAATGTTTGTAATGCGATGAGATTAGGATAAAAACCGGTGCGTTCCATAGTCTTTCCTTACAGTTTGTAGGAGTGAATCAGTACATTTTATTGCAGCGCCAACCCTATTTTTTCTTATTATGATTAGAAATAAGATCTATAAATAATTCTTCTAAACGATTCGTTTTGTTTCGTAAACTTTTAATTACCATGTTTTGCTGAGTCAAGGTTTCAAATAATTGATTAATCGTTTGACCTTTTCGAATGTCTATTTCCAATGTCGTTTCATCAATGACACGATAACGATAAGCGTCTAACAAAGGAGCGTGGGCCAGTGGTTTTTCAATATCTAAAACCAAGGTTTGCATATTGAGTCGATTAATCAGGGTTTTCATGTTTTCATTTTCTATGATTTCACCATGATCAATGATGGCGACATGTTTGCAAAGCTGTTCTGCTTCTTCTAGATAATGCGTGGTCAAAATAATGGTCGTTCCTTCTTGATTTAATTTGGTAAGGAATTGCCATAGATTACGTCGTAATTCTATATCTACGCCTGCTGTAGGCTCATCTAAGATGAGTAATTTGGGTTCGTTCATGAGCGCGCGCGCAATCATCAAACGTCTTTTCATGCCACCCGATAAGCGAAAAGCAGGGTAATTGCGCATATTCCAAATGCCCATGTCGGTTAAATAACGCTCTGCGCGTTCTAAGGCAATTCTTTTAGGGATGCCGTAATAACCAGCTTGGTTAACGAGAATTTGGGAAATTTTTTCAAACAAACTAAAATTCATTTCTTGAGGAACAACACCAATCAGCGATTTAGCTTCAGCAGTATGCGTATCCAAATCGTAATCAAAGATACGTACGTTTCCAGAAGTTTTATTGATGAGCGAACAAATAATACCAATTGTTGTGGATTTACCGGCACCGTTTTGTCCTAGCAACGCGAAAAAGTCACCTTCACTGACTTCAAGATTAATGCTTTTTAATGCGAAAATATCGTTGGGATAAATTTTGGTGAGTTGCTTAACGGTCAGCGCATTCATGAGTGATCCATTCCGTCTGCGAGAGATGAGTGATGTTTGTTAGCCGGTAAATGATATTGTTTACATAAACTGTCTATCAGTAATTGTAACGCTAAACTTCTATGACTTATTTTATTTTTAAGTTCAAAAGGGAGTTCTGCAGCGGTTTTATGTTCTGTGGGTAAATAGAAAATTGGATCATAACCAAAGCCTTCTTGACCTTTGGGTTCTGGCAAGATAACGCCTTGCCAAGTGCCTTCACAAATGAGTGGTGTAGGATCACTTGCATGGCGCAGATAAACCAATGTGCAATGAAAACATGCCGCGCGTTTTTCAGTCGGGAAAGCGTTAAGCGCGCTCAATAATTTTTTTATGTTATCTTGACTGGATGCTTTGGGACCGGCATAACGCGCAGAGTGTATGCCCGGTTCACCCAATAATGCTTCCACCATCAAACCAGAATCATCTGCAATAGCAGGTAAACCAGAAAGCAGCGCTGCATGTCGCGCTTTGATGAGCGCATTCTCAACAAACGTTACACCAGTTTCTGCCGGGTCTGCAATTCCCAAATCCGCCTGCGGAATAATTTCGATAGCAAAAGGCTTAAGGCCTGCGCTTAATTCGCGAATTTTTCCGACATTGTGGCTGGCTAAAACTATTTTCATCATAAGTTGAAGATACCCAGTTGTCGCAGTGGATCGATTAAAACAATGATGAGTAATTGCAAAACAATAATGGCAGCAAGTGGTGAAAGATCAATGCCGCTTATAGGGGGAATAAGACGTTGAAATGGTTTTAAAACGGGATAGGTGATACGGATTAAAAATCGATTTATTTCTGAGCCCGGTTGTAACCAACTGAGTAGCGCTTGCAACAAAATGGCATAAAAGAATATTTGGATAAAAAGATTTAAGGTATCTGCTAATACGATAAGCATTAATCCTAAAATGTGTGGCAGACCAATACTCAGTAAGGCAAGGATAAGTAGTTTAAGCGTTTCTAAGACGACAATAAGCACCAGCGTTGCCGTTTCAATTTTTTGATAATTAGGCAGTATGCGGCGCAAGGGGTCTATCAGGGGGCGCGTCATTTTCACAATAAATTGTGTGAAAGGATGCCAATAATCGGTGCCTGCCCAAACTAAAATAAGGCGAATGCCTAAAATAAAAAGATACAAATTAAAAAGGGTTAGAACCAAAAATCGTAATGCATTTTGTAAGACTGGAGACATTTTCTTTTCTCTTATGATGAATGTTTTGTGGAGGCGTTTTCATTTTTTTCAAGCAATTGCGCTAATTCTTCGGAGCGCAAAGCGGCTGCTTGCAACGCTTTTTTAAATAATAGACGCAGTTTATTTTGTTCTAATACCGCAATGGCTTGTTCTGTTGTCCCGCCTGGGGAAGTGACGCTATGCCTGAGTTCGCTTAAGGCTTGATCTGTTTCTATCGCCATGTGCGCAGCACCCAATGCTGTTTGCAAGGTTAAGAGACGCGCTATTTCTGCATTCAAACCCATTTGCTCAGCAGCTTCTTGCAAGGCTTCCATCACGAGAAAGAAATAAGCGGGCCCACTTCCTGAAAGACCGGTCACAATATCCATCTGCGCTTCTTGCTCTAACCAAACAATGATACCGACAGAGCGCAAAATGGATTCAGCAATCTCACGTTGTTCAGCAGAAACTTGGGCATTAGCATATAAAGCACTTGCACCAGAACCCACTAAGGCGGGTGTATTTGGCATTGTTCGCACAATAGCTGTCTTATCCCCCAAGTCTCGTTCCAAAATGGAAAGACGTACCCCTGCAGCAATGGAGATAACTAAAATTTTTCTTGAATGAATAATGGGTGCGATTTGAGCGGCTATTTTAGGAATCATTTGCGGCTTGACGGCTAAAATAAGGACATTGGCCGTTTGTAAGGCTTGTACATTGTCTGAGCTTGTTTGGATATGAAACTTTTCTTGTAATTGTCTAAGCTGATCCGAATTGGGATCGCTTGCTATGATGTTATCCGCAGGAAAGCCACTATTAATCAAGCCACCAATGAGGCTGCTGCCCATATTGCCAGCACCAATAATGCTTATGTGAGGATAATGCATGAGCAAAACTCCGTTGATTCTATCAAGCGTATTTAAACACAAGTTCTAAGAGACGTGAATGAAGAAATAGAAAAGAGAGGGATTCTTGCGGGTTTGTTGTTTATATCATCAGGTGGAATGAAAAGAGGTGAAAGAAAAGGGGAGACACGCGATCCCCCCTTTTTTCATATTAATTTTGTGCTGTTGTTTGGGTGTGCGGTTCTGCTTCTAAAATATGAAATAAATTGTCGTAGCGATTATGTGGGCTCCAGGCGTACCAACCATCTGCGCCTGCTTCATCAACAGCAGCAATTTGCTCTTTGATATATTCCAAGGTTTTTTGATGAGACATAGGATAGTGATAATTAGAAAGCTCAATGTAAGCGTACAATTTAATGGGCATAGGATCGCCAAATTGATCTTTGATGCTGACTAGTGAATCGTAGACAGTATCATAAGGATATTTAAAATGTTCCGGGAACGGGACATAGTGAGAGGGATAAACCATAGGACAAACCGCATCCACACTTTGCGAAAACATTTTTATATTTTGTCCAATGTGTTTTGATTCGCCAAAGCTGGTAATACCAAACACATCTACTTGAAGCGGAATATGTTGCGCGGCGAGTTTGTTTTTATACCAAGCAATAATACCGAAAATGCGTTTTGCATTATCAGCAGATGCTCTTTGTTTAGTATTAAAACGAATATAGTCTAACTGTATTTGGCTTGCACCCCAATCTACAGCTTGTTGCACTAACTTATATTTTTTTTGCCAAATAGCAGGATTACTAATGGCTTGAGGCGTGCCGCCATTTGGAAACATGATAATGCGAGCAACGTAGCGAATATGGTTTTCTCTGAGGAGCGCAATATTTTCTTTATAGCGCTTAGAGGGTATCTCAAGATCAACGACAAAAGTATCAATCCCGGCTGCTTTCGCATGTTTGATTAAGTAATTGAGAAAAGCTGTATTTTCTAAAGAATATTGGGTGAGATAAATACCTTTCACACGACCAGGTAAGTTATGCGTTTGAGTAGGATAAGCGGCGTTGATCACAGCGGTACATAAAAAAAGTGACAAGGTTGCGAGCGCCATCCTTAGGTTTTTTGTATTCATGTTGGCTGCCTTCTAATAATTATTCCCTGTAGCTATAGTTATAACGTAATTAGAGGCATTAAAAATATGGTACAATACGACAATTCCAAATTTACGATCGCGGGCCAAAAATAGCTGTACCAATTCTGACCATCGTTGAGCCTTCTGCAATCGCCGCTTCAAAATCGCCGGACATTCCCATAGACAAGGTATCCAGAAAAATGCCTTGTCTCAGTAACGCTTGCCATACAGAAAATAATTGATGAAAGGCTTTGCGTTGTTCTGAGAAGTTTTCTGTGGCAAGAGGAATCGTCATTAATCCGCGCACTTTTAATCTAGGCAGCGTCAAACAATAATTGAGTAAGGGTTGTAAAGCGTCTACAGCTACACCAGATTTACTTTCTTCATTGCTGATATTCACTTCTATACAAATATTAAGTAAGGGTAAATGAGGGGGTCTTTGATCGTTTAAACGCTTGGCAATCTTGATGTTAGCAACACTTTGAACCCATGCAAAATGTTCTGCAATCTGTTTGGTTTTGTTGCTTTGTATAGCGCCAATAAAATGCCATTCAATAGGTTTATCTTTAAGCGCTGTTATTTTTGCTAAGGCTTCTTGTATGTAGTTTTCACCAAAGCGCGTTTGGCCCGCGTCATAAGCTTGTAATATTTTTTCTAAGGGTTGTCCCTTTGTAACCGCAAGTAAATTAACAGAATTGGGATGACGGCGATATGTTTGCTCATATTGTGCGATACATTTTTGTATGATTTGTAATTTTTTTACAATCTCGGTCATGGAGACGCCTGGATTTGTAAAATTAAGAATATTGTAGGTATGTTAACATAAATGATTAAGGAATAGAGGCTTGAGAGCGCCAAATGTCCTTTGCTAACTTTTCTCATAAAATTCAAGTCGAGCAAGTGCATGTCCTTTATCAGCAAATTAAATTTGCGCTTTGGGCTGAGTCGTTTGCAGCAATCAGTTTGTTCTTAGGATTGTGGGGTATTATTAGTCCTGCTTTACTCATCAGTTGGTTGCTTTTCAATTTAATATTTTGTGGCTTATATCGACACTTGTTAGTTTTTTATTATCAAAAATTTACGGATGATATACAGTACGGGGCGAATAACGTTTATCTATGGCTTATTTTATTTGGTATAGGCGTTTTGTTATCGGGAATAAGTTGGGGACTGACCGGTTCTCTGTTAATTCCTAAGACAGATACATTGCGACAAACGTTTACTGTTTTTCTATTAATTGGTGTGACTTGCGCCGCGAATCCGCTTTATTCCTCTAGCACACGTATCTATGCGCTTTTTCTTTTTCCAGCAATGCTGCCTTTTGCGCTTTGGTTGTTTTGGCAGGGCGGGCTTTTTATCTTATTAGGTGTTTTATCGATCGTCTATATTCTTATTATGTTATTAACCTCTTTTTATTCTTATCAACTTATTTTTTCATCTCTTTATTTGCGCTATAAAAATATAGATTTAGTAGAAGATTTATCTAATGCTATGCAAGATTTAGAACAACGCACGCAACAATCGCAAGAATCTTTATCATTGGTTAGAGCCACATTAGAAGCAACCACGGATGGCATTTTAGTGGTGAATGCAGAAATGCGCGTGGGGGACTACAATCAAAAATTTAGTGAAATGTGGCATTTACCCGGAAAAGATATTAAAGGTGAAACAGTTAAAAAAATATTGGATTTTTTGTGTCATCAATTAATTGATCCAAATACATTTTCAAGAAAAATTACCGAGCTTTATTTAACTGTTGAAAGAGAAAGTTTTGACGAATTAGAATTTAAAGATGGTAGGGTTTTCGAATGCTATTCACATCCACAATTTTTAGGAAAAAACTGTGTAGGCCGTGTGTGGAGTTTTCGTGATGTCACCAATCGAAAATTATTAGAAGCGAAACTATTACATCAAGCTAATTTTGATTCATTAACCAGCTTACCTAATCGTGCGTTAGTGTTAGATCGCATCTCTCAAGCCATAGCATATGCTAATCGATCCGATAGTCATGTGGGTATTTTGTTTATGGATATTGATAGATTTAAACGCATTAATGATACGCGCGGTCATTCGCACGGCGATAAACTTTTAAAATCAGTTGCGGATCGTTTGATTAAATGTGTACGCGAAAATGACACGGTAGCGAGAGAAGGTGGCGATGAATTTATTATTATTTTGACAGGATTGCCAACAGAAGAAGGGACTGTAGCGGTTGCACTGAAATGTCTTGCGGCCATGAATGCACCATTTATTATTTCCGGAACAAAATTTAATGTTACCTTGAGTATTGGCATTAGTTTTTATCCGCGCGATGGACGAGATGCAGAAACACTGATTCGTAATGCAGATATAGCGATGTATAGAGCAAAAGAATTAGGCCGAAATAATTTTCAATTTTTTACGGAAGAATTAAATCGAAAAATCCAAAATCGTTTATTGATGGAAAACCAATTACATGAGTCATTTGATAAGCAAGAATTTTCTTTAGTGTATCAACCTATTATCAGTATTAAATCCAGTTTGATGACAGGCGTAGAAGCGTTACTGAGATGGCATCATCCGCAATTAGGGGAAATTTCACCCGCAGAATTTGTGCCTGTTGCGGAAGAAAGCGGAATGATTTTTCAAATTGGCGAATGGGTGTTACGCACTGCTTGTATGCAAATTAAAGCTTGGCAAGATCAAGGCTTAGCGTCTTTGCAGGTTTCTATTAATCTTTCCGCGCAACAATTTAAACAGTTTAATTTTTTCGAACATATTCAAATGATATTAGCGCAAACACAACTTTCTCCACAGTATCTTGCACTCGAATTAACAGAAAGCATCATCATGGATGATATTCAAAAAAATATTAAGATGTTAAATAAGTTAAAGGATTTAGGAATAGAAATTGTGATCGATGATTTTGGAACAGGCTATTCAAGTTTAAATTATTTAAAACAATTACCATTAAACAAACTTAAGATTGATAAAACATTTATACAAGATATTCCTATGCATGCTGATGATAGTGCGATTACCTCAGCTATTATTGCGTTAGCAGGTCGATTAAACCTAAAAGTAATTGCGGAAGGGGTGGAAAGTCAGGATCAGTTAAATTTTTTAATCCAACAAAATTGCGATGAGATACAGGGGTTTTATTTTTCTGGGCCGCTTACGGCGGAAGAATTCACCGCTTTATTAATTAAAAATAAAAAGCTCAAACATCCTTTAGTTTAAGTTTTAAGTGGATGCCAGCTAGGAGCACGCTGGCATGACAGGGACACTTAATTTGACTGACATGAAAACTTAATCTAACTTCGGGCCTGCGTTTTGGATAATGGTGCTTACATCAAAACGTTTGAAATTTTCATTAAACAATTCAATTAAAATACGCGCATTTTTGTCGTGCGCCGCTGTATCCTGCCAAGCTTCGCGTGGATTTAAGAGCGCCGCGTCTATCCCCGTTATTTTGTTTGGAATGGCAAGATTAAAGCCAGGTAGTATTTTATATTCGGTTTCTTTCAATTCACCGTTGACGATTGCACTGACAATTCTGCGCGTAGTGGGAATAGAAAAACGTTTACCGCCCTCACCATGCGCACCACCCGTCCAACCGGTATTAACTAAATAAACTTGTGCATCGCTGTTATGTAGACGTTTCATCAACAACTCTGCATAGACACTAGGTGGGCGTGGGAAGAAAGGTGCACCAAAACAAGTGCTAAACGTTGGTTTAATACCACTGCCTTGACCTACTTCAGTGCTGCCAACCAGCGCAGTATAACCACTTAAAAAATAATACGCTGCTTGTTCTGGGCTGAGATAAGCAACAGGCGGTAAGACACCAAATAAATCACAAGTTAAGAAAAGCACGGCGTGCGGTTGCCTGCCACGGTTTGATTCTACCCGTTCTTTGATAAATTCTCGTGGATAAGCGGCTCGCGTGTTTTGTGTCAAACTTGCGTCATGATAATCAGCAATTTTCGTTTTTGGATCTAGCACGACATTTTCTATTACGGAGCCATAACGTATGGCATTCCAAATCAGTGGCTCACGTTCTTGAGAGAGATCAATACATTTTGCATAACAGCCGCCTTCGAAATTAAAGACGCCATCTTCTCCCCAACCATGCTCATCATCACCAATTAAAAATCGTTCGGGATCGGCAGAAAGCGTTGTTTTACCTGTTCCAGATAAGCCAAAGAAGAGAGCAGTATCGCCTGCTTGACCAGCATTGGCGGCACAATGCATAGGTAAAATATCATGGGCTGGCAATAAAAAGTTAAGCACAGAAAACATGCCTTTTTTCATTTCACCCGCATAATAAGTGCCACAAATTAAAATACAGCGTTTGGTAAAGTTAAGAATGACGGCCGCATCACTATTCACACCATGTATCGTTGGATTTGTTTTAAAACTCGGTACGCTTAATATGGTCCATTCATTCAGTTCATTCTTTGGGGTTTTATCCGGCTGGATAAATAGCACATTTGCAAATAAATTATGCCAGGCGAGCTCCGTTATCACTTTAACGGAAATCCCATATTTTTCGTGTGCGCCTACCCGTAAATGCGAGACATAATGTTGTTCTTTAGCCGCGAGACAATCTGAGGCAGCATCCCAAAGTGTTTGGAATCTGTCTGGGCTGATGGCTTGGTTGGTGGTATTCCAATCGATTTGCGTTTCAGTGATTTCATCTTTTACGATAAATCTATCTTTTGGGGAGCGACCCGTGCGTGCCCCTGTGTTAACAACTAAAGCGCCACTAGAAGCAAGCTCACCTTCTCCGCGAGCAAGGGCGGCATCAACTAATTCTTTTATTGTTAGATTAGTATGAATTTTAGCTTGCATAAGCATAACCTCATCAGCTGACTCGACCATTGTGGGCTCCTGTCATTAACATATTTATTGGTGAATTTTTTTGTTCTTCTAGATCTTTAGGGGGCCTATTGTACACAAGACCTCAGTAAGAGGACAGAGGTCTAATGGCTTAACGTAACGGTCCTAGAAAGGGTTTCGCACAGCGCTTCAGGTAGCTTTCCCAGCCGCTTTTTCTGTACTGTTGTGCCGCTAGCAGCGGATTTTCAGCAGCTGTGATCCCTCTACCAATAATAATGACATCCGCACCGTGTTGTCTTATGGCAAGTTCTGGGGTGACATAACGTTGTCCTAAAGCATCTGCGCCGCCTTCGAGTTTGACGCCAGGCGTTAAGTTGAGCCACTTAGGATCAGACGAAAGCGCATGCTGAGTGATAAAACCAATCACATAGTTGGCGTTTTTTTGTGCGATTGTTAGTGTTTCTCGGATATAATGTTGCGTCATAAAATGCCCTGCAGAGCTCATCTCGGCAATTAAAATAAGGCCGCGATTTTTTTCTAGCCCGACCTCCGCCAAACCTTGAACTATGCCTGGACCTGGTAAGCAATGCGCATTAATGAGGTTCGCCCACTCTGCAATTTGATAGATGCCACCAGCATATTGGGCTTTCACAGTTGCCCCAATGTCAGCAAATTTTCTATCTTCAAATAAAAGAAATTCATGCGTTTTTGCTATTTGCACTAAGGTTTGGGTCAGGGTAGGCGTGAAGTCTTGTATGATATCAATATGCGTTTTAAGCACACAAATCTCAGGCCCTAAGGTTTCAGCAAGCGTAATCAATTGTTCTGCGCGCGTTACATCTGCAGATAAGGCAAGATTCGTTTTTTTCTCATGCATTAATGTCAATAATCGCGCTGCTTGTGGTGCATGACAATGAGCAGCACGCTCTTGATAGGAAAGAGCGAGGGCATTCATTAAGCTACTCTCGCGGATTTTGTTAGTAAATATTCTCTAGCAACATTTTGTTCTTCAGCATTTAAATATTGCGTGTGAAGCAAGGTTTCTAAAATAGAAGTCAGAGATAAGATAGTATGTGTTTGAAATTGTTTTTCTAAGTTAGTGCGTCCGCCTTGTTCTCTATCAATGAGCGCCACAACATTTTTAATTTTCAAACCAACTGTTTCTAATTCATTTGCCGTTTCTAAGATACTGCTACCGGTTGTAATCACATCTTCAATAATTAAACAAGATTGTCCCGCTTTGAATACACCTTCTATTGTTTGCTTGGTGCCATAGTCTTTTTTTTCTTTACGCCGCATGATCATGGGCAAGTTATAGTTAAGTGATAGGCAGGTTGCAATTGGCAATGCAGTATAAGGAACGCCACAAATTAAATCGGAATGATAAGTTTTTATTTTTTCCCAAATGGCATTTGCGACGAGTTGCAGAAGCGTAGGATAAGAAATGATTTTACGTAAATTAAGATAAATGGGGCTGATTTGCCCACTTTTTAATGTGAATTCACCAAACTGTATGGCGCCAATATCATAAAGAGAAGTGATGAGAGACTGATGTTCTGTATGCATGATTAGCCTCAAGAATAAAGATTTTCAAAAAGGAGAGCTTCATCGCTCTCCTTTTGATATAAGCGCATTTTTAACGTGCGCACATTATTGTAAAGCGATTAAGCCACTGCTTGTATGTTTTCATCAAGTTGTAAAAGCTTAGCTAACTTCATTGCACGTGCCATACGCGTCACACCAATGCCTGCGCCGAAACGTTCAAAGAGAGGAACACTAAGGTAATCATCTAATTCACGCAAAACGCGCTCTTTGCCAAACGCATTAAATAATAATTGCGCGTATTGGCCTTCGGAAATGGTGAAGAAGTTATCACGCATTTCGTTGACATCTGTAGAGCGTTCTGCAGAACCAATGGTTTCCATGCCATACAAAATCACATCCACTTTATTGTAAATACCATTTTTATCATGTTTCATGTTCCAAAAGGGATGCGTATGTTGTGGAAAATATTCTAAGCTTAAGACGTTACCAAAATCTTTTTGCATTTGTAACTCATGTTCTGCTGTGAGTTCTTTTGTGCCGTATTTTTCGCATAACTCATCATAGCGATAAGAAATAGGCGCAGGAAAACCTAAAAACGCAAGCAGTTCAGCTTCCACTTGTTTCAATTCTGCGATACCGCCTTTGGCTTCGAATTCAAACATAGGGAAGATTTTGTCGTGACGACCAGGGATGGGGAAGGGCTCATTACGATAGCTGGTGGTGATACAAAAAACCCCGGGAACGCCGGGGTTTTCGAGAATTTCTCGCTCTAACCACATTTGACCTGTCTGCGGTAGAGGATAATTCACCCCATTGAAAATGAATTGGGCAATCGTTTCGGGATCTTCACAAGCAGCTAAGATAGAGAGTCGTGGTTGCGCAGGTACTTCAACATACCCTTTTTCGTCTTGGAAAAAACGGCGCATTTCTTTAATTATTTGATTGTAGGCGAAAATGTCTTGCACGTGTAAACCTCCTTCAGTTTGGTTATAAGTATTATGGGGCAAAATCTTTGGGATTCTACAGAGAGAAACAAAATAGATCAAGGTTTTTTTGAATAAGATCTAAATATAGCGATAGCGTGCTCAGGCTTTATAGTGTGCTCAGGCTTTGCTTATTCCAACCAGTCCGCAAAAATAATGGGCGTCGTGGCTTTTTGTAACAAATGCTTTTATGAAGCAATACAAAAAACCAGCAGCTAGATCGCAGAAAGGTAGGGAGGAATGAACTATTCACAGCTAAGACTATGTCGTTTTTTTAAGCGACGTATCAACTTTTTTATTTTTATCCTCTGGGAAATCTAAATCATTACTACTTTTTTTACGGTTAATTTTTTCCCATACATTACCTAAAAATACTTTTATATTCGTTTTGGGTTTTGATTCATTTTTAATTTCTTGAGTGTCAGCCTGAGATAAATGATACGCTGAGGGGATTTGAAATCGATTAGGAATGACAGCAAAATTAAGATGCTCATCGTATGGTTTATATCCTACTTCTCTGACATTATCGGTACCTTCCTGGATTTCTTCTGAGTTGGCATTGATATCGTTTACAAAACACGCTGCCGTGTTAAGGCCATTATTTTGCAAACGATGCAACATGCCCTCATCAATTTCTAGTGTCGTATTTTTCTCTACTGCTGCAGGTATATGCGCAGCACCACCAGTAAATACACATAATGCGTTTTTGTTTTCTTCACTCAGCAAGCATATTTGATTTGCGAATTCTTCATTCACTATGGTGATTCTTTCATTTGAATATCCGTAGCTTGAAATAATAATATATTCGAAAGACTCAAAAGAAATATTTTCATCATTATAACTATCAAGAATATAATTTGCGATCACGGGTTTTTTAAAAATATAAGGCATGTTTGTTTGGGCTTGCTGATATAAGTCCATTTTGTTCATCGCCTGGAAAAATGGAATAGGATTAGTGATAGCGCTTTCTACCCCATAAACTTCAACCCCATTTTTGATAAGAAAAACAATTGCCTCTTTATCTTTTTCTCCATCGTGCATATTTTTATTTAAAGTCTCTACAGTATAAGCTTGATCTCTTCCTTCATTATTTTGTACGCGGTTTAAATCTTCAGTAAAAACCATGATCTTTCTATTGATGGGGGTCTTATCTAAAGCATGAGCCAATCCTATTAGAGCTGAGGAGTTCACATGGTCTTCTCCTATTAAGAGACAATCGATAGTAGATTCAATCTCTTTTAAGAAAGGCGTAAAGGTATCCTTATCTGATTTTATCGATGATTGCATAATTTATTTTCTTCTAAAAAAGAGTATTGATTTAAGTATAGTTCGTAATTTAAATTATTTTTTTCGAAGAATTTGTTTATAAGCAATAAGTTATTGTGAAAATGGAATATCTGTGCGGAGACATGGCCTGTCCCAACGTGACTAAATCATTGCGCGATTAATCGTGCTTATTTTTGCATTGCGTTGTTCTAGCTTATTCGTCTTCATATAATAGGCAATCGTTTTTATTAATCCCGCGCGCAAATCAATTTGGGGAGACCAAGATAGGGTGGTGCGTATTTTTGTGGTATCTAAAGCATAACGTAAATCATGGCCTAAACGATCGGGGACATAAGTTATTAAAGTGGTATACGATTGTTGCTGTGGCAATAACTCATCCATTAACAAACAAATTTCTTGAGCTAAGGTATTATTGTCCACTTGATTATTTGCAGCAATATTGTAACTTTGGCCTAATTGCCCTTGCTCTAAAATGGTTTGAATAGCACGGCAATGGTCTTCTACATAAATCCAATCTCGAATATTATTTCCTGTGCCATAGATAGGAATAGCTTGCCCATTTAAACAAGCATGAATAATAGTTGGAATAAATTTTTCAGGATGTTGATAAGGTCCGTAATTATTGCTGCAATGACTTAATACAACTGGCAATCCATAAGTGTGATGATAAGCATGCACAAAATGATCGGCACTTGCTTTAGAAGCAGAATAAGGTGAGCGCGGTTGATAGCGATGCTCTTCTGTGCGCGCAGCATTTGTTAAGGACAAGCTACCAAACACTTCATCGGTTGAAATATGGTAAAACCGACAATCTGTCGCAGAAAGTTTTAATTCAGTGAGCCAATACTGACGCGCTGCTTCTAATAAATTAGCGGTGCCTAACACGTTTGATTTGGCGAAAATCAATGGATCATGAATAGAACGATCGACGTGACTCTCGGCTGCAAAATTAATAATGGTGTCAATTTTATATTTTCTTAACAGTTTAAAAATTAAATCCGCATCGCAAATATCGCCCTCAATAAAAACAAACCTATCTTCTGTATAAAGATCTTGTAAATTTTCAAGGTTAGCGGCATAAGTTAAATTGTCTAGATTAATTATGTTATACGGCAAAAAATGCGTGCAACAATGACGAATAAAATTGGCACCAATAAATCCAGCGCCGCCTGTTATTAGAATATTTTGAGGTTTAAACCGTCTCATGGGTAGCGTTCACGTCCTTTGAACCAACGTCCATCTGCGGCCAAGTTTGGACTAAAAATCTCCTCAAAACCTGTCCCTGCATGCTTAAAGCAGGGATGCTCACATACTGTGTGTATGCTCCGCTTTCTCGTCGATTTTTAGTCCAATCTTGCCTCGCAGCTGTACGTTTTTTGTTTATCATAAGATTATCTCGTGAACTATTACGTCTCATGAGCCGTTTTCATTGTTAATAAATTTAATAAATATTTCCCATAAAAACTTTTGCCTTGTTGCGTCGCTAAATATTCATATTGTTGATCATCAATATAATGTAAACGCCAAGCAATTTCTTCTGGGCAGCAAATTTTTAAACCCTGTCTCGTTTCTATAACATGAATAAAGTTACTGGCATCCAATAAAGCTTCAGGTGTACCCGTGTCTAACCAAGCCATTCCACGACCTAATTTCATGACATGCAATTGTTTGTGTGAGAGATAATGCTGATTCACGTCGGAAATTTCAAGCTCACCGCGTGCAGATGGTTTTAACTGTTTGGCTATTTCTATGACTTGCTTATCGTAAAAATACATACCAATAATGGCAAGGTTAGAAGACGCATGTTGTGGTTTTTCTTTGATAGAAACGGGCTGATCTTGGTCATCCAACGTGATCACACCGTAACGCTCAGGATCCCGCACGGGATAGACAAACACGGTTGCGCCATGTTTATGATGACGAATGGCTTGATTCAAAAGGGTTTGCAAGCCTTGGCCATACAGTAAGTTATCACCTAACATCAGGCAAACATTGCCATTCCCAATAAAAGATTCAGCGATCAGAAAAGCTTGCGGAATGCCCTCAGGAATAGGCTGAGTAGCATATTCAAAATGAATGCCCCATTGCTTGCCATCCCCCAACAGTTTTTGAAATAAATCTTTTTCCGCAGGGAGTGTGATGATAAGAATCTCGCGTATTCCAGCTAACATCAGCGTAGAGATAGGATAATAAATCATGGGCTTATCATAAACAGGAAGTAACTGTTTGCTGACATAAGAAGTCATGGGCGACAGGCGTGATCCTGCTCCACCAGCTAAAATAATTCCTTTCATCCTAGATACTCTCATGCTGTTATGAATTAGAAAAATGAATACCTTATTCTCTTTTCTCAAAAAGAAAAGCATCTTGAATACAATAAACATGATGGTTTTGCAATCAAAATTTAGGTAAACATCCAGGATTCCCGTTTAAGAAACGTGAAACCGCGGGCTAAACAATTAAGCCATGTAGGGGCCCTTTTAAGGTTAATGACCGCCAGAACAAAAGTGATTTGGATTATAATAGATAAACAGAAATGGAAAGGGGGCTGCTCAATGATGATGCATTATCTCAATAAAGCGCTTATTTTTATCCTTGTTATTGTTTTAATTGGCCCCGCGCTAGTCTTCGCTGACCCGCCTTTACCAACCCCTGTGGGTAGAGTTGTTTGGGTGAAAGGGACGTTCAAAGCCATTATGCCCAATAAAGAACAACGTATTTTACAAAAAATGTCTGTCATTTATTTACACGATACGCTGGTGACAGATGCCACATCGCAAGCGCAAATTGCCTTTACTGACGACTCTTTAATGACGTTTCGGGGTGGTTCCAATTTTACTGTGAGCGAATACAGTTTCAGTAAAAAGAAAAAAGCGTCCACAGGTCGATTCTTTGGTAATTTAATTGAAGGTGGCTTCAGAACTATTACTGGTTTGATTGCAAAAAATAATTCTGCTGATTACAAAGTCCATACCCCGGTTGCAACTATTGGGGTGCGCGGTACCGATTACACCGTGTATGTGCATAAGGGTCAGTTATATGTTGGTTTTTATAAGGGCTCTCCTTGTGTCTCTAACAAAGGCCAAACGCTTTGCTTAGATAATAAAACACCTTATGCTTTTGTGCCTTCTGATAATGCAGCGCCCGTTCCAGAATCACAACAACCCGATGTTTTCAAAGAAAAACTAAATATTTTAGAGTATCAAATTCAACCGTTCGGTGGAACGGGTGGTGGTGGAACTCAAGGTCCCATTTCTAGCTTTTGTATTTCGTCATGAAAATGCGGCCAGCAAATTATTTTGTTTGATGAACATAAATGCCATCCCAATCTGCTGGCAAGGGATGGCTAATAAATTCTTTGATGCGATCAATATAAATTTCATATAATTTTTTTTGCGGGAAATGACTTTGTAATGTTGTCATACAAGCTAAGGCTTCATTCCAGTTTTGAGCAAAATAAAAATCCAATCCTTTGTGATATAACGCTAATTCTTCCGCTAAATCAGCGGTCAGTTCGCTTTTTTTGCAAACCACTTCATAAATCGTGATACCCTTTTTTTTGCCTTTAACTTTTACTTTATCTAGTTGTCTGAATACAAAAAGAGCTTGGTTATCTTGGGTATTTTCTGTAACGATAAAATTGACTTCATAAAATTTGGTTAATCCTTCTAGACGTGAAGCTAAATTAACTTCGTCGCCCAATACCGTATAATTACGACGATAACGCGATCCCATGTCTCCCACATTCATTAAGCCACTGTTGATACTGATGCCAACTTTAATTTCAGGCCAATTTTTTTCTGTTGCTAAATGTTTCATGGTATTTATTTTTGCTAACATTTCGTATCCAGCTTGCAGAGAATGACGGGCATGATTTTTATCTTTGAGGGGCGCTCCCCAGAAAGCCATAATTAAATCGCCAACATATTTATCTATCGTACCGCGATGTTTAAAAATAATTTCTGTCATAGGTGTGAAGAAAGTATTGAGTAATTCAACTAGTTCACTGGCTTCCATGCCTTCTGAAATGGCAGTGAAATTGCGAATATCAGCAAACAAGACGGACATATTGCGATATTCACCGCGTAAGGCAAAATTCGTGGTGGTTTTTAACATTTCATCAATATGTTTCTCCGGCACATATTGACCAAACATTTCTTTTAAATGCTCGCGGCGTCTTGTTTCAAACAAATAGCCATAAATAATATTGAAAAACGCGATGACTAAAACCAGCAACACCATAATTAACACAGAAAGAATGAGGCCTGAACTTTCCCAAATCCAATTATTAAGTAGGAGAATGCTTGTCGGAAATACAAAGATAATTGCGCCTAAGGTGCGTGGACCTAAATAAGGAAAAAGACACGCGGCCAGCAAACCAAAAAAAATAGTAATGATTAACACGGCACCAAAAGCCCATGCTGGACGATAAGAAAAATTATGTTCTAACATGCCATTCAATAAAGTTGCTTGAATTTCCACACCTGGGAAAGGACTTTCTATCGATGTTGCTTGAAGATCACCTAGGCCTGTTGCTGAAGTTCCAACAAAAACAATTTTCCCTAACAAACTATTTTTAGGGAGATGATGACGTAAAATATCTGTCGCGGAATAATATGAAAAAGTGTAACTCTTACCAATAAAAGGAATCAGAACCTGACCTTTATCATCTGTAGGAATAATATTATTACCAATTTGAATGCCTTCAATTTTTTGTGTTTTGTCATAATTGGGCGTGATGAGTTCGACGTTTTCGCCTAAAAAAGTGAGAAACGTTTGCAACGATAATGCGGGATAGAGTTTGCCCGCATATTCCATCAACAATGGACAACGTCTGATGATGCCATCATTATCAGAAAAAATATTAATAAACCCGCCATATTTTGCTGCGTTTTGCAAAATGGGAATATTGCTGATATACCCCAACGCTTTGATAAAATTAATTTGTTCTTGTTGCGCTGGCGTTAAGGTAAGCAAAGGAGGTGGCAGCAAGTTTTGCGTTTCCTTGCGGGGTAAAAAACCAAGCGCCAGGACAGTTTGAACTTGAGAAAGGCTTTTTGCAAAGATGGTATCTTCATCAAATAAAGGGGTCATTTTTTTTAAGGCCTCTACTAAAACTGCAGAGGAATTATTTTTTTTAGATAAAGCGGCAATGAGATTTTCAGCAATATTATTTTCTTTTTCAGAAAAGAAAATATCAAAAGCAATTACACTCACACCTTGCACTTTCAGTTCGTTAACTAATTGGGCGAGTTTACTTCTGGGCCATGGCCAGCGACCTTCTACTTTTAAACTTTTATCATCGACATCAACGATGGCAATGGCATCATTAGAAGGGGTTTTTTCTGTATAGACGCGCGTTCTTAATTGTAAATCGTAACCTAAATTATCTAAACGCTCGATAAGCGCACGTATAAATGGATTGGGTGAAATAAGCAGCCAAAGCGCAAGGCTTAAAAAAAAGAGACCGACAATGATAGGAATGCGCTTATTCATTTTTCATCCATAAATTATAAATAATGTATAGCCTTTTGAGATTTTATAACATTTATCATTAGAATGTGTCTTTAATGATTTAAAGTGCCGCAGGCCTTCGATTAAAAAAGTGAATCGTGATTAGGGTAAGATTAAAAGCGAGTGAAATTTAAAAATATGAGATAGCGCTGTTGCTTTTGAGCGTGTCATGCCATTTATAGGTTTAAGTGCTTGATAAATAGCGCTCTCTTTTTTTAAAAGATCATTTTTAACCTCGCTTGATCGGATCTTTATTTTAAATCTTAGAACAGCTTTGGGCTAAGGCATAAAATTAATTAACGTTATATTTAGGGTTATATATTGAATAAGTAGCTAACTCTTGTTATTTTTTACTTCCAGCAGCTGCAAAATTAAAAGGAATTTTTAATGAAGTTTAGTGTGCTATGGAAAAAGGCGATTGGCGGCGTAAGCATTATCTTTTTTACCTCTCAAGCGTTTGCTGATATTGGGGGCGCGGCTTTGCCAGCTTCGACCTTACCAGAGCAAGTTAGTAAATCTATAACAAGCCAACAACCGACCACTGAAAATCAAACCCTACCGCCTGTGATTGCGGCACCTAAACCGCCACCAACAGCACTGGGCGAACAAGCAAAAAAAATTAAGTTTCAATTGAACGGCATCATTTTAAAAGGGAATCATATTTATTCTGATGCGGATTTAAAACCGCTTTATGAACATGATTTGCATAAAACCATTTCTGTCGCTGAGCTTTTCACGATTGTGCAAAATATTACGAACTTTTATCGCAATAATGGTTATATTCTTTCACGCGCTGTTTTGCCACCGCAGCATGTGAAAGGTGGCGTTGTTCAGATTCAAATTATTGAAGGTTATATTGGCCAAGTGGATGTCACCGGCAATCCGCAAGGGGCTGGATGTATGGTTCAATTGTTTGGTAACAAAATCAAACAATGTCCTCCTTTACAATTAAGTCGAATGGAAAAATATCTTTTACTTGCCAATGAAATTCCAGGTACGCAAGTGCGAGCCGTGTTATCGCCTTCCAAAAAGCAAGTTGGTGCAGCCGATCTTACTTTAGTCACCGATAACAAACGCTATACCGGTTATTTTTCGTATGATGATTATGGGACACGATACATTGGTCCCCAGCAGTTGACTGGCAATTTGGGCATGAACTCTTTTGCTATTTCGGGTGACTCAGGACAAATCACCTTTACCAAAACAGCAAAAGGGGGAGAATTAACTTATACCGACATCAACTACAATTTACCGGTAGATGATAATGGTACGCGTTGGTTACTGGGCGGAACGCGTGCTCACACCCATCCTTTATTTGTTTTGCAACCTATTCAAATTGATGGTTTGAATGACAACTATTACACGACAGTTTATTTTCCAATTATTAGAACACGCTCTCAGAGCTTGACCTTAAGAGCTGGTTTTAATTATTTAGATAGTCATGTCACCTTTTTAGATTTCAACCTTTATACGGATCATATACGCAGTTTGGATTTTGGTTTTTCTTACAATTTCTCAGATCGCTTTTACGGTTCTAACTTAATTAGTTTTGATTACAGGCAAGGCTTACCTATCCTTGGATACACATCTGATGTCAATCCAGATACGGCACAAACATCAAGACCTGGTGGGCATGGCGCTTATTCAAAATTCATGGCAACGGTAAGTCGTTTGCAAGCCATTAAAGGTCCGGTTTCGGCATATGTGCTTGCCCAAGGTCAAACAGCTTGTAATCCATTGCTATCTTCTGAACAATTTGCCTTTGGTGGTAGCCAATTAGGTCGTGGTTATGATGTGGCAGAAATCATAGGTGACAAAGGCATGGCAGGGAGTGCTGAGCTTCGCTACGATTTGAGTGTAAACAGATTACTTATACAAAATTTACAATTTTACGCTTTTTATGACATTGGGGTGATTTACAATTTTAAATTTATTGGCGGAACCCCCAGACAACAAAGCGCCGCTTCTACGGGTTTTGGGGTGCGTTTCTTCCTCACAAAATATGTCAGCGGTAATTTCATGTGGACACAATCTTTGACTAAACCAGTTGCTGCAGAGCAATTGATAGGTGACGGCAGGCGTCCACGTATGTTCTTTAGTGTGGTTGCTTCTCTGTAAGCGATGCTCTTGCATGCCGGCATGACATATTTTGATGAGTGGGCATGACAAATGTTGATACGCTGGCATGACAAATATTAGAAAAAATGATGACGATCAAAAACGATTATCAACTGGTTGTTTTCGGGATGAGTTTTTTTGTCGGGGCTTTGACTAAATCTAGAAAAATCATGATTGCCAACTGTTCTCTCTCGCGTAATTTTTCAAAATAGGCATCTTCAAATAATAACTTGGCATGTTCTTCTAAGCGATTAATGCTAATGAAATCCTGAATATCATTTAAATATTTTTCCCAGTAAGGGTTTTTTTCATACTTAGTCATGGCTTGTGTGACTGCTTTATCTAAGACAGCCATTAAGAACGCAACCAGGCCTTTATCTGTTTTTGTCATTTTCTCTACGTATTGTTTGCAGGCGTTGTTGTCTTCCCAATCTCGCCAAGCGTAAAGAATAGCCAGTATTTGCGGATGACTTTCTAAACTACCATTTTGTGCCCAAGATTTAATACGGGTGATCATTAAACCTTGTAGCGAAGTAAGTTGCTCTGGGGTCAGTTGACGATATTCAAGCGGCAAATAAACATCCGATTCTTCGTTATGCTCATGACTTGTTTCACGTAATTCATGGATTGGCATAAAAAGACTTTTGGTCGTTGCTGCAATTGCATTTTGCAAAATACTAAATCTTTCCTCTGATGTAGGCAGTCGCTTTAACAACGCACTGATAATTCTATGAATGCGCATAGGCGTATCTAAACTAAGCGAGCTGCTGCTGCCAAAGGGAAACAGATCACCATTATCCAGTAAAGCGGTAACAATGGCTTGAATATGATGGCGTGGCACGCTTTGTAAAAATTTGCTATCCAATAAATCAAGAAATTTAAGGATACGCTCATCTTGATTGAGTCTCGTTAAGGCTTGATCAAATAAAGGCGGATCGGCAGCAAGCGATAAGAGTGTTTCAAATTCCGATTCAGGAATTTGTCCTACTTTCATGGTGAGCCTGAAATAAATATCAAATAAATCTGAACTACAAATGCGTCTAAGCTTTCTAGCCGTCGCTTCCGAATGATAAAAAGGAATTTCAGGCGTGTAAATTTTTCTGATGGATGGGAAGAGTCGTATTAATAATTGGATTAAAACATCACGTGATACGCGTGATGAGCGCGAAACAATTTCATCACAACGTATTTTATCTTTTTGGATTTGATTGCTATCCATCACATATACATTATCCAGTAAGTCCGTAAATAAATCCTTGTTTTCGCGTATAGCAAAATACACTTCAGGCGCGAATACTTCTAAAGCCGTTAGAGCAAAAAAATCGACGGGATTAACGACGTCGCGCAATTGAGAATAACCGAAGCTTAAGGTGTTGACGTAACGTGTGATGTCACGACAATTAACAAAAAAGAATTTAAGTGAACTATAGTAAATATCAGCCCAATATTCTGTATTCCAAGCATCGGCCGGAACGGTATTAATAACCTCATTTAATCTATCAACAAAAATTTGTTCTAAATCTTGTTGAGAAATAGGTGGAATATCAAAAGGTAATTGAATAATTTTTTCAATATAGGCGGCGCTGCCCGCGCCATCAATTTTATTTAATTCTCGTATCACTTGTTCTTTATCAAAAGCCAGTAAATAAGTGGTGTTATCATAATCTCCCATAGATTTTACAATTTGAAAAATTTGTTTAATTTCGTAATCGTATAATCGAGAAATATTATCAATCATGATAACAATTTTATGGTTTTGTTGACGCAACAGTTCATTTAATTCTGCTTTAACGAGAGTCAAATCGCGTCCAGATTCCCACGCATAAAAATCTTCGCGTTTTTTAAACGTGAGCCATGCTTTGAAGGCGTGTTTGGTTCTTAATGCTTTAGGAATAGGCTGACGTGTAAAAAAGGAAACGTATAATTCAAGTAAATAAATAATTCTATCGGCATTTTTGAGATAAGGGACGTTGCGTAGAGTGGATGATAATCTACGAAAGAAACTATAAATTAATTGATTTTGCCCTGAATAACTCCAAGCACTAAAATTTAAAATGATGGGTTTTTCTTCTTCCAACATATTGCTAGCAGCAAATTCCAGTTCTTCGCGAATAAGATTAATGAGAGAAGTTTTCCCTACACCCCAAGACCCATACAACCCAACCACTAGACTTTCTGGCTCCGTATGATTCAACATGCAGCGTGCAAGATACTTCGCGAATAAAGCGCGGTTAAGACGATCTTGGCTGCTTTTTAGTATGGGACGGTCTGCATCAAACACGATATACTCCTTTTCCTTATTCGGCTATTTGATGGCTATAAATGATTATAACAATTTTTGACACTTAGCTTATTTTTCACTCAATATCATATGCTTACGACGAGAACGCTTTAATCATGCATGAATCCAAAATGAAGTATTCATGGCAGCAAGCCTTATCTGACCTTATTACCGATCCTAAAGAATTACTGGAAATATTAGAATTAGATTTGAGCTTACTGAATGCGGCTAGGGCAGCAGCGCAAATCTTTCCTCTCAAGGTCCCGCGTGGTTTTGTAGCGCGTATGCAAAAGGGCAATGTGAATGATCCCTTATTACAACAAATCTTGCCTTTAAAAGCCGAATTACAAGCTGTCATGGGTTATAGCGCGGATCCTTTACAGGAATCTCAAATTAATCCCCTTTCAGGCTTATTGCATAAATATCATGGGCGCGTGTTGGTCACGCTAACCAGTGCTTGTGCCGTACATTGTCGATATTGTTTTCGTCGCCATTTTCCTTATGCCAGTAATAATCCCGGTAGACGTGGTTGGGATAGCATTTTTGCCTATATCGCAAAGGATAAAACGATTACAGAAGTTATTATTAGTGGTGGTGATCCGCTTGCCGTAAGCGATCAGTTGTTAAAAGCATTTTGTGAACAAGTAACGCAAATATCGCATGTGAAGCGTCTACGCCTGCACACGCGCTTACCCATTGTTTTGCCAGAGCGCATTACCCCTTCTTTTCTAGAACTGATTACAGCGCTTACGCTTACCCCCATTGTCGTGATACATGCCAATCACCCTTTGGAGATTCACGCCTCTGTCAAAGCGGTGCTTTTGGATTTAAAAAACGCGGGTGTTCAGCTGTTAAATCAAACGGTACTTCTAAAAGGTATAAATGATGATTTAGCAACCCTAATCAATTTGAGCGAAACTTTATTTGATGCGGGCGTTTTGCCTTATTATTTACATCTTTTGGATAAAGTAGCGGGAGCTGCCCATTTTGATTTAGCAGACCAGCACGCTTATAGGCTGCATCAGGCTTTAAGTGAACGCTTACCGGGTTATTTGGTTCCAAGATTAGTGAGAGATGAAGCAGGCAAACCAGCAAAAACAGTTTTAGAATTTGCATATGTTTAAGTGGCGAGAGAGACCGTCATTTTGTGCACAGCTTAAATTTTTTACACTTGCTAGCCAAGGCCCGTATAGATGGGATTAGGTTTGCTTTCCCCAGGTTTCAAGAGACTTACCCAGAGACTTATCCACAGAATCTGTGGATAGTTCTCCGGGCGTCGAGTGGTGATAACTTGTCTTGATAGATAAGCATTCAACTAGCAGCGTTGAAGTTTTAGTATGTGCAAACTCTGCGAGCACTGTGCCAGTAGCCATACGCCCAGTAACCGCCTATCCATCTGCAATGTGAGCCATAATGTCTGTAGCCATTGTTATGGTAATAATGATGGTGATAATAATGATGCCCATTATGCCAATAAGCTTCACTTGATGTCGTGAAACCTACTAAGCTTATAGCAACGCAAACAGCGAGTAACCACTTAGATAGTTTACTTTTCATGATGCCCCTCTCCTTGTAAGTATTATTTTGATACCCAAAATCAATTATACTCCGACCATTAATTATAATATCACGGTCTTTAAGCACTAATTTGTTTAAAATTTATTTCACTAGCAAGAAAAGAAGTATAATTCATCCAGATGAGCGCTATAAAAATGAGTGGGTGGGTGTGAAAAGACTAGCGCTGTTAAAGGTGATGTTAATTTTATTAGACCACAAAAAAATACTGTAAAATTTAGGCGATCAAAGGTAATCAAATGATGTTTAGATTAATTATCAGCTTTTTTATGATTTTTTCTTGTTTCTCTTTTTGTTTTGCTGAGACCATTCCTAATCTCCCACCACCTTTAGTGATGGAATTTGTTCAAGACCAATTCCCCTTAGATCAGACCACCATCAAGCGCGCTAGTATTCAAGAGGAAGATGGCGTGTATAAAGGATTATTGGTTGAGTTTAAACAAGCGGCAGTAACGCGTTTAGCGCAGATAACGTCAAATGCAAAAGGGAAAACACTTAACTTAGTTATCAACAAAGAGATTGTTGCCAGCAGTGTCGTTCAAACGACATTAGGAAGCAAATTGCTGATTTCTAGCCTCTCTAAAAGCCAGGCTTTAACAGTGATTCAGCGACTGAAAGTCGCTGATCCTATGCCAGCAACAAATGAGAATGCTTTAGGAAATAATGTGATTAACTCACCGACGGCAACGACTATTGATCCTGGACAAACCTCATTAGATTATCCCTAAATGCTCTGCGCTAGAAAACTTAAGAAAGCAGTGAGGCTAGCCTATTTTCGCGAGAATTACTGTCGAAATGATAGCATTTAGCAAGCGCTGCAAGCTTAGCTGCAGAGATGCTACAATGCTACATCCAGCCACGATTCTTAGGTAGGTAGCGATAATAATGAAAAGGATTTTTTTCTTTGTTGCCTTATTACTAGCCTGTACTTCCGAAAGTTTTGCTTGGAATATAGGGTCTAAGGGCAGTGTGATTGGTCCCTCTATCCATACCACTTATTTTTTAACCCCAAACAATGCTTCATTTCCTGTCCATGCCCAAGCGTATGTGGGGACGTATGTGAATGGTATTTGTAATTACGCTGCGATCTATGACATTGGCACTGATAATTTAAAGACAGGCGATTATGTGGATATTGATGCGTTTCAATTAAAATCAGTAATAGGTACAAATTATAATTGTATGACGATTTACTACACCTACAAGCAATTAGTCATGGAAACGTTCTTGCTTTTGTTTGATGGCATTAACTATAACAATTCAGCCCCTACCGTTTCTGAAGTGATGATTAGCTTGAATAAGCAACGTGAACTGGGGTTATTTGATGTTTGAGTAGTTAATCGGTACTGCCGTCGTCCCGCTGCTTGTCAGCGGGATCCAGGTTTTAACTTACCAAATCACGCTTTGACAAAACACTACTCTGGGCGAAATTGAGAAACGAGATTATCTAATTCAGCCAAATTACGATAATGAATAACCAGTTTCCCTTTGCCTTTAGCATTGCAAGAGATAGCTACCCGCAGCTTCAGATGTTGCGATAAGCTTTGTTGTAAATGCATGATATCAGGATCGAGTGCTTCTGCTTCTGTCGTTTTAGCCGTTTCGTTGGATTGTAATCGTCTGACTAAGTTTTCCGTTTCGCGCACGGAAAGCCCGCGCGCTACAATAATTTCTGCTGCCTCTAATTGTACGGCTTCCGGTAAAGTAATCAGTGTGCGCGCATGACCCATTTCAAGCACACCCCGCTCAAGCAAATCTTTAATGTCTTTGGGAAGCGATAATAATCTTAATAAATTGGTCACACTGGTGCGGGATTTACCCACAGCTTCAGCGACTTGTTGATGGGTCATGCCGAATTCTTTAATGAGGCGCTCTAGTGCAATTGCTTCTTCTATAGGGTTAAGATTTTCGCGTTGAATATTTTCAATCAGCGCAATCGCAATGGCTGCTTCATCAGGAATATCACGAATGATCACAGGCACATGACTTAAACCTGCTAATTTTGCTGCGCGCCAGCGTCGCTCACCGGCAATAATTTCGTATTTATCTCCAATGGGCCGTACAATTAACGGTTGGATAATGCCTTGCTGACGAATAGAGTTAGCGAGTTCTTCTAAGCTTTCGGGGTCCATTTCTCTGCGGGGTTGATATTTTCCCCGTTGAATCATACCGACTGTGAGCTCAGTTAGCTTTTCTTGAGCATGCTCTTGGTTCTCCTCGGGGGAGTTTTGGGTATCTGTGCTCGTATAAGCCAGTAATGCATCTAATGATTTACCAAGACCACGTTTTTTTACCATAATAAAATCCTATATGAGAGCATTAACATCTTAATCAATCATCAGGAGAAATGGAATGACGTTGCCTCCCGTTATCCGGATTTTTTTTGCAATCGATCTCCCAGAAACACACAAAGAAGAAATCGGTCTTTTTATAGGAGGGCTTAAGAAGAAATCTAAATCCCATGGGATAAGGTGGACAAAACCTGAAAATTTACATATTACTTTGCAATTTTTAGCGGAAGCGCATACGGAAAATTTGGAGGCCTTATTAAAAAACGTTCGTAAACACGTGGAGGGAAAAATAAAAAATGTTTCGTTTCATTTTGGGGAGCTGCAATTATTTCCGAATCCGTATCGGCCTCGTGTCATCGTTTTGACAATAGAACCCCAAGAACATTTACGCCAGCTCTCATCTCTCATTGGTCAAGGCATACAGGCGACGCAGTATCCGCTAGAAGCTAGACCGTTCAAAGCGCATTTAACGTTGGGAAGGATTAAATATATGCAAGGTGTTAATTTAAATTTCTTAACGGGCGAAACATTACTCAGCAAAGAAGGCATTAACATTTTTGAAGTAGTTTTATTTCGCAGTGAGCCGCTGCCAGAAGGGTCGCATTATACTATCTTAGATAAAATACAATTAACCGAGCTACTTGAGCAGAGCTAAATATGACAAAAGAAACGCTGCAAGCAATTAAAGGCGATATCACAACATTAAACGTCGATGCGATTGTGAATGCCGCCAATACTTCTTTGTTAGGAGGTGGGGGTGTAGACGGGGCTATTCATCGCGCTGCCGGCCCCGCTTTACTTCAAGCTTGTAAAAAGTTAGAGGGTTGCGCAACGGGACAGGCCAAACTGACTAAAGGTTTTAATTTACCCGCAAAATATATTATTCACGCTGTGGGGCCCGTTTGGCGCGGCGGTCAGCATGGCGAGGCGACTCTACTTGCTGCCTGCTATGTGTCTAGTTTGCAGTTAGCGCTTGACTACAAAATAAGCACAATCGCTTTTCCAGCCATCAGTTGTGGTATTTATCACTATCCCCTTGTTGAAGCGACCACTATTGCCGCTCAAGAAACAGTGCATTTTTTAAACAAAAACGCCACTATTAACACGATAAAGCAGGTGATTTTTGTTTGTTACAATGATTCTGTTTACGAGGCTTACATGGACGCATTAAACTCTCTCCCATGACAAATCTCTTTCACGTAATCAAAGACCCTGTTCACGGCACCATGCAATTTACGTCTGCAGAAGATAGATGGGTCAAACCTTTTATTGATAGTCCCCATTTCCAACGTTTGCGTCACATCAAGCAGTTGGGTTTGGGCGATTTTATTTTTCCAGGGGCAGTGCACAGTCGTTTCAATCACTGTTTAGGCTGTTGTTATACGGCGAGTCAAATCGCTCAAAAAATTGGCCTGGCAGATGAAGAACGTCAATTAGTCATGATTGCCTCCTTGCTACACGACATTGGTCACGGTCCTTTCTCGCATGCATTTGAAGGTATTTTTTATCGAAAACACATTAAGCATGAAGACTGGACGCCGTATTTTTTAAATGATTATGGGACCCCTGATTTTTTTACTACTTATAATCGTGCCAACCCGCGCTATCATTTGACGGAAGAAAAATTCCGTGTGATTGCAGAAATGATTATGCATAAACCTGCGACAAAAAACGTGCTCGCGGATATTGTTTCTTCGCAGCTGGATGCGGATAGATTAGATTATTTATTACGTGATAGTCATTTTTGTGGTGTGCGCTACGGTGAATTTGATTTTCGTTGGATGTTGCATTGCATGGCTATTGTGGAATCTGCACATGGCGAACGCCTGGGTATCACGCACAAAGGCATAGGTGTCGTAGAACATTATTTAATGGCGCGCAGATTAATGACGCGCAATATTTATCATTCACAAAAAAAATTAGCGTTGGAAGAAATGCTCGTTCAACTCCTGGCAAATCTTGCAGCAACACTGGCTGATGATACACATTACCAAGCTATCGCAAACACACGTTTAGGTGCATTTTTAATTGCAGTGAATCAATTCAATCAAGCTATTAAAGACAATCCCGCTCAAGACCGTAAAAAACATTTTCTAGAAACACATTATCAACATTACAAAGAATTGTGTGATTACGATGTTTTTGTACTTATTAAATATTTATCTGAATTAGATTCCAGTTATTCAAACACCACAACCCAACTGGCGACGCGTTTGCAACATCGTCACATGCCTAAAATTGTGCGCTTGAATTATGAAAATTTGTCTATTATAAAAGAAGCATTGCACACATTTAAAAATCAACATCGCAATGCATTTCCAGATTGGCAATTGATGCTTATCCAAACGCCGCATCAAGCCTACAGTGGCGAAGATGATCCGATTTTAGTGGTGAATGAACAAGGTGCGATCCATCCGCTCAGTGATTTTTCTTTAATGATTAATGCGCTTTCTAATAAACTTGAGCATGTGGCTTTTTTATCAATCGATAAAAGTATTGTTGAAGATGAACGCATTATTCGTTTTATTAAACATCTGCAAGCAGTCCCCGTTCTTTTAGAATAATTAACTGATGTTCGTAGCAAATGAGGTGAACATGACAATTCAAACAGTTATTCTTGCTGCAGGGCAAGGAAAACGCATGCATTCTAACGTACCTAAAGTGTTGCACACACTTGCTGGCAAACCTTTGTTAGAATATGTCATCGATACCGCATTAACTGTTTCACCTGATTTATCGCCTATCATTGTGCATGGTCATCAAAGTGAATTAGTGCGCCATGCTTTTACGCACTATCCGATTCAGTGGGTAGAACAAAAAGAACAACAGGGTACGGGACATGCTTTATTGCAAACCTTGCCGCAGCTTGCCTCTGCTGCAACACATGTCTTAATACTGTATGGCGATGTGCCGCTTATTTCTACGACTACCTTACAGCGTTTGATTGATACAACACCAACTGCCGCATTAGGCATTTTAACCGCAACCCTAAACACACCAGAGGGTTATGGGCGTATTAAACGCGATGCACAAAATAGAATTATGAGCATTGTTGAAGAAAAAGATGCGGATGAAAAAGATCGCTTAATCAAAGAAATTAATACCGGTATTTATTATGTTCCTATCCAACAATTAAAACGTTGGTTGCCTTTACTTAACAATCAAAATCAACAAAAAGAATATTATCTCACCGATATTATTTTGCAGGCAGTTGCTGAAGAAATGCCTATTCATGCTATTCAACCTGATATGCGAGAAGAAATTTCAGGTGTGAATGATAGATCGCAATTGGCATCATTAGAAAGATTTTATCAATCGCAACGTATCATGCATTTCATGCAACAAGGGGTGACTTTTTATGATCCCGCGCGCGTGGATATTCGCGGCGAAGTTTCTTTTGGTCGTGATGTGACAGTAGATATCAATGTGATTTTTGAGGGTCAGGTTAAAATAGGAAAAGGATGTGTTATTGGTCCCAATACGATTATTCGCAATACCATTTTAGGTGAGCATGTGGAGATTAAAGCGAATAGCGTCATAGATGGTGCTGAAATAGCAGCGCACGTCATCGTGGGTCCGTTTGCTCGTTTGCGACCTGGGACTATCATTGCAGCTCACGCGCATGTTGGTAATTTTGTTGAAATAAAAAATAGTGTGATAGGTGAAAAAACTAAAATTAATCATTTAAGTTACGTGGGAGATAGTGAATTAGGCCGCTCTGTTAATATTGGCGCAGGCACCATTACCTGCAATTACGATGGCTTTAATAAGCATAAAACGATTATTGGTGATCATGTTCAAGTCGGTTCTGATACCACATTGATTGCCCCTTTAGTGATTGAAGAAAATGCGTATATTGCCACCGCTACCACGGTCAGAAAAAATGTCCCAGCAGGCGCTTTGGTATTTAATACACGAGATCAACAAGTTAGAGAAGGATGGCGTGAAGCGTACGATAAAAAACAAGAAAAGAAATGCGTTAAATAGTTGCAGCTCATGCTCTTTTAGCTTGGTTAATTGATATAATATTGGAATAATTTTAAGCAATCCTAAGGAATCTATTGAGACGAGGTGGTAAATGAATGACAGAATGGACCCAATGGATACAGAAACGTATATCCGTATAACGAATAATCCTACCGCCCCAGAGCACTGGGCTCTTGCTTTTGGTAATCCGCGCTCTATTCCCTTTCTTATTTGGATGGATGTGCTTATAGAAGCCGTACAAGAATTTTTCCTCGAAAAAGACATTTTTCAATTTGTACTAATGCTTACGCTTATTAAGGAAAAAGAGAAAGAGCAATACATAAAAGATGAAATGAGAGAAGCTCGTCTAGAAGAGAAAAAACTTCAAGAATTCATTCAGCAACAATCGAAATCATCATCTGTACCGCTTGAGCAGCGTAGTGCAACAGAGTTAAGCCAACTGCTTGCAACCTTAGATGCAGCTATTTTAAATTTAAATAATCAAGCCGCTTTAATCCAACAAAATATAGTGCCGATTCAGCAACAATTAAACGTGATTAATACGGGATGGCTAGCAAGACGTCAAAATGCGCAGCAAACGTTATTAAACGTTGCGCGCGATATTGTGATCTATAGTGCCGATGGCAGCGAAATGCCTTATGAGGATTTTTCAAGTGCTTTAACGGGAGAACCTCATTTAAGACCTTTTGCCGAGCGAGCCATTTATAATCCTGGTTTGCTTGACTTAGTTAAAGCAGAGCCTTCCATTGCAGAATTATTACCGCATACAGAAGATGTGCTCAGTCAAATTCATGACTTACTTAAAATTCTTAGGCATCTAGAGCCAGAACAACGAGAGGAATTTAATCCTGCCTATTTTTTGCAATTCCTCAAACGCAATGAAGAATTAAATAAGATCATGGCTGAAGTGGCAAGAGAAGATATTGAAGCCAAAAGAGAGGAAATCAAAAAAACCTTACCACTGTTATCTGAGTTACGCGGTCATCGCGATGAATTAAGCTCTATTAATCAAACTAAAACAGAGAAACTGACAGAAAGAGAAAAAGTGGTGGCAGCACTAGCGCATACCAAAGAAAAGGGCTATACCTCACCTACCCCTTTCTCTACCCGACCTAAACCTAAAGGTCTGTAAAGAGCAAGCAGGCCTATCTTCCCATGAGGCGGACCCCCACGATATAATGCTCCATTTTGCGACAATGAAGAGTAGGGAGAGTTTTTATCCCTATGCCTTTTTTATTCTAAGGAATTCAATTATGTGCGGTATTGTTGGAGCTGTAGCAAAGCGACCTGTTGCGAATTTACTCATAGATGGTCTCAAAAAACTGGAATATCGAGGCTATGATTCTGCAGGTGTTGCGGTGATAGATGCTCACTCCGAGCTTAAACGTTTACGAGTTGCTGGCAAGGTGCGGGAATTAGAGCGCGCCATGCAAGCGAATCCCTTTCAAGGCCATACCGGTATTGCCCATACGCGTTGGGCGACACATGGTGCGCCTTCCGAGCAAAACGCACATCCGTTTGTTTCTCATGATGAGTTTGCATTGGTTCACAATGGCATCATAGAAAATCATGGGATGTTACGTGAAAAATTGCAGCGCGAAGGTTATCAATTTCATTCTGAAACGGACACAGAAGTTGTCGTTCACCTCATACACAGAAATTATTTGCGTACTAACGATTTGCTCCTCGCTATTCAAGCAGCTATTCAAGAATTAGAAGGCGCTTATGCCTTGGGTATTATTTCTAAGCGTCATCCCAATCGCTTAATTGCCGTACGTCAAGGCAGTCCGTTAGTTATTGGTAAAGGACAAGGCGAAAATTTTATTGCTTCTGATCCACTTGCTTTGCTTGCCTTAACGCAACAATTTATTTATTTAGAAGATAATGATTTTGCGGATATCACCTTAGATAACGTCCGTATTTTTAATCAAGATCAGCCATCGATTAATAGAGAACAACATACCTTAAGCATTAATTCAGATGCCATAGAGCGTGGTGAATATCGTCATTACATGAAAAAAGAAATCATGGAACAACCCGATGCCGTTGCTGCATGTTTAGAAGGGCGCATTGCTAAGCATCGTATTTTACCGGCTATTTTTGGGCCTAAAGCAGACCATATTTTTGCGAATATAGAACACATTCAATTGATTGCTTGTGGGACGAGTTATCATGCAGCACTGGTTGCACGGTATTGGTTGGAAACATTACTTCCCATTCCTTGTTCTGTAGAAGTAGCTAGTGAGTTTCGCTATCGCAAAATTGCACAACCTAAAAATAGTTTGTTGGTTGCGCTTTCTCAATCAGGCGAAACCGCAGATACATTAGGCGCACTACGCTTAGCAAAGAAAATGAATTACTTAAGTACTTTGGCAATTTGTAATGTTCCTGGCAGCTCTATGATGCGTGAAGCCGAGTTGCACTTTTTAACACGAGCAGGTGTTGAAATTGGCGTTGCTTCAACCAAAGCGTTTGTCACACAATTGACGGCGCTTTTATTATTTGCACTCAGTTTAAGAAAAAAATATGTGCAAGAAGAAACAGAAGAGCTGCAATGGATAGAACAATTACAACATATTCCTGCGTTGATAGAAAAAATTTTGCAGCAAGATGCGATGATTGCGAATTGGGCTAGCGCTTTTACGCATAAGCAACATGCTATTTTTGTAGGACGTGGTTCGCTTTATCCTATCGCCTTAGAAGGCGCATTAAAAATGAAAGAAATTTCTTATATTCATGCAGAAGGTTATCCAGCTGGCGAATTAAAACACGGGCCTTTGGCCTTGGTTGATCCGAATATGCCGGTAATTTCTATTGTTCCAAGCGATGCTTTATTTGAAAAAACACTTTCCAATCTACAAGAAATTCGTGCTCGCGGTGGCAAGCTTTATCTTTTTACGGATAAGCCAACTGCATTTAAAGAACAAGCTTTTTCTGATACTGAAATAATTACCATGCCGACGACGCATGCGTTATTTAATCCTATTTTGTATACGGTTCCCTTGCAGTTGTTGGCTTATCATGTTGCGGTGCTTAAAGGAACAGATGTCGATCAGCCACGCAATTTAGCTAAATCGGTGACGGTAGAATAGATTTACGGGTATCCACTCCGAATGATTGCATTATTCTGATAAAAAATTTGATGATTGAAAGTGTAATAATTAAATTAAAAATATATTTTTTAAATTGAAGTTTAAGCATAGCGATAGTTGAAATTAAATATTATCTTTTCTGGATGCCAGCTAAAATCATACTGGCATGACATATTTTTGATTCACCGACATGCCAGTTTGCCTGAGCATGACAGCTTACTCGGAAGGCATGCGGTGATTTAAGAACGTCTACTCGCATTAATTAATTGCTGAATGAGATCCGGACCATGATAAATAAATCCGCTGTAAATTTGAAATAAACCTGCTCCTGCTGCTGCTTTTTCCTTTAGTGCCTGCGCATCCATCATCCCACCCGATGCTATGATAGGCATAACATGATTCAATTGCGCAAAATGCGCAGACAGTTGTTTGATAACAGCAGTGCTACGTGCTTGTAAAGGCTGACCGCTCAAGCCACCTGCTTCATTTGCAAAGGGAGCGTCCGCTAACACCTTCCTCTCTAAGGTTGTATTGGTTGCAATGATGCCATCTATTTTTTTTGCGACGCACACTGTCGCCAGATTTTTAAGCGCATCATCCCTTAAGTCTGGCGAAATTTTAAGAACCAGCGGCACATATTTTTTTTGTGTTGCAGCGAGATGATTTTGTTCTTGTTTTAACACATCTAATAATGTTTCTAGCCTATTTGTTTCTTGTAAATCTCTCAAGCCTGGCGTATTCGGCGAAGAAATATTAATCGTGATATAGCTTGCGAAAGGGGCGAGCGTACGAAAACAGAGGACATAATCATCAATGGCTTTTTCAAGCGGCGTGTCACGATTCTTACCTATGTTAATGCCTAAAATGCCTTGGTATTTTATCTTTTTAAGACGCTCCACAACATGCAACATGCCTTTATTATTAAAGCCCATTCTGTTTATCAAGGCTTGTTCTTTAAGTAAACGAAACAAGCGTGGCTTGGCATTACCGGTTTGCGGTTGGGGTGTCACGGTGCCTATTTCAATAAAACCAAACCCCAACATAGCCAGCGCATCAACATAATCACCATTCTTATCAAAACCGGCAGCAAGACCAATAGGATTAGGAAAATGTAAACCCATGACATTTTTTGGATTGAGAGCAAGCTTAGGAAAGAAACGTTTTAAACCCAATCGGTAAGCGATTTGCAAACTTAATAAAGCAAGCGCATGCGCGTTTTCTGGAGCGAGTTTAAATAAAATGTTTCTAAGTAATGCAGTCATGCTTGCGTTTTATCTCTTTTATTTTGCGATCAAATAACTTGCGATCACACGTTTCGTGCCGACGTTTGCAAAACGAACTTGCACTTGTAAATGCTCACCTTCACCCTCAAGATCAAGCACCGTTCCCTCTCCAAACACACGATGCTGCACTTCTTGTCCTATGCGAAACGGTGCTTCGGGAAACGTCGTCGTGGTTTTTTTGCTGGGTTGCAGACGCGAAACTTTCGTTCTAAAACGCACTTCCTCAGTCAGCTCAACAGGTATTTCCCGTAAAAAACGTGAGGGTCGGTGATATGCTTCTTTGCCATAAATACGTCTGACTTCTGCATAAGACATAAATAATTTACGCATAGCACGCGTGACGCCTACATAACAAAGACGCCGTTCTTCCTCTAACTTTTTAGGATCATTCATAGAAAGATAATGCGGAAACAATTCTTCTTCGCATCCTGCTAAAAAGACCACAGGAAATTCTAAACCTTTTGCAGAATGTAAAGTCATCAGTTGTACGCAATCATCGTAAGCTTCTGCTTGGTCTTCACCAGATTCAAGGGCCGCATAAGCGAGAAATGCAGCGAGTGGGGGAATATCATCTTGCGTGCCTTCTTGCGAAAATTGATAAGCAGCATTCACCAATTCTTCTAAGTTTTCTACGCGCGTTAAACTCTTTTCACCTTTTTCTTTGTGATAATGATCAATCAAACCGCTGGCATTTAAGATGTATTCAACTTGCTTGTGCAGTTTTTCTGTTGCCGTACGTTCACCCATAGTTTGAATAAGATTCATAAAAGAAATGAGTGCGGTTTCAGCGCGAGCAGCAAAATAATGTTGTGATAATAATGTTTCTAAGGCTTGCCATAAACTCACCCCTATCATTTTGGCGTGGTCACGAATCGCTGTGACTGTTTTATCTCCAATACCGCGTGTAGGCGTATTAATAATGCGTTCAAACGCTGTATCATCCAAACGATTGGCGACTAGGCGTAAATAAGCTAATGCATCTTTAATTTCTTGCCTATCAAAATAGCGTAAGCCGCCATACACACGATAAGGAATACCAAATTGCATTAACGCTTCTTCCAGTACACGCGATTGCGCATTTGAACGATAAAGAATAGCAATCTCTTTTAATGCAGCATGGTGATTTTGTAAATCACGTATACGATTAGCAATAAAAAAAGCTTCGTCTGTTTCATTAAAGCCGGCATAGACGGTAATCGGTTCACCCACTTGCCCCGCCGTCCATAAATTTTTACCTAAACGTGATGCATTTTGAGCAATGATGGCATTAGCGGCTTTCAAAATCGTTTCTGTAGAACGATAGTTTTGTTCTAAACGTACGACCATAGCATCAGGAAAATCTTTAGAAAAACGTTGAATATTTTCTATGCGTGCACCGCGCCAACCATAAATAGATTGATCATCATCCCCCACTATCATCAAAGCATTATGTTCACCCGCCAGTATTTTTAGCCATGCATATTGAATGGTATTTGTATCTTGAAATTCATCTACCAATAAACAACGAAAGCGGGCTTGATAGTGAGCGCGTAACTCAGCATTTTCTAATAAAAGACGATAGCTTTTAAGCAAGAGATCAGCAAAATCAATCACACTCGCACGTTGACACGCTGCTTCATACGCTTCATAGATTTTAATAAACGTTTGTCGTGTGTAATCTCTTTCGACTTGATGGGGACCTCGCCCTTCTTCTTTCTGTGCATTGATAAACCACTGCGCTTCTTTAGGCGGGAATCTGTCTTCATCTAAATTAAGTGCATGAATCACACGCCGAATGAGACGATATTGATCATCAGAATCCAAGATTTGAAAGTGTTGTGATAGGCCTGCTTCTTGCCAATGGGCACGCAACAAGCGATGTGCTAAACCATGAAAAGTACCTATCCACATTAAATGGACAGCAGGGATTTGCAGCATGGTTTGCACACGTGTGCGCATTTCTTTTGCGGCTTTATTGGTAAACGTCACCGCCATTAAATGAAAAGGAGAAATTTTTTCGACTTCGATTAACCAAATAATGCGATGCGTCAGCACCCGGGTTTTACCGCTGCCGGCGCCTGCGAGAATAAGTTGGTGACCAAGTGGTGCCCGCACAGCTTCTTGCTGTGCTGGATTGAGCGAATTGAGTATCATGTTGGGTTCCATCATAGCGTAAGCGGTGTATTCTAATATGGTCACACATTATCAAAAAGCTTATTTTCTCTTAAGTGTAGCAGATGTTAAACAATTACCACCGGATGAAGGGATAGAGGTTGCCATGGTGGGTCGCTCCAATGCGGGCAAATCCAGCGTTCTCAATCGTTTTACCCAAAACAAAAGTCTAGCCCGCGTGAGTAAAACACCAGGGCGTACCCAAATGGTGAATATCTTTGTGTTAGATGAAAAACGCCGCATTGCGGACTTGCCGGGTTATGGTTTTGCAAAAGCACCTCTCAGTGCAAAGCTGAGGTGGCAAAAGACGGTAGATGCTTATATTAGCGAGCGCAAGTGCTTAAAAGGCTTAGTTTTAGTCATGGACATTCGTCATCCCTTGAAGGATTTAGATAGACAACTGTTAAGCTATTGCGAGCATAGAAACTTACCGGTGCATATTCTTTTGAATAAATCGGATAAGTTAAGCAAGCTGGCTATTCGTCAAACTATTAAAAATGTTGAATATATTTTGACTGATTATACAAATTCTGTTACTTTTCAAATCTTCTCGGCCACAAAATCAATAGGGGTGGAAGATTTATATTCACAGCTAAATACCTGGTATGAATACAAAAATTAAAGCAGGAGTAGGTTGAAAAAATAACAAAATCGGTGCAATATTCTTAAATTCTTGTCTCACCTCTCGTGTTAGGCGAAAACTTCCCCGATTCAATCTGTTATTAACCGCGTTTATTTTCATGCATCGTTTTGAATTTCTAAACTGAGGAATATAAAAAATGTCAAACCAGCTTAACCCAGAAACACAATCAAAGGAGCGAGGTGACGATTCACCTATCATTCCGGCTCATGTTTCCTTGCCAGAAATTACTTGCCGTGTCATTGTTCTTGGTTTTATTTTGACCGTTATTCTTGCTGCTGCAAATGCGTATTTAGGTCTAAAAGTTGGTTCTACGGTTTCTGCATCCATTCCGGCTGCAGTTATTTCCATGGGTATTTTGCGCTTCTTTAAAAACTCTAATATTTTAGAAAATACCATGGTGCAAATCATGGCTTCTGTAGGCGAATCTTTAACTGCCGGTATTGCTTATATTTTACCCGCACTCATTATTTTGCACGTTTGGGATAGTTTTAATTACTGGCAAACCGTCGTTACCGGCTTATTAGGAGGCGGGCTTGGGGTACTTTTTACCATTCCCTTAAGACGCGCTTTATTACAAGACAAAACCTTGCGTTATCCTGAGGCGGTTGCGATTGGCAACGTTTTAAAAGCCAGTGCAAATCGTGAAAAAGGGGATTTAAATTCCTTAATGGCGGGGGGTGTTGTTGGTGGCGTCATCGCTTTATTTCAAACCGGCTTTCAAATCTTAACGGATAGTTTTCAATATTGGGTGAAAACGCCTGTTACTGTTTTTGGTTTTGGCTTAGGGCTATCGCCTGCTTTGATTGCGGCGGGCTATATCGTTGGCATCAATGTTGCGCTTAGCTTATTGGTCGGGATTATCATTGGTTGGCTCGCGGGTATTCCTTTTTTAACGTGGTTGTATGGCATGTCGCCCACGGATTCCGCTGGCGATATTGCAATGATGGTATGGCGTAATCATATTCGCTATCTAGGCGTAGGCACGATGTTAATTGGTGGCCTGTGGACGCTTTGCACCTTATTTAAACCTGTTGTCACCAGCATGGCGACGTCATTCTCTACTTTACGAGAAATTCGTTTAGGCAAAAGACCAGAAAATTTACGTACCGAACGTGATATTCCCATTCACTACGTTTTTATTTCTGCAGCCTTGTTGCTTATCCCTATTTTTTGGCTGATTTCCAGTACGATTATTCCAAATACTTTTAATATTTCGCCTGGTTTCCGTTATTTTATTTCGGCCTTTAGCACCATTTATATCTTAATTGGTGGCTTTGTTTTTTGTTCTATTATGGCTTATTTTGCTGGTTTGATTGGGTCTACTAATAGCCCTGTTTCTGGCTTATTGGTCTCTGCTTTGTTAGTCATTTGTTTATTGTTCATGGCTTTTTTCAGCCTGACGGATTGGAGTGCTGAAACCAAGCAAATGATAGGCTCCGTGGTGGCGATAGGTAGCATGGTGGTTATTTCCGCTGCATTGGCTATTTCCAATGATACGATGCAAGACTTAAAAGTCGGGGAAATAGTAGGCGCAACACCTTGGAAACAACAAGTGATGTTGATTTTGGGTGTCGTTGTTTCTGCGTTCGTTATCCCACCTATTTTACAACTGCTTTACAATGCATATGGGATTGGGGGCGTCTTTCCTCGTCCGGGTATGAATCCTGCCCAAATGTTGGCGGCACCGCAAGCAGGGTTAATGGCAACGGTGGCCCAAGGTGCTTTTAGTCATGCTTTAGAATGGAGCATGATAGGCGCAGGCGCCGTGATAGCTGTTTTCTGTATTATCATTGATGAAATTCTAAAAAATCGTTTTGGCACACGTTTACCTGTTTTAGCAGTTGGATTGGGGATTTATTTACCCTTAGATGCCTCTGTTCCCGTTGTGATTGGTGGTGTGCTTGCTTATATCATTCAACACAGACTAAATAAAATTTATCATCGTGGTCAGGTTGAAAGTGAAATAAAAGTGAATGCACATAGGCATAGGGGTTTATTGCTCTCATGCGGTATTGTTGCCGGCGCTTCTTTGATGGGGGTGTTAATTGCTATTCCTTTTGCTCTCAAAGAAAGTACAGACGCTCTACGTTTGATGCCTAAAGAATATATGTCTTTTGCGGGCATCTTAAGTATCTTTGTCACAGCTCTTTTATGTGCTTGGATTTATCGTGTGGTGATGAGACGCGATTAATGCGTTTGTTCACGCCGGTTGCTCTTAATGGTTGCCCTTAGTGATAGTGACGGCGCTATCGCGTCGTCACTAATAACCGTTTGCCCTGAGGAGATCGCATAGCACGCGTCGCTAAGGGTAACGCACACCGCACCTTCACGTATGCTGCCTATCTGAAAGCCTCTCTTTTTGCTACTATCAATCTTAACGACATCATTTTTCATATCATTTCTCATGGATTGAGAGTACGCCATATGGATTTTCTGGAAAATCGAACTTTCGAAGAAATTAAAGTAGGGGACAGTGCTTCTCTCACACGCACTTTAACGGAAAAAGACATACAAGTTTTTGCCATTATGTCTGGTGATATCAATCCTGCCCATGTTGATAGTGAATATGCACAAAGCGATTTATTTCATAAAATCATTGGGCATGGCATGTGGAGCGGCGCTTTAATTTCAACGGTACTCGGTACCCAATTGCCTGGACCAGGCACCATTTACGTTGGTCAAACCATACGATTTAAAAAACCGGTCGCTATTGGCGATACACTAACAGTTAAAGTCACGGCTATAGAAAAAATCCCCGATAAAAATCGCGTTATTTTTTCTTGTGAATGTCACAACCAACGCCAAGAAATGGTCATGGAAGGCAAAGCAGAAGTCGTTGCGCCTACCAAAAAAATTCGCCGCGCAAAAGCAGTTTTACCGGAAATTAGTTTGCGTAGACCTTATTCTTTTTTTCAACCTTATTTAGAACAAGCAAAGAAAATAGGCGCATTACGTGCCGGCGTCATGCAACCTATACACGAAAAAATTATTCAAGCTGTGTATGAAGCAGAACAAGCGGGATTAATTGAGCCCGTGTTGATTGGACCTAAAGAACGTATTTTGCATGTTGCAGAATCAGCGCAAATTGATATTAGCCGTTATGAAATTATAAATGTTGAGCATAGTCATGCCGCGATTAGCAAAGCCATTACCATGGCGCGTCAAGAGGAATTAGGGATTTTAATTCGTGGGGCGGCAATACGCGATGACTTGTTACACGCCATGCAAAAACATGATAAAGGATTGTTAACTGAGCGTTGCATGAGTTACGCTGCTATTTTAGATATTCCCAATTATTCTAAAGCGCTGATTTTAACAGACCCCGCTATTAATATTGAACCTAGTCTAGAAGTGAAACGCGGCATCACCCAAAATGCGATTGATTTTGCATTAGCGTTAGGCATAGAAGAGCCAAAAGTGGCCGTGCTTGCGGGGGTGGATATCGTTAATCCCAATTTACGTTCAACAGTAGATGCAGCAGCACTTTGTAAAATGGCAGAACGCGGGCAGATTAAAGGCGGGATCATAGATGGCCCACTTACATTTGATAACATTATTTCTGTTGAGGTGGCTAAAGCAAAAGGCATTGCTTCTCCCGTGATTGGGAAGGCCGATATTTTAGTGGTCTCAAATGTGGAAACGGGAAATATTTTAACAAAACAATTGGAATATTTAGCAGAAGCACGTAATGCGGGCTTGGTGCTGGGTGGTCGTGTCCCTGTTTTAATGAGTCATATTAATGATATTCATTTGAGTACGGTTTCTTGTGCGCTTGCCATTTTAGATAATCATTATCAAAAGCAGCAAGCTGAAAAACAAATGTAAGGAGAGAGTGACCATGGACAAAGAAAAAAAAACCGATTTCAATCAAAATTGGTACGATATTTGGATGAAGCAAAGCCAACTTTTTTTTGAAACGGCAGAAAAAAATTTAAAAAATATGTTTGATACGCCAACGCCTATCGATCCTGAAGCCCATGCCAAAGAAATCAACGCTTGGTTAGAAAATTTAAAAAAACAATGGCAATTTACCGAGCTAAATATGCAACAAAAAGAATACGAAGCTTACTGGCGTATGTGCGCAAAGATGAGTAATGAAGCAGCTGAAATGATACTCGCGCAGTGGACCTTGCGCGCCAAAGAAAAAAATCCTATCAAAAATATCCGCGAATTATATGATTTATGGTTGGATTGTTGCGAAAAAATTTACGAGAAAGCCATGCAATCTAAAGCTTATCAAGAAGCATATGGCGATTATATGAATGCTGTTTTAAATTTTTGGCAATCGACGATGCCCAAGTAATGCCAGATTCTTTTTTAAAAAAACTTGCAGACGCGCAACAAATTTATTCAGGTTTTGCTGAGCTAAGCTATCATTCACATCAGCGTGAATTGATTTATGAACTTGATCAAATCAAACTTTATCACTATCAAGCGAAAGTGAAAAAACCTGATGCCATTCCGTTGCTCGTAGTGTTTGCAACAGTTAATAGACCAGAAATTTTAGATTTATTACCAGATCAATCTTTCTTAGGCGGTCTGTTGGATAATGGTGCCGATGTCTATTTAATTGATTGGGGTTATCCTGATTCAGACGATAACACGCTTTCTATGCACGATTATATCAGTCATTATTTACACGCTTGTGTTCTTTTCATTAAAAAACATTCACATCAAAAACAAATTAATGTATTGGGCATTTGTCAGGGCGGATTATTATGTCTTTGTTATACGCTTATGTACAAAGAGGTGAAAAATTTAATTCTAATTTCTACGCCTATTGATTTTAGTACCCGCGATCATGTTATCGCGCGTGTTTTGAAACAGATAGAAATTAAAAAAATAATTGAACAAAGTGGTAATATCGCTGGCGCTTGGTTAACGCAATTTTTTATTTCTTTACGACCTTTTGAATTAATTGGTAAAAAATATTTAAACTTTGTTGACCAACTTCAGAATACCTCTTTTATCGATTCATTTTTACGAGTGGAAAAATGGTTGCATGATGCACCGGATCAAGCCGGCACAGCATTCGGTGAATTGCTTACCTTGTTTTATCAACAAAACAAATTGATTAAAAATGAATTGATGTTAGGCGGTAAGAAAATCGACTTGGCACAATTAAATGTGCCTATTTTAAATATCATGGCACGCGAAGATCAGATTACCCCTATGAGTGCTTCAAAAGTGTTAAAGCAATATGTCGGTTCAAACGATTATACCCAAGCCATATTTGATAGTGGACATATTGGTATTTATATCAGTAAAAAAGTTTTAGCACGCATGCCACGCATGATAGCGGAATGGTTGCGAGAGCGTAGCTGAGTAACATGATCGCTATAACTCAAACATAGTATTTTCTAAATACGTTGCATTTTCTTTTCCCTCTACCAAGTCGAAAGTATGGGTAAGCGCAATCTCGCGATTAATTTTTTTTAATTCTTCTATATCATCATTTTTTAGAGCAGCATAAAAACGTTTTGTATCTTGATGCCTATAAAAATTAAAACATCCCATAAACTCATCTAACTTATCTATAGCAGTTTCGCGAATTTGGCGCCATTTTTTAAAAGGATTAGACGTCGTTATAAGAAGATAATTAATGATATTGACGCCTGTGGGTTTACCTCGTGCATGCCAATAAGAAGCATCTGTCACAATACTGCGCGTAAGACGAATTTTTTTGAGTGTTTTATCTTTAGCCATTTCTTTAAAAAACAGCGCTTTTTGCGGATTTTTATCTCTATCGTAACCATTTTCATAACAAACACTCAGTTTTTTTAAAGCGCTTACACTGATATGATTGGCTTTTTTTAATAATTCAGGTTTGAGTTGTTTTGTTTGAGCTAATAAAAGTAATTTTTCATAAGCGCGCAAACTGCCAACAGCATTGCGTGAATTGACAGCGACTGCTTTTAAATACCATTCAATAGCCAGGTCCAAATTTTTTTCTACACCTTCACCTTGCTCATAAGCAATGCCCAAATTACACATTGCAATATCATTTTTTAAATCGGCTGCTTGCTGAAAAAGCGCAATTGCTTTTTTGAAGTCACGCGTGACACCTTCCCCATCCATATAACGGACACCCAAATTAACCATAGCGATGGCGTCAGGCGGTGTGCTAGTCGCTAATTTTTCAAGTAAAAAAGAAGAAGTGTTTTTATCGTTATTTGTAGTTTTGGTTTTTTCTAAATCCATATTGACTCCTCATTGATAATATAATGCATCCTAACTTAATTTTTTTAATTTATTTACTTCAGTATTGACCTAAAGTGAAAGGATTTTATCTAATTGAGCAATAGAAAAGAAGAAAATTGGAGAACTTAAGATCTGCTGACATTTTTAATTTTTCGACATAACATGGGTCTTGTCATTCCGCGCAAGCGGGAACTCTCTTCATTAAGTTTATCTTCAAAAGACCCTAAGCAACAGGTGTCGTTTTTAAATTTTTAAGATTTCGACAACCACGCGGTAATTTATGGCCACGTTGACTACGTTCACCCAAAAAGTTTTGCCAATCTTTTGGTTTCAGCACGAAAGGTTTACCTTCGCCTATAATCAACAGGTTTTCCGTAGCATTTAAAACGGCAATGTCTTGCACAAACTCTTCTCGCGAAACCACCTTTTGTGTGGGGATACTTAATAATTTATTGCCTTTTCCTTTGCTCAATTCGGGTAATTCTTTAAGTGGAAAAATCAGTAAGTGTCCCGTATTAGTTGCCACAGCTAAATAATCTTTTTCGAGATTAGTAATGAGTTTGGGCGATAAAGACTTAGAACCTTTTGGAATGGAAAGTGCTGCTTTCCCCGCACGATTTTTCCCAAATAAATTTTCCAGTTTGACGATAAAACCATATCCTGCATCAGATGCTAAGACATAACATTGTTCCGGGTCACCTAACATGACACCTATAAATTCTGCGCCTGGTGGCGGATTTAATTTGCCCGTTAACGGCTCGCCTTGACCTCTTGCTGAAGGCAGCGTATGAGCAGGAACAGAATAAGCGCGTCCTGTAGTATCAATAAAAACGGCTGTTTGATTGCTACGACCCATGGCTGCAGATTTAAATTCATCACCTGCTTTATAATTTAGTGTTTCAGGATCTATTTCATGTCCCTTGCCCGCACGCACCCAACCTTTGCTGGATAAAATAATAGTCAGCGGTTCCGTGGGTAAAATTTCTGTTTCCTTCATTGCTAAGGCTTCTTTACGCACGACTAAAGGTGAATGACGCTCATCACCAAATTTTTCAGCACGTGCGCTTAGCTCACTACGAATTAATTTTTTAAGGCGTGCAGAAGAACCCAATGTTTTTGTAATATCATCACGTTCTTTAGAAAGATCGGCTTGTTCACTACGAATTTGCGCTTCTTCAAGGCGTGCTAAATGACGCAATTTGATATCTAAAATCGCATCCGCTTGTTCATCACTCAGTTTAAAGCGTTTCATCAACGCGGGTTTGGGCTTATCCTCATTGCGTATAATGCGAATGATCTCATCTAAATTGAGATACGCAATGATCAAGCCTTCCAATATGTGCAGCCTAACGTTAATAGCATCTAAGCGATGTTGTAAACGTCTTTTAACGGTTGTTAATCTGAACTCTAACCATTCATTTAAGATTTGAAGTAAGCCTTTCACTTGCGGACGGCCATTCAAACCTATCATATTTAAATTGACGCGATACGTACGCTCAAGATCCGTTGTTGCAAATAAATGATCCATTAAAGCCGGCACATCCACGCGATTAGAACGTGGCACTATCACTAAACGGGTAGGATTTTCATGATCGGATTCATCGCGTAAATCAGAAACCAGTGGTAATTTTTTATCTTGCATTTGCTGCGCAATTTGTTCCAAAATTTTTGAGCCTGAAACTTGATGAGGAAGCGCAGTAATAATAATTTGATCTTCTTCTTCCAAATAAATGGCACGCATACGAAACGTTCCATTTCCTGTCCGATATATTTCTTTGATTTCTGATCTTGGTGTGATGATTTCAGCTTCTGTCGGGTAATCTGGTCCTGGAATAATTTCAAAAATATCGTTTAAGGTCGCCTTGGGGTTGTCCAACAAATGAATGAGACCATTTACGACTTCGCGCAAATTGTGGGGCGGAATATCCGTTGACATGCCGACTGCGATGCCCATCGTGCCATTCAACAAAACGTTAGGTAAACTGGCTGGCAGTAAACGCGGCTCATGTAGTGTGCCATCAAAATTGGCTACCCAATCAACCGTCCCTTGTTCTAATTCAGCAAGCAAACTATCTGCATACGCAGACAAACGTGATTCTGTATAACGCATAGCAGCAAAAGATTTAGGATCATCTGGTGAACCAAAATTACCTTGCCCTTCTATCAGGGGATAACGATAAGAAAAAGATTGCGCCATTAAAACCAAGGCTTCATAACAAGCCATGTCACCATGTGGATGGAATTTACCTAACACGTCCCCAACGGTTCTCGCGGATTTTTTAAATTTAGAAATAGATTTCAGACCCAGCTCAGACATCGCATAAATAATGCGGCGTTGCACGGGTTTTAAGCCATCGCCAAGATTGGGCAGTGCGCGATCTAAAATCACATACATGGAATAATCGAGATATGCTTTTTCTGCATACTCGTTTAAGGGAATCGTTTCGATTTGATTGGCGGTAGCCATGTCTTAAACCTCTGCTAAATTGCCTTTTAACTCTAGCCATGCTTTTCGGTCTAAAGAACGTTTTTTAGCTAATAACATATCGAGCATTTCATGCGTACGATCTTTTTCTTTGACGGTGAGTCGCATCAGGCGACGCGTATCCGGATCCATGGTGGTTTCACGCAGCTGTAAAGGATTCATTTCACCTAATCCTTTAAACCGAATAACATTTAATTTTAATTTCTTGTCTTTATATTCAGCACTCAAACGATCTAGAATGCCTTGTTTTTCTGCTTCATCTAACGCGTAATAAACATCTTTGCCATGGTCAATGCGAAATAGCGGCGGCATAGCAATATAAATGTGACCGGCTTTGACTAAGCCATAAAAATGTTTAACGAAGAGCGCACAAAGCAACGTGGCGATATGATTACCATCGTGGTCAGCATCAGCCAAGATGCATATTTTGCCGTAACGTAAACCTTCTAGTTGGTTTGTACCAGGATCAACACCAATCGCAACAGCAATATCATGGATTTCTTGGGACGATAATACGCCACTTGAATCCACTTCCCAGGTATTGAGGATTTTGCCACGCAATGGCATGACGGCTTGGAATTGGCGATTACGCGCTTGTTTTGCAGAGCCGCCTGCAGAATCCCCTTCCACTAAAAATAATTCACTTTGGGACACATCTTGTATGGTGCAATCAATTAATTTTCCGGGTAGGGCAGGACCTGCGGTTATTTTTTTACGTGCAACGGTTTGCGCAGCTTTCAAACGTTTTTGGGCGTTACTGATGACTAAATTCGCAAGCGTTTCACCCACGGCGACATGTTGATTTAACCATAAACTGAAGGCATCTTTAACAACACCAGAAACAAATGCGGCGCATTCTCGAGAAGAGAGTCGTTCTTTGGTTTGACCAGCAAATTGCGGTTCTTGCAATTTAACAGAAATAATATGCGCGCATTGTTCCCAAACATCATCTGCTGTGAGTTTGATGCCGCGCGGTAATAAATTACGAAATTCGCAAAACTCACGCAAAGCTTCAGATAAGCCCAAGCGAAAACCCGAAACGTGAGTTCCACCTTGCGCAGTCGGAATGAGATTCACATAACTTTCAGCGACGAGATTGCCCCCTTCTGGTAACCATAAGGTGGCCCAGTCCACAGCTTCATTGGTACTGGCAAAGGAACCCAGAAAAGGCTCGTCTGGTAATCTAGGAGCGTTGCCTATTGCTTCTTCTAAATAATGACTGAGGCCGTTTTCATAAAACCATTCTTCTTTTTCATCGTTATGCATGTCGGTGTAAGTGACATGTAATCCGGGGCAAAGCACCGCTTTTGCACGCAACGTGTGTTTTAGTTTAGCGATAGCAAAGCGTGGGGAATCAAAATATTTTTCATCTGGCCAAAAGCGTATGCTAGTGCCGGTATCTGTTTTAGCAGTTTTGTCTACGATTTGCAGCGCTTTGGTTTTGTCGCCATGTGCAAATGTCATGGCATACACGTTGCCATTACGTTTGATAGTGACAACTAATTTTTTAGAAAGTGCATTAACAACAGAAATACCGACGCCATGCAAGCCGCCTGAAAAACGATATTGTTTATTGGAAAATTTAGCACCGCTGTGTAAGCGCGTCATGATTAATTCAACACCCGATACTTTTTCTTCCGGATGAATATCGACAGGCATACCACGGCCATTATCTAACACTTCCAGCGAACCATCTTTATGCAAGATGACATCAATGCGTTTTGCAAAACCTTCTAGCGCTTCATCTACGCTGTTATCAATGGCTTCATGGGCTAAGTGATTAGGGTTTGTGGTATCGGTATACATCCCCGGTCTACGTTTAACCGGTTCTAAACCACTTAAGACCTCAATGGCTTCAGCAGTGTAAGCACCTTTAGGTTTAGCAGAGCGTGACGGAGATTTGGTTATTTTGTTTGCCATAATTGTCTTAACCATTCACGATTTAATTGTAACCATTGTAAAGAAATAAATGCAGGTGACGTCTTAATTTTACCTTCTTGTAGCAACATAAATGCCTCATCAGTCGAGACAGAAAAAGTTCGGATATTTTCATTTTCTTCTGCCAGACCATAAACGCCACCAACGTCTGTTGAATCAATGCGACCACAATAAAGATACAAATATTCATTACTGCCGCCGGGACTAGGAAAATATTCGCAAATAGGATAAATATCCAGAATGTCACAGTTTGCTTCTTCTTTCGCTTCCCGTTTGGCAACCTGATTCGCTTGCTCATCTTGGTCTATAATACCGGCGACAATTTCCAGCAGCCAAGGACTTTCAGCATGTCCCATAACACCAGGACGAAATTGTTCTATCAAAATGACCCTATCCAAAATGGGATCATAGGGTAGAATTGCCGCCGCAGGTTTTCGTTCTAATATTTCGCGGTGAACCGTGGTACTCCATTCACCATCAAAAAGTTTAAAGCGTAATTTATATTGGACGATTTTAAACACGCCCTGATAGGCCACGTGTCGATTAATAATCTCGTAATCGCTATGCGTGAATTGCTCCGTTTTATTGGATGACATGATAATTATTCACGATGCTTTTTAGTTAGAGAAGTTTCCAGCTTTTTTAGATGCGCTTCTAATTCTTCGAGTTTTTTGCGTGTGCGAGCGAGCACTTTTGTTTGTGTATCAAATTCTTCCCGGGTGATCAAATCAAACTTCGCAAATGCTTTAGTCAGGGTCGCATGACAATTTTTCTCAAAATCTTTTTTGAGCGTACCAATATGTGACGGCAGTGCTGATGAAAGCTGTTCTGCTAGATTTTTAAGAAAACTTGTTTTTGACATACTGATCATCCATTTTTCCTAGTTGAAGAATATTATAACGTATTCCGCTAAAACGCGAATGTTGCATAGACAAACGCTTAGGTCTAGCGCATTAAAATAATTAATTAAGCAAAATACCGCCATTGCAAAGCCACTTTAGTGGCTACCCTTCGAGACGGTCGCTACGCAATCTCCTCAAGGCGAACGGTGTTAGAGACAGTGCTATCGCACCACAACCCTGTTCGAGAGAGCGTAAAAAAACACAGGACTCGCAATGACTCGTTTATTTTTTCTGCTTTTTGGCCCAGTTAATTAAGCCACCTTGTATCAATATTTCAATTTGTCGTTTGGATAAAGTGTGATTAAGTTCTATGGTTTTGTTTTTGCCCGTTATTTTTGCCTGAAGCGTATTTCCCTTTTGTATACCCGCGGCAACATCTGTAATAGCAATCACGTCTTCCATATCAATATTGTCATAATCTTTTGGGTTCACAAAAGTGAGGGGCAAAATACCAAAATTAATTAGATTTTGCCAATGAATGCGCGCAAAACTTTTCGCAATCACTAACTGCAAACCTAAATAGCGCGGTGCGAGTGCTGCGTGTTCGCGGCTAGAACCTTGACCATAATTTTCCCCACCGACAATGGCATGGCCGCTTTTATAAGCCGCAGATTGAGCGCGTTTTGCATAATTTTCATCAATCACATCAAAAGCAAAGCTACTGATTTTAGGAATGTTACTGCGAAAAGGCAGCACGCGAGCGCCTGCTGGCATGATTTCATCGGTAGAAACATTATCGCCAACTTTCAATAAAACAGGTAATTCAAAAGATTGCGTTAAAGGGGGAATAACGGGTAATGAAATAATGTTTGGCCCTTTAACCAATTTAACTTTCTGCGCTTGCTTGAGTGGAATGGGTTTTTCTAACATTTGTTTATTGAGAATATTTTTTTTCGGCAATTTCACTTTAGGATAAGGGATGCGTAAGGTGCGCGGGTCCGTGATAGCGCCTTTTAACGCAGAAGCGGTTGCTGTTTCTGGGCTGCAAAGATAGACACTGTCTTCTTTGGTGCCCGATCGTCCCGGAAAATTACGTGGCACCGTGCGCAAACTATTTCTGCCGGTGGCGGGTGCTTGACCCATGCCAATACAACCATTACAACCGGCTTGATGGATACGCGCGCCTGCATGAATTAAATGTTCCAGTAAGCCTTCTTTTGCTAATTCCTCTAATTGGTTGCGGGAGGTAGGATTAATATCAAATGAAACGGTGGTTGGAATTGTTTTATTCTTTACCATTAACGCAGCCATAGCCATATCGCGATAACCGGGATTTGCCGAAGAACCAATATAAGCTTGATAAAGGTGTTTACCCGCCACCTCGCGCACCGTTTTTACTTTTCCTGGGCTTGAGGGTAAAGCAATTAAGGGTTCGAGTTTGGCTAAATTGATTTCGTCATGTACATCGTAGTCAGCTCCTTTATCGGCCGTAATTGCTTTCCATTCTTTTTGCCTTTTTTGACTGCGTAGAAAGCTTAAAGTGACTTTATCTGAGGGGAAAAGCGTTGCTGTTGCGCCCAATTCTGCCCCCATATTTGCTATCACATGTCTATCCATGGCGCTTAACTGAGCAAGCCCAGGACCGTAATATTCTAAAATGCAATTAACGCCACCTTTGACATCGTGGCGGCGTAACATTTCTAAAATAATATCTTTGGCACTGACCCATTTAGGAAGTTTGCCCGTTAATTTAATGCCAAATATTTTCGGCATTTTGACATGAAAAGGATGGCCCGCCATCGCCATTGCAACTTCTAAACCGCCTGCCCCAATTGCCAACATGCCCAAAGAACCCGCAGCACAAGTGTGGCTGTCTGATCCTAATAATGTTTTGCCGGGTTTACCAAAATTTTCCATATGTAGGGGGTGGCTGACGCCATTACCTGGCCGGCTGAACCAAATCCCATAGCGACGCGCGGCGCTTTCTAAAAATAAATGGTCATCCGCATTTTTAAAATCTTCTTGAATGAGATTGTGATCGACATATTGTGCAGAAAGCTCAGTTTTTACACGCTCAATCTGCATGGCCTCTAGTTCCAACATGACTAATGTGCCCGTCGCATCTTGCGTGAGCGTCTGATCAATTTTAAGCGCAATTTCCGCGCCGGGCGTCATTTTCCCTTCTAAAAGATGCGATTGTATGAGTTGTTGTGCTACATTTTGAGCCATGATGTCGATTCCCTTCTAATTTAGAAATGATTAAAAATGAATTAAAAATGAATAGTATCCTAGCTAGCTGTTTGCGATGGTAAGGTATCAGTTTATTCTCTTTCTCTTAAGGATTACAATGCGCTATCAAAAATTACAATGGTTTTAACCAGTCTTTTATCTTTATATTCAAATCTAGTGAGTGGTATTCAGTATGACAAAACGCCATTTAGTTATCGCAACGCGAGAAAGCCCCTTAGCTTTGCAACAAGCAGAATCTGTTAAGCAGTTGTTGCTAGAAAAACATCCTCATCTTTCCATTGAATTATTAGGTTTAACAACACTAGCCGATAAAAGATTAGATGTTTCTTTAATTGAAATAGGCGGTAAAGGTTTATTTGTTAAAGAATTAGAAGAAGCGCTTTTAGATGGCCGGGCAGATATCGCTGTGCATTGTATCAAAGATGTGCCCATGGATTTGCCGCCAGGTTTAATTATTCCCACCGTCTTAAAACGCGAAGATCCACGCGATGCTTTTGTCTCTAATGATTATAATAGTGTGCATCAATTACCAACCGCTTCCAAAATTGGCACCTCAAGCTTGCGTAGACAAACACAATTACGTGCTATACGTTCTGATTTAGATTTGCAAATGTTGCGTGGGAATATCAACACTCGATTGAAACGCTTAGATGACGGCGATTTCGCGGGCATTATTTTAGCTGCGGCGGGATTAAAAAGAATGGGTTTAGCAGGTCGTATTCGTAGCTATTTTTCAGTAGAAGAATGCTTGCCAGCAGCGGGACAAGGTGCGCTGGGCATAGAATGTAGAGAAGAAGATAATCAAGTAAGAGAATTGATTGCCCCGTTACACGATGCCATAAGCTTTGATTGCATTACCGCTGAGCGCGCTGTGTGTAAATATTTAGAAGGGGGCTGCAAAGTACCTATTGCCGCGTTCGCCCAAATCCATAAAGACAATTTGGTGTTGCGCGGCGCTGTTGCCAATCGTTCCGCTACGCTTATTTTAGAAAGTAAGCGTGAAGGCAGTAGAGAACAAGCTGCAGAGCTTGGTATACGTGTTGCAAAAGAATTGCTACAGCAAGGGGCTGAGAAGATTTTACGAGAATTTAAATGAGCGTTTTGCCTCAAGGTGTCTTAGTCACGCGACCAGATCCAGAGGGATCTATTTTATGTCAACGTTTAGAAGATGCAGGTATTCCTGCTTTTCATTTGCAAACGATTTCCTTTGCATCCGCTCCTCATCCAGATGAATTTGCGCAGGCAATTGAGTGCTTGGGCGAACAGGATTGGCTTATTTTTATCAGTCCGCAAGCCGTTTACGCCAGTCTCCCCGCCATTCAACAACGTTGGCGGGCATTCCCGGAGACCGTAAAAATAGCGGCTATTGGTGCAGGAAGCGCGCAAGCGTTGGAGAAAGCGGGTTATCAAGTTGATATTTATCCTAGCGCTAATTGGAACAGTGAAGGCTTATTAAATTTACCTGTTTTCAAAAATATTAAAGATCAACACGTTGCTATTATTCGTGGTTTAGGCGGTCGAGAATTATTAGATCATATGTTGGCTGAGCGGGGCGCGCATGTTTTACCTGTGATTGCGTACGAGCGTCTTTTACCCCAAGTCGATATGACACCTTATTTAGCTTTACTGCGTGATGCGCGTCTATTCGCAATCATTTGCGCTTCATTTGAAGGCGTTAAAAATTTAAAATCACTATTCGGTCCAAGTGTTTGGCCTACTCTCAAACAGATTGACTTGATTGTCGTTAGCGAGCGCATCAAAATACTTGCGCAGGATTTAGGTTTTCAGACAATATGGGTGGCTCAGAATGCCAGCCCTGATGCCATACTTGAGTTATTGGCGCAAAGAAGGAAGATAACATGACAGATGAAACGGTGAAAAAAGAGCAACCCAAAGCGCGCATCAAGTGGGCCAAAATCGGTATTTTTTTTTCAACGATAGGCATACTTATTCTCATTTGTGCTTTTAGTTATGGTTATTTTCAATTAGCTCAAGTCAATATTGCTTTAGCGCAAATGCTTGCGGAACAACAAAATAAAGTGGAAACGCAGCAAACACAGTTAAATGATGTGCAAAACAGTGTGACCGCTATTCAGCAGGCTTCAGAAAAATCACAACAACTCTCTGCCGAGCAAGCGCAATTGATGTCTGAATGGCGAGCAGCGCAACAAGGCGATTTAAACAAATGGCATTTAGCAGAAGCCCAGTATCTTGTTAAATTGGCGAATGACCATTTGCAATTTACGCATAACATTGCCATGGCGCTTACCTTGCTAGCTAGCGCGGATAAAATCTTAGAAAAATTACCCGATGCATTGGTGTTAGAAGTGCGTAAAGCGATTGCAACAGATATTGCAAACTTACAAGCCCTGCCTAAAGTCGATGTCACGGCTTTATATTTACAGCTTTCAGCGATCAACAACCAGATCGATCAACTGCCTTTACCTGCAACGCCGCTTAAACAAACGGATGAGGTGGATAACACAAAAATAAGATCGGATTTGCCTTGGTGGAAAGTAGGTTGGCGGCATACTTGGCAAGCGCTGCAAAAAATTGTGATTGTGCGCTACAACGGTTCTGATACTTTGCCGCTGATTTTGCCAGAAGAAAAAAACTTTCTTTATCAAAATCTGCATGCCCAAATTGAAGATGCGATGTGGGGTTTATTGCATCATCATGCAGAAATTTATCAAAGCAGTTTGAGTCGTAGTCAACTTTGGGTGTCGCGTTATTTTGTGCAAGATGCACCGCTCTCCAAAGAAATATTGCAAAAACTACAAGTCTTAAACAACGTTGATATTCGTATGCCAGCAAGCAATCTTGCCACAACATTGCAGCTTTTCGATCACTACTTTGCTCAGCCTGAGCAAGCAAAGACGGCGCAATAGGAGGCTTAATGCGACGTTTAATTTTATTTTTAGCATTGCTTATCGTTTCCGTTTGGTTAGGTTTGAAAGTTGTTCATCATCCTGGATTTCTGCTTTTAGTCTATCAACCTTGGATGGTGCAAATGCCGCTTTGGTTTGCTTTATTAAGCCTAATTGTTGCATTTTTGGTGTTTTATTTATTAATCGATAGCATTGATCGTTTCCATTTCTTGGTGTTTCGCGTAAAAAATTGGTTGCGATTCAGACGCGAGCAGCAATCGTATAGTAAAACACAGCAGGGTCTTTCTTATTTAATTGAAGGACGTTGGGAAAAGGCGGAGCGCTCATTTCTGGGCGGCGTTAATCAAACTGTTGATCCCATGATTAATTATTTAGGCGCCGCAAAAGCTGCGCAAGAACAAAAAGCTTATGAAAGACGCGATCAATATATTCAAAAAGCTTATCATGTGGCACCGCATTCGGCCTTAGCAATTGGCTTAACCCAGGCGGAGTTAGAGTGGGAACAAAATCAATTAGAGCATGCTATTGCTACCTTAAATCATTTACGTCAAAAATCCCCGCGTCACCCACGCATTTTAAAATTATTAGAAAAAATTTATGCGCGTTTAGGCGATTGGCAGAATCTCTTACTCCTTTTGCCAAGCTTGCGTAAAGCTAAATTATTGACAGTAGATGAAGCAGAAATTTTTGAAAAAAATATGTATTGTGAAATTTTAATGCATATGAACACTGCTTCCTTGGATGAGCTGCATCACGTTTGGCACGACATGCCGCGCGCAATACGTAAAAATAGCGATGTCGTTGCGGCTTATGTGAAACAAATATTACGTTTTCCAGAGACGAAAGAAGCGGAAGATTTAATTCGTAAAACACTCAAATATACCTGGCATCCAACGCTTGTTACGCTATATGGTTCTTTACCGTTTACGCAACTTAATCGGCAGTTAGTGGTCGTAGGCGCATGGTTAAAAATCTATGGCCCACATCCGGAATTGTTATTGGTCTTGGGTAAGTTATGCGTGCGCGTACAACTTTGGGGCAAAGCAAAAGATTATTTTGAACGTTGTTTAGCAACGGGCCCTTATCCACTAGCCTCTTTAGAATACGGTAAATTATTAGAACAACTGCATGAAAAAGATGAAGCACTTAAAAAATATAAAGAAGGTTTAATGGGCTTGGCTGTTAAAGAAAGTGAATTAGCGGCAAAATACCCAAGCTCAATCAATACAATTAATACAATGTATAAATAAAATAATGTTAGTGAGTGAGTAATAAATATGGCCATATTGGAAATATTGCAATATCCTGATCCACGCTTGCGCATCAAAGCCCAACCGGTTACACAATTTAATGCGGCGTTACATCGCATGATTGAAGACATGTATGAAACAATGTATGAAAAACAAGGTGTGGGATTAGCAGCGACACAAGTTAACATTCATCAACAAATTTTTACTATGGATGTTTCTGAAACGCGTAAAGAACGCATTTGTGTTATCAATCCGCAAGTGATAAGCCAAGAAGGTATGCAATATGATTACCATGGTTGCTTATCGGTGGGAGAAGGTATCTCAGATAAGATTAAGCGCGCAGCAAAAATACATATTCGTGCGCAAGATTGGGATGGGAAAAACATAGAGTTTCACGCAGAAGAATTAATGGCCATTTGCATTCAACATGAAATGGATCACTTGAATGGGAAATTATTTATTGATCACTTATCCCGTTTGAAGCAAGAACGCATTCGTAAGAAAATTGAAAAAGCGCAACGCAGAGAGTCTGAGTGAGCGCCGCCGCTTCTTTAAAAATTATTTTTGCTGGCACGCCGAGTTTTGCGGAAGTGGCTTTAGAAGCCTTGATTCATTCTACGCATCAAGTGATCGCTGTCTATACACAACCGGATAGGCCTGCGGGTAGAGGTTTAAAATCAACAGAAAGTCCTGTCAAATGTTTAGCGCAAAGCTATGCCTTACCTCTGTTCCAACCCCAAACGCTGAAAGATAGCGTGGCGCAAGAGGGTCTCGCTGCCTTGAAACCAGATCTAATGGTTGTTGCTGCCTATGGCATGATGTTACCGCCGGCTGTGTTGGCGTTGCCACGTTTGGGTTGCCTGAATATTCATCCTTCACTCTTACCTAGATGGCGTGGCGCTGCGCCTATACAACGTGCTATTTTTGCGGGCGATAAAAAAACCGGCGTGACTATTATGCAAATGGATGCAGGATTGGATACGGGACCTATTCTTTTACAACGTGAATATGAGATGCACGCGGATGAAACATCGCAAACCTTGCATGATGCATTGGCTGTGTTAGGGGCACGCACGTTAATCGAAACAATCGATTTGTTGGCGCAACATAAAGTGACACCCCAAGCACAAAACAATGACCAAGCAACGTACGCACAAAAAATTACAAAGGAAGAAGCGCTTATCGATTGGGAGCAACCAGCGGAGCAGCTGGAAGAAATGATACGGGCATTTAATCCCTGGCCTGTTGCGTATACCACTTGGCAAGGTGCAAATTTACGTATTTGGCAAGCAAAAGCACTCTCTCAAACGCATCAAGCGTCCCCTAGAACTATCCTGCAGGCTTCTCGTGAAGGGATTGATATCGCAACTGGAAAAGAAGTGTTACGTTTATTACAACTGCAATTGCCGGGTGGCAAAGTACTCTCTGTTGCTGATTTTTATAATGCACGACAGCACGAATTAATTGTCGGTCAGCATCTCATATGACGCCTGGATCTCATTTGCGTGCATTGGCGGCTCATGTTGTGCATGAGGTGACGCAAGGAAAAGCACTGTCGGATTGTTTAGAAAACGCATTACTGACGCTTAAAGAAAAACGCGATCGTGCGTTTGTACAAGCTGTTTGTTATGGCGTGTGTCGTTTTTATTTTCGTTTAGATATTATTTTAAGTTATCTCTTAAAAAAATCTTTAGCGGCGAAAGAAAGCGAATTACACGCTTTATTATTAGTTGGTTTGTATCAACTGATGGAAATGCGCGTGCCACCGCATGCCGCGGTTGCAGAAACGGTGAATGCCAGTGCAGCGCTACGTCCCTGGGCACGCGGTTTTACGAATGCTATTTTGCGTGAATATTTGCGTCAGCGTAGCGAGATAGAAGAACGATTAAAAGCGGATGTAGAAGGTTATTATGCGCATCCCAAATGGTGGATAGACGCGATAAAAAAAGCGTGGCCCCATGAGTGGCAAGCGGTTTTAACTGCAAATAATGGGCATCCACCTTTAGCATTACGAGTGAATCAAAAACACATTTCTCGTTCCGCGTATTTAGAAAAATTAGAAGAAAATAAACTGACTGCTTACAGCATCCCAGAAACATTGAGTGGCGTTTTACTGGATACGCCCACGCCTATAGAAGCTGTGCCGGGTTTTGCTGAGGGGGAAATCTCCGTACAAGATGGTGCTGCACAGCTTGCCGCAAGTCTGCTTGATCTAAAACCAAATCTACGTATTTTAGATGCGTGCGCAGCACCTGGGGGCAAATTAACGCATCTTTTAGAGATCACCCCTAATCCTTTTGTCATAGTGGCAGTGGAAAAAGATAGGCAACGCTTAGCCCTCATCAAGGAAAATCTCACGCGTTTACATTTTTTCTCACAAGAAAATTTAATGATTTGCCACGATGCAGCCGATGTTGCGGGATGGTGGGATGGGCAATTATTCGATAGAATTTTACTCGACGCACCGTGTACGGCGAGTGGCGTTGTACGTAGACATCCCGATATTAAACTCTTGCGTAGGCCCACCGATATTGTGGCGCTTGCTAAAACGCAACTGCAATTACTCACCGCTTTATGGGCAACGTTAAAAGTAAATGGGCTATTGGTTTATGCCACTTGCTCGATTTTTCCAGAAGAAAATGTACAAGTGTTGCAACGTTTTTTAGCTGCCAACGCCAATGCAAAAGAAGAAAAAATCACCACCTCTTGGGGGATGCCTTGCACAATAGGCCGGCAAATTTTACCTGGCATGCACCAAATGGATGGTTTTTATTACGCAAAAATAAGAAAAGAAGTAGGATAGGCAAAGCAAATCTCAAGCAAATCTCAAGCAAATCTCAAGCAAATCATCAGATAGGCTAAGCGCATTAATTAACATGGTATGTTTCCTATTCGGCTTTGTCATGCCAGCATGCTTTTATCGGGTATCTATCCAGAGCAGTCTCGGTTCGAAAACTGGCTTTTATAAGCCAGATTTATGATTATTATATTTTAAATAAACATTAGATAAAGTCCATCCTTTCCTTGAGGAGTAAAAATTATGAAATTAAAAACACTAGTTGCACTTTTTATAATCGCTTTTCCGTTATTATCATCTGCAAACGGTATTATTAAAAATAACATTACATTAGATTTGAAAGGCTATCCCAAGGGTGTTTTAGGCGATGTTATCTTTTCTTTCACTAAATCAGGGTCGTCTGATTGGTTTTCCTTACAAAATGAAGAGCAACGTATATTACCCGGACCTCATACCATACAACGTTTAGCTTATTATTCTGGAACGGATGTCCAAAAAAAAGTTTCCCTTAAAGCGAGTGCTGGTTGCTTTGTCCCCGTAAGTGATGATCAAACTTTAGTGATAGAGGGGAAAATCGACATTGATGGAAATATCATTATTCCAGTCCATTGTACTAAGCAATAAACAAGTTTACGAATAAGCAGTCTTAAACAATTTATTGGTGAGGACCATCTCTACAAAACATTGCGTGACTGCTTGTTACATGCAAAATATCCGTTTAACATGACTACCAGCTCGTTGATTCCAACATTCCAAGTCCTTTCTTTGCTTGGAAAAGCGTCAACGAGCTTTCAATTTTTGCGCCCCATACAGACTGAATGAATTAAATTTAATAAACTAAAGGAATGCCATGCGTATTGAATATGATGTGAAATTGGATTTTCGTGATGTTTTAATCCGCCCCAAACGCAGCGTGTTAAAAACCCGCGCTGAGGTGGCTTTGGATAGAGAATTTAAATTTAAACATACGCAAACGACTTGGCATGGTGTGCCTATTATTGCAGCCAACATGGATCACACGGGCACGTTTGCTATGGCTGCCGCTTTATCACAGCATGGTTTATTGACCGCCTTAGATAAATTTATTGAACCCAAAGCTTTTAAACATTTTGCAAAAGAACATCCTAAAGCACTCGCTTCTTGTTTTGCTTCTGTCGGTATTGGAGAACCAGATTTCGTAAAACTTGAAAAAATTATGCAAGAAACACCGCTTGATTATATTTGTTTGGATGTTGCCAATGGTTACACGGAACGCTTTGTTTCTTGCTTAGAACATTTACGCGAAAAATATCCTAAAACAGTCATCATGGCTGGCAATGTGGTGACTGGAGAAATGACGGAAGAACTCATTCTATCAGGCGCAGACATTGTCAAAATAGGGATAGGTCCTGGTTCAGTTTGTACGACTAGAGAAAAGACGGGCGTAGGTTATCCCCAATTATCAGCCATTATTGAATGCGCAGATGCAGCCCATGGTTTGGGTGGTCAGGTCTGTGCTGATGGCGGTTGTACAACAGCTGGTGATGTGGCGAAAGCCTTTGCAGCAGGTGCTGATTTTGTCATGTTAGGCGGTATGCTAGCAGGGCATGAGGAATGTTTAGGTGAAGTTATTGAAGAAAACGGTAAAAAATATAAACGTTTTTATGGCATGAGTTCTACTGAAGCGATGGAAAGACATCATGGTAGCATAGCTGATTATCGTGCGAGTGAAGGCCGCTCCGTGAACGTGCCTTATCGCGGACCCGTTAAAAATACCATACAGGATATTTTGGGTGGGATACGCTCCACCTGTACGTACGTTGGTGCACATCGTTTAAAAGAGCTTTCCAAACGCACCACTTTTATACGTGTCGCGCGACAATTGAACGAAGTTTTTTTACCGTATGATGTAGAAAAAAATAAATAACTGTTTTTAGAACGGGCGTGGCTTTACGTTTACAAAGAAGGTTGAGAGATGCGCTCTTCTAAGATACCATTCTTTTTCTTGTCTTTAGACTTAACCCTGAGTAAGGACGCTGATTGAAGAGATGTCTTTCTAGGCATGAGCTGAAAATCCATAAGAATGGATGCTAAAAACCATCATAAAATAAAGGAGTGTCTATGTTTAAAAAAATAATGACGACTAGTATTATGCTTGCGATAGTTTCCCCGCTGGCTTTTGCGAATCCTATACCCTATGTCGGCGGTGGTATTGGGATAATTAATAATTCCTCATCCAGTTATCCGTTCGGTCAACAAGTTAACGCGGGTCGTCCGGTCCAAACGTTTACCCAACCAGCAAATTTTCGTGGCGTGCCGTTTAACTTGTTTGTCGGTTATGGTGGCGTGATCAATCAAAATTTTTATCTCGCAGGTGAATTTTTTGGGACTGTTGGGACTGCTGAGTTGAATTTTAATACCGGCTTAAAAACCAGTTATGGTTATGGCGCCAGCATTATTCCTGGGTTGATGTTAAGTGATCACACCTTAGCATTCTTGCGTGGTGGCGTGGTTAGAACGCGCTTCTCTAATGTCAGTACACAAACCGGTGGTCAAATTGGTATTGGTTTGCAAACGAATGTGACACAAAATATTGATGTTCGTGGTGAATATATTTATAGCGGCTATGGTTCTTTCAATAATTCTTTCGGCTCTATTGCTTCTATACAATCTGATGCTTTTAACGTAGGTGTGATATATAAGTTTGATTAGTACTTGTCTGCTATTTACCGTGGCTACTCCGGATAAACTGTCATGCCAGCTAGAAGCACGCTGGCATGACAACAATTGAGCCACCCATCGCTGGCACTGAGCCACATCACAAGCAAAAAAGCTGCTTTATTGGGCTATTTTCCTCTATAATTGAGAGCTTTCAATCATCAGTAATGAGCAGGAAATAGTCACATGGCTTTTATAATTTTGGATAGGGATGGGGTGATTAATTACGATTCAGATCAATACATTAAATCACCGCAAGAATGGCTTCCTATTCCTGGCAGTTTAGAGGCTATTGCGACATTAAACCGTTATGGCTTCCAAGTGCTGGTGGCTACCAATCAATCCGGAATCGCGCGCGGCTATTATGACGTGCCCATATTGGACGATATTCATGAGAAGCTGATGCGAGAATTAGCCTCGGTTGGCGGTTATATTGATGAGATTTTCTTTTGTCCGCATCATCCTGAAGACGGCTGCCTGTGTCGTAAACCTAAACCTGGTTTGCTGCATCAAATGCAAGCAAAATACCCCATCAACTTTGCAGAAACTTTTTTTATTGGCGATTCAACAGTGGATATACAAGCTGCCAAAGCCGCTGGTTGCAAACCCTTATTAGTCTTAACAGGAAATGGCCAAAAAACATTAGCAGAACAAACGGAACAAACTGAGCTTGCCGATACACTTTATTTTCCAGATTTAGCGAGGGCTGTTGAATATGTCTTATCTCAACCAAGAAAAAATAATGATTGATAAATCTTATTCTCAAGTCGCATTATTTTTTCGCTCGGTTTTATTTTTAATTTTGTCTAATGCTGCCATTATTATTTATTGTTTCTTTGTGATTGCCGCTTTACCTTTTCCGCTGCGTTATCGCCATGCCATTATTCGACATTTTTTTCGTTTATTTATGTTTATGTTGAAAACAATCTGTTTGATTGATTATGAAATTGAAGGCATAGAAAATGTGCCGAAAAACAGAAATGGCATAGTCTTAAGCAAGCATCAGTCAACCTGGGAAACTTTTTTTATTCCTATGTATTTTCATGATCCAGCAGCGATTGCTAAGCGAGAATTATTGTGGATTCCTTTTTTCGGCTGGGGATTAGCAGCGTCAAAACCCATTACGATTAATCGCTCTAGCAAAACTTCTGCTATGCAGCAGATTATTAAGAAAGGGAAAGAATATTTAGACGCAGGGCGTTGGATTATGGTTTTCCCGGAAGGCACCCGTATGCCAGTAGGCGTGGTCGGTCATTACAAATTAGGGGGTGCGCGTTTAGCGTCAGCGACGGGTTATCCGGTTGTTCCTGTTGCGCATAATGCCGGTATTTATTGGCCTAAACGTAAATTCATTAAAAACCCAGGCACAATACGCGTAGTCATTGGACCGCTCATTGAAAGCAAAGGAAAAGAGGCGGAAGACATATTAAATGAGGCGAAGACGTGGATTGAGAACACCATGACGCGTATTAATCGCCTCGTCGATGAACCCCCCGGTAAGTAAATTCTGATTGGCACAGTTTCTTTTATGTTTAATGCAACCGGCTATAGGGGATAAGGGCGATAATATTTTTTTCAAAAAAGAATAAGGAATTAACACCGTTTGCGTGCCATTCACGAGAGGCGCGACGCTACCTTCATCAAAAGTAATTAAGAGTCCATTGGGTTTAATATTCCAATTCTGATAATTTTCCGATTTCGGTGCAGTCCCTGCTGAAATCATTTCTTTATTTTGTATGCGCCGTGATAAAGCATTGTTAGAAAAAAGCGATAACATTTGTAAATAATCAGCGTCAGGCAAAAATAAATCACCCAGTTGCAGGGTTTCTTGCGTATCTAAATTATAATTCAGTACGCGATGCGAATGAAAAGGGTGCGGCACACCGGTAATATAACCTTGCGTACTAAATCGAATGCTTAAGATATGATTGTGATTAGATCGAATATAAGAAGTCGCATAATCCAGGTATAAATCATTCTTGATGCTAGTGTGCGGAATATTTTTTTGTGCATTTTTCATTAACAAAGTTTTCAGTTTAAAGTCTTTGATTTCATCTTGAATCAGCCCCAGGACAATTTGATTAAATTGATTAACACCCTCATTATCATTTCCCGCGCTATAAATTTTTTCGTTATCTTCGTTTATATCATTCATATTTTCCTTGTCTTCATTATCCATAGCACTTTTGCTACTCAGCTGCGGATAGACAGCTTTGATGACCACGCGCGGAATATCATATTGAATTTTTAAGGTAGAGATTAAATTAATATCATCGTACACGTGGAAGATTTGCTTTTTTTCTTTACCGCTATCATCAACATCATCCGTGACTTCAGCGAGCGCAGACAAGAGACTTATCCAACAGATAAAAAGTGTTAGCAACAAAGAAGACAAGTTTTTCATAGAGGCTCTATACATTAATGTCCGTTATTCATACGCGTATTAGCAAATTGTTGATTGCCATAACAGCCTTGACCTTTAGTCGTTGAACTGATGATCTTGCCTTTGGCATCCGCTTCAAAAATGGCAGTACAAGTGATAGAAGAAGGGCCGCGATTCCAGGTGTTATTCGTATTAGATAAATCCATGATAACGGGGCGTCCACCGCGGCTATAATTAACGCCGACGGGCGTTGTCGCTGGGGCGTTATAGGCACGATAACTTTCCGTTTTATAAACGTAATAAGTGTGACCACTAGAGTTGGTTATTTTTTGATCTGGCATGCCCCATTGTTGAACAAGATTATTTGCATTTCCGCCGCGCCAACTTTGAATAGTTTGTGTATAATAATTGCCCGTTGTACTGACGCAACCTAAGAGTAAAATGATAAACAACCCTGTGATAAGAAAACGCATCTCAACATCCTTGTTTGTTAGACTGATGCCTGAGTATAAGTAATTTTTGTTGATTATTCACGTATCATTCGGGATTCCCGCTTAAGAAGCGCGGGAACCCTAAATGTTTATATGCTGCGCTAAAGCTTAGCTTTCGCTTGCACTTAGAGGGGAGAGTCGCGATTCTCCCCTCTAAGAACTCCCCATCGTGTAATGTTTTAGCGGGAGTCGCTAAGGTGTCATTAATTGAAAGTAATATGAGTAAGAAAGTTGGAATAGTATGAAATTAGCTTTTTGCCTTTTTAAATATTTTCCCTATGGCGGTTTGCAGCGAGACTTTTTACGTATCGCACGCGCTTGTCAGGCACGCGGTCACGATATTCATGTTTTTACTATGGCGTGGGAAGGTGAAAAAGAACCGCATTTCAAGGTACGATTTCTTGCTATGCGTGGTTGGCAAAACCATACCCGTCAAGCTGCTTTTGCAGCGCAGCTGCAACAACACTTGCAGCAAGAATCATTTGATTTAGTGATTGGTTTTAACAAAATGCCGCATCTCCATCTTTATTACGCTGCTGATGTGTGTTATCAAACACGCATTAAAACGCAACGCTCTTTTTTATATCGCTTGTTGCCCCGCTATAAACAACAATTAGCCTTTGAAAAAGCCGTTTTTAAACGTGGCCAAGCAACAGAAATTATGCTGATATCCCCGATGCAGCAACAGCATTTTGAAAGGTGTTATCAAACAGAAAGCGGGCGTTTTCATCTGTTACCGCCCGGTATTACAAAAACGGAAACTTCTCTCTCATCTGTGCAAGCAATCCGGGAAAAAATTCGAACGACTTATCAAATCGCAAATGAAGATCATTTTTTATTAATGGTTGGCTCGGGATTTAAAACGAAAGGGGTGGACCGTTCTATAAAAGCATTAGCAGCGTTGCCGCTTTTTTTACAAAATAAATGTCACTTATTTATTATAGGTCAAGGTCAGGCTAAACCATTTATGACATTAGCGCAGCGTTTGCGTGTTGCTAAGCAAGTGCATTTTTTAGGTGCGCGCGATGATGTGAACGATTTTTTTAACGCTGCGGATTTACTCTTGCATCCTTCTTATCATGAAAATACAGGCACGGTTTTATTAGAAGCAATGGTTGCCGGATTACCTGTTTTAACGGTTGCAAGTTGTGGTTATGCGGCTTATGTGCGTGAAGCCCAAGCGGGGCAAGTGGTCAATGCTCCTTATGAGCAAGCAGTGTTTAATATCACGCTACAAAAAATGTTATTATCATCACAACAAAAATTATGGCGACAAAATGGTTTGGCATTTGGGCAACAAAAAGATGTGTATAGTATGACAGAAAAAGCTGTGCACCTTATTGAACATATTGGACTAAAACGTGGCGTCTAACCTTTATTTACATATAAACATACAAAGAGCATGCAATTTCGCAACGTCCCACTTTGAGCACATGATGGCTTTAAAAGGGGAGTGCTTTCGCGAGCAAAAAGGCAGGCTCACGCAACGCATTAAATTAGGTGAAAAATATTATTTTATTAAGCAACACTTTGGTGTGGGTTTTAAAGAAATCTTTAAAAATATCTTGCAAGGACGTTGGCCTGTACTCAGCGCGAAGAACGAATGGCTAGCAATTAATAAATTGCAGTCATTAGGCATTGCTGTTGCGAAAGCGTGGGGATTTGGCTTAAAAGGATCAAATCCAGCTCGCTTACAATCTTTTATTTTGATGGAAGAATTAACGCCTGTTATCAGCTTAGAAGAATTAGGCAAAACATGGCGGACTAACTCACCGCGTTTTGATTTGAAATTAAAATTAATTAAAGAAGTGGCGCATATTGCTCGCACCTTGCATCAGAATGGTTTGAATCACAGAGACTTTTATCTTTGTCATTTTCTCTTAGATCTTTCAGGAGACAAATCAATTTTAAAAAATCCGCAAGCACCACTAAAATTATTTTTGATAGATTTACATCGTACGCAAATACGTGCAAATGCGCCTAAGCGTTGGATCATTAAAGATTTGGGCGGACTTTATTTTTCTAGTGTAGAGCTAGGTTTAACCCAGCGTGATTGCCTACGTTTTATAAAATATTATCACGCCACGCAGTCATTGCGTGAAATACTGACATCTAAAGGTAAATTTTGGCACAAGGTAAAAATGCGTGGAGAAAAGTTATATCATGACCATCTCTAATCCCGTACATCCGCAAGGAAAGCAGTTTTTTTGGAAAGATTTGCAGGAGATAGATTTTACATTTCAGGCGCCTTTTTTTGTTGCTTTAACGGATAAACAATTTTTTAATGCAGAACAAATTGTTAGACTGATTCCGAAAAAACGCATGGTCGTATTTGGGACCTGGTTGGGAAAACCTGCTGTTGCAAAATTATTTTTTGAGGCACAACACGCTAAGCGTCATGCAGATAAGGAAGTGCAAGGCATAAAATGTTTGCAAGAAAATAAAATTCCTACCCCTGAGTTGTATTATCAAGGCGTAAGTGAAGATAGACGTCTGCATATTTTAATTTTTGAACGCTTACTGGGTGCACAAAGTTTAGAAGAAAAAGGGCGTATCCATCCTAATATTGAAGATTGGTTTCCTCTCTTGCAAGAGGCCATTATTGAGTTAGCCACACAACATGCTTTAGGTGTTTTGCAACATGACTTACATTTAAAAAATTTTCTTATTCGAGAAAATATGATTTATACCTTAGATGGTGCCGAAATCGAATTTTTTCATCATCCTCTGCCAAAAAAACAAAGCTTAGAAAGTCTCGCGCTTTTCCTTTCGCAATTAGGCGTCGGCATTGAGTCTTATCAAAAAAAATTATTTTTGGATTACGCTAACGCACGTGGTTGGTTAATTAAAACGGAAGATTTAACAACTTTATTTCTAATCATTAAACAAATTACCGATAAGCGCTGGCAAAAATTTGCCAAGAAAATTTTTAGAAATAGTTCGCATTTTTGTCGTATAAAAAATGGCAGCTTGCGCGGCATGTATAATAGAGATTACGCTAAGCCCGAATTGCTGCATTTTCTCCGTAAACCTGAGAGTGCTTTTACGCACGCGAGCGCGACACTGCTTAAAGATGGACGATCCTCAACCGTTTTGAAAGTGGTTTTTGATGAACAAACGTTTGTGATTAAACGTTACAATATCAAAACAGTGAGCCATTTTTTACGACGTTGTTTGCGCACAACGCGAGCCGCTTCTTGTTGGCGATTAGCTCAAAAATTTTATTTATTCTGGATTCCAACTGCAAAACCGGTTGCTTATTTAGAAAGAAAATATTTAGGCTTATCCGGCAAATCTTATTATGTGATGGAATACGTGCAAAGCGAATATGCAAGTGAATATTTTAAACGTTACCACCATCAAAAAGATAAAATTTATCGCATGATACAAAACATCGCTAACTTATTTAAAAAAATTTCTAGGCTTTCTATCATTCATGGCGATTTAAAAATAAGCAATATTTTGCTTGATGAAAATGAACAACTTCTCTTAATTGATTTAGATGGTAGCTTAGAATATCTTTCTTTACCGCGTTTAGAAAAAGCCTGGCGCAAAGAAATTAGACGGTTTTTAGAAAATTTTTCCGATGCAGAGTTGAAAGAACAATTTAAAATAGCTTGGGCATCCGTACATCATCAATAAGGAATGCATCATGAAGGGATTAAAAAATGCGAACCTATTCCGCGAAGCATGCTACATCAACGGTGAATGGATAAAAGCCGATAGCGGAAAAAATATTCAAGTCGTGAATCCATTTGATAATCAGGTGATTGGTGGCGTACCTGATTGTGGTCGAGCAGAAACAGCACGTGCGATTGATGCGGCTAGCAAAGCGTTTAATCAGTGGAAGCGTTTATCGCCCAAAGATCGCTCGCAGTTATTGTGGCAATGGGCCCATTTAATTGATCAAAACAAAGAAGATCTGGCTTATCTCATGACCGTTGAGCAAGGTAAACCACTCAGTGAATCGCGTGGCGAAATCGATTATGCCAATGGTTTTATTAAATGGTTTGCAGAAGAAGGCCGACGTGTTTATGGCGATGTCATTCCAGCGAATAACACCAAGCAACGTTTAATTGTCATCAAACAAGCAGTCGGCGTGGTCGCAGCCATCACGCCTTGGAACTTTCCTGCAGCGATGATTACGCGCAAAATTGCACCTGCGTTAGCGGTAGGCTGCACGGTCGTTGTCAAACCGGATCAACAAACCCCTTTTAGTGCACTGGCTTTAGCCGCTTTAGCGGAGCAAGCCGGATTCCCAGCTGGGATTTTAAATGTAATCACCGGTCATTCCGAATTCATTGGGGGCGAGATGACAGAAAGCCCACTCGTTAGCAAATTATCTTTCACAGGCTCGACTAAAGTTGGCCGCATGCTCATGCAACAATGTGCGCCTACCATAAAAAAAATATCCTTAGAATTGGGTGGCAACGCACCATTCATTGTCTTTGAAGATGCTAATATAGACGCAGCCATTGAAGGGGTGATGGCTTCAAAATTTAGAAATTCTGGTCAAACCTGTGTGTGCGCTAATCGTATTTTTGTAGAAGACTCAATTTATGAAGCATTTGCAAAAAAATTAGTAGCAGCTGTTAAAAAATTAAAAGTAGGCAATGGATTAGAAGCTGAGACCACGCAAGGGCCTTTAATTAACGACAAAGCAGTAGAAAAAGTTAAAACGCATATTAACGATGCTTTAGCTAAAGGGGCAACGGTTTTGTGTGGTGGCAAACCGCATGCTTTAGGCGGGCTATTTTTTGAGCCAACCGTGCTTTCAAATGCAAACAGTGACATGTTGCTTGCCCATGAAGAGACCTTTGGTCCGCTTGCTCCTCTCTTTAAATTTAAAACTGAAGATGAAGTTATCAAGATGGCGAATGCGACAGAGTTTGGACTCGCTTCTTATTTTTATAGCAATGACATCAATAGAATTTGGCGCGTTGCAGAAAATTTAGCATGCGGTATGGTAGGCATTAATGCCGGGATTTTATCAACAGAAGTAGCGCCATTTGGCGGTGTCAAACAATCAGGCGTTGGCCGTGAAGGATCTAAATACGGTATAGAACCTTATATTGAAATTAAATATTTGTGTATGCAGGATAATTAACATACGCTAATATGTTTGCAAATTTTCTAATAAAAATTTTGGGATGAGGAGATAAAAATGGTTGCAAGCGTCAAAAAAATGCTTGGTTTAGATGGTTTTGATTCAGAGAAATATGAAGATTTAAAATTGAAGCACTTAGCGTTGTTAGTTGATTATTTCATAGAAATAAAAAAATTAAATACAAACCAACACCAGCATAGTACGCTTATCAATCAGCATGTAGACCGCATCATTGCAATATTATTGTCATTAAATTCAACTCATGATTTAGCAACTTTTTTAAAACACATTCAAACGCCGCTTAAAAATCTGCAAGCATTAGCTGATCCAGAAATTAAAGTACCGGATCCTGAACTGACACTGCTTGATTTATTAAATGCGATTACAAAAGAAGAACCTGTCCCATCTGAGAAAGCCAGTAATCTCGTGCATACTATTAATATTGAAACAATGGTGTGTCAAAAAAATCATTTAAATCGAGCAGTGCAAGATGTGAAGAAAATAACGCTGGGTGAATATTATGCTACGCCATTAATTGAGCCTACGTATGTATGCCTCAATGCTATTTATAATTATGTCATGGAGAAGTCTCATCAAGATATCAATTTTGATCAAATTATGTTGCATTGGATGGGTGTCATTGAGAACAAACAAAAGTTAGTCAGTTTAGGTTTTGAGGAAAATGTGAATCCCTTGGTGTTAGCTGCGGCAGAAATGTTTATAGAAAACGTTAAGATAGATGATGAAAAATTCTATAAGTTTAAATCCTTTGTGGAAGTGTTTTTAGCTAAAGCAGATGCGATTTATAAGCAAATAATTGAATTAATTAATCTAGAAACTGAACTTGTCAAGACGAAAATGAATGAAAACGTAAAGTCAGAAAAACAAACTGAACTAATGGCAGAAAAAGAAAAGCTGGCTTCAGTTGGTAGACTATATGAATTATGCTACGAGTATTTTTCTAGCGTTATTGTTGAAACCCTTAAAGACAAAATAATGGGTCAATGGGCGATAGAAAACGGAATAAAAAATGAAAAAAACGTAGAACATTTTATTGATTTCAATATTCGCCGTTTTGATAAATTAGCGCAAACTCATTTGGCAGCTACCCTCTTAAAATCAAACAAATTGCATGATATTCCTGCAAAAATTAAATCTATTTTTAACGATGAAAAAGAGCGTAAAAATTTTGAGCGGCATTTATTTGATTTCATGATTAGCCATGCACAGCAAGTTCTTCATCAACAACTGGCATTGCATGAAAAAGAATGGATGGATTTTTATGTTGGTCATGCCTATAAGAAAAAACAAAATTACATCGGTAAAACTTACATGGATAATCTTGTTATCAACCCTGATTCAGTGGTAACGGGGAAGGTTATTCACGATTTACAAAATACGCTCTCATTAGAAAAAGAATATGCTGAAAAAGTACTTCCCAAATTATTAGCAAAAGCGAAAGCAGATGCGCAAGCGGAAGAGTTGCAAACTTTTAAGAATACACAAGTAGAAGAATTGACCAAAGAACTTTATAAGCAATATATGATGTCTATTAAAGCGCTGATAGAGGGCATTTCCGAGCAAAGCACCTGGAAAGTAGGCACCTTATTTGGAAGATTAGGTGGTGTTGAGATGACGCTAAATGAAAAACCCATTCGCTTGCCAAATAATGTCGCGAAAATTTATAAAGAATGTTTGAGTGCTTGCCAAGATGAAAAATATAGCGAGCATTTTGAAGAAGTTATTCAATTAGGAACTAGCGCAAGCCAACCGCATCGCTTTGATTTTTTTGGCTGGCGCGCACGAGATCCACAGGCTCAAGCATTTTACGATGTACTTAAGCAGGCTCATGAAGAAAAGTTTGAACTTGTAAACGAGAAAACAACTTTACGGGTAGGTTAGCTGTCCCTTGTGGGGCGTTGTTGAGTTTTTCACCTCTCCCACAAGGAAAGAGGTGAAATCTAAAACCGTAATGCATTATTCAACAGCGCCCACCAGCTTTCGCATGACAGAAAGCTCATCGATTCATCCCCTAAATATCGAACTTAATCCCTTGTGCGAGCGTGAGTGTTTGTCCCCAATTAATGGTATTGGTTTGACGTCGCATATAAGCTTTCCAGGCATCTGACCCGGCTTCTCTACCGCCGCCAGTGTCTTTTTCACCGCCAAACGCGCCGCCAATTTCCGCACCAGAAGTACCAATATTCACATTCGCAATCCCGCAATCACTGCCGTGTGCAGAAAGAAAATTTTCTGCATGTTGCAAATTGTCTGTGAATAATGCGGAAGATAAACCAAACCTTGAATGATTTTGAATAGCGATAGCTTCTTCCAAAGTGTGATATTTCATCACATACAAAATAGGGGCAAACGTTTCGCGTTGTACCACTTCCCAATCATTTTCTGCAGCAATAATGGCAGGTTCAACAAAAAATCCAGCACCTTTAATAACATTTCCGCCACACAACAATTTGCCACCTTGGTGTTTAGCATCGGCAATGGATTTAAGATAATGATCGACGGCCACTTGATCAATGAGAGGTCCCATTAAATTTTTCTGATCTAAGGGATCACCGACGCTGATTTTTTTATAAGCATTAACTAAAGCGGTAATTAATTTTTCATAAATAGCATCATGAATAATTAAGCGTCTTGTGGTCGTGCAACGTTGTCCAGCGGTACCAACGGCACCAAAAACAATAGCAGGAACGGCCATTTTTAAATCGGCTTTTTCATCAACAATAATGGCATTGTTGCCACTTAATTCTAACAGTGCTTTACCCAAACGACGCGCGACCAGCGTATTAATTTCACGCCCGACCGCGGTTGATCCCGTAAAAGAAATCAGCGGAATGGCAGTATCATTTGCCATCTTTTTGACGATGTCATTGTTGTCAGAAAATGATTGGGAAGTGGTACAACGCGAAACGTTTGCCCCTATTTTGTATGTGATGAAATTGCCACAAATAGCGGCAACAAAAGCATTCCATGACCAAACAGCAACCGGAAAATTAAACGCACTGATGACACCAACCACGCCTAAAGGATGCCATTGTTCATACATGCGATGATGACTACGTTCTGAATGCATGGTTTTGCCATACAGCATACGCGCTTGACCAACCGCGAGATCAGCCATATCTATCATTTCTTGAACTTCGCCATCGCCTTCTTGTTTTGATTTCCCCATTTCCAATGACACTAAACTGCCTAAAAAATCTTTATATTTTCGTAATTCATCGCCAATAGCACGCACGACTTCGCCCCGTTTTGGTGCAGAAACGTCACGCCAAGATAAAAAAGCGAGTTGT
>Ga0207124_1004_pt1 | contig 77235 bp, 55 predicted proteins | sample Alteio_BWMinHeat_37_FD_153506 | JGI IMG/M metagenome (GOLD analysis project Ga0207124, IMG submission 153506) | Enriched cells from forest soil in Barre Woods Harvard Forest LTER site, Petersham, Massachusetts, United States -... | ecosystem: Environmental > Terrestrial > Soil > Temperate forest >... | reverse complement strand
GCGTTTAGTCAGCTTTCTACTGAGCGCGCGAGGTTATGTCACACACACCGCAATTAATGCTGAAGAAGCCTTGAAATTTCTTCAATCTCAAAAACCACACCTTATTCTAATGGATATTCAGTTACCCGGCATGGACGGCTTAGAATTGACGCGAAAATTAAAAGCAGAACCTGAGTTTAAACCTATCCCTATTATTGCCATAACAGCTTACGCCATGAAAGGTGATGAAGCTAAAGCGCTTAAAGCGGGTTGTGATGGCTACATTTCTAAACCGATTGATACCCGAACCCTACCTGATATCATTGCAAGATATTTACATAAAGTAAAAACTTAAGCTAAGTTAGCATATCCGTTATGTTTTTCTTGCGTTAAAGAAGTATTGTCACCCTTCGAGACGATCGCTACGCGACCTCCTCAGGGTGAACGGTTGCGTAGCCCGTAGGTTGGGCTGAGTTTACGAAGCCCAACAAAAACCCTACGACAACCCGTAGCTGCGCTAAGTTTACGAAGCCCAACAAAAACCCTACGACAGTTTACGCTTTCATTTTCAAACCGCTTCTGATTCCCAAGATTGAACTTCTATTTTTTCCCCACGTGCTTGTTGTTGCTTAACAAACTGCTGGTACAATTCATGTATACCTTGCGTTTTTGCATAATGAATAGGACCGCCACGGAAAGGCGCAAATCCCGTTCCAAACACCATGCCAGCATCTAACAAATCGCCGTCGGCAACTACGTTTTCACGTAAACATGCGAATGCTTCATTTAGCATTGTGAGCACTAAACGATTTGCGATTTGATCAAGTGGTTTATCGTAATTAGGCTGTACACCTTTAATTTGTTTGCCATTTTTATCATACTTATAAAAGCCTTCCCCTGTTTTGCGGCCTAATTTACCTTGAGCAACCAGTTCATTTAATTTATCTGGAACAGGAATGCTATAGTAATTTCCTAAGTGTTTAGCAACAGATAAACACACATCTAAGCCAACCGCATCTGCCAGTGTGATAGGACCCATAGGCATGCCAAAATCTTTCATGGCTTTATCTATGGTAGTCATAGGTACACCTTCTTTTACCAGTTCAACTGCTTCTAGCAAATAAGGCATTAAAATACGATTAACTAAAAAGCCTGGACTGCTTTTCACGGGTAAAGGCAAACGATCTATCTGGCGAACAAAACTAACAGCTCTTGAGAAAATATCATCGCTGGTACGTTCACCTTTAACCACTTCAACCAACATCATTTTAGAAACGGGATTAAAATAATGGATACCCACCAATCGTTCTGGTTTCTTTAAAACGGTATTGATCTCATCTAGAGGAATACTTGAAGTGTTCGTGGCTAAAATAGCTTGTGGTTTAGCTTTAGACTCTATCATTTTAAAAGTGTTTTGTTTTACAGAAAGATCTTCTATCACTGCTTCGATAATAATATCGGCTTTACTAATCCCATATCCATTAACATCTGGAATTAAATGATCCATGGCATTTTGAACTAAGTTAGGTTCTTTTAATTTTTCTTTAAATAATTTATAAGCTCGTTTAACAGCAGGCGCAATATAACGCGCTTCTAAATCCTGCAACGTGACTGTTAATCCTTGCAAAGCACACCAAGCGGCGATATCACCACCCATAGTCCCAGCACCAATAACATGAATGTGCGAAGGTTTAAAACCTGAATCTTTAGCTAAACTTTTTAAGCGATTTTGCAAAAAGAAAATGCGCACTAAATTTTGGCATGTGTCGCTAAAAAATAATTTGCCACAACTTTTCGCTTCTTGCTCAAAAGGTTTATCCCCTTCCACGCCAACGTGTTCCCAATTATCTATCACATGAAAAGGTGAAGGATAATGAAGTGGGTTTGCTTTTTCGCGAACTTTTTTACGTAAAAAATGCGCTAAGATAGGTCGCGCTAATTTTTGATTAGTCAGTGCTTGCAAAGTCGTTGCATGATGTGGTGTCGGTTTATTTAAAGCATAATATTGTGCGGCATGTTTTAATTGACGTCTAGGCACCGCCACATCCACAAAGCCAATTTTTGCTGCCACTTTGCCACTAACCGTATGCCCAGAAAGAATCATATTCAATGCTTGTGGCGCACCAATTAAACGTGGCAAACGCACTGTGCCTCCCCATCCGGGATGAATACCCAATTTGACTTCAGGTAAACCCAATCGCGTTTTGGCACTTTCTTCTGCAACACGATAACGACAAGCCAAAGCAAGTTCTAAACCACCTCCTAAACAAAAACCATCAATCATTGCCACAGTAGGTATTTTTAAGGATTCTAATTTGCTTAAAATTTTCTGTCCCAAGGTTAAAACTAACGTCGCTTGTTCTATATCTTTAAATTTAGTGAATTGCTCTATATCCGCGCCGGCGATAAATCCTGTTTTTTTACCCGAAGCAATAATAACGCCTTGATGGATTTGATCATTCGCGAGTTGATCAACAATCTCATTAAACTCTTCCATCACCGCCCTATCTATAGTATTCACCGTCGTATTTTGTTTATCGAAATAAACCCATAGTATTTTGTTTGCGTCTGTTTCTACTCGCCAATTTTTATATACTTGCGTCATGCTCATGGTTACACCTCGGAAACATTTTCAATTAACATTGCACCACCTTGACCTCCACCAATACAAATAGTGGCAATTCCTTTTTGGGCATTTTCACGTTTTAAAACTTGAGCAAGATGCAACACTATACGTGCTCCACTGGCTCCTACAGGATGACCAAGTGCAATCGCACCACCATCGACATTCAGTTTTGATCTATCAATGGTTCCCAGAGCTTGACTTAATCCTAGATTTTTACGGCAATATTCATCGCTTTCCCATGCAGATAAACAGCCCAATACTTGCGCGGCAAACGCTTCGTTTATTTCCCAATAGTCTATGTTCTCCATGTGTAAACGCTGTTTTTGTAATAATTTATTTGTCGCATACACAGGGCCTAAACCCATTTCGGCGGGGTCAAGCCCTGCCCATTCGATATCAATAATTTTTGCTAAGACAGGCAAATCATATTTTTTAATGGCTTCTTTACTTGCAAGAATTAAAAGCGCTGCACCATCAGAAATTTGTGAACTATTACCGGGCGTAACACTGCCAAATTTTTTATCGAAAAAAGGTTTAAGTTTCGCAAGTTTTTCCATGGAAGAATCACGTCTGATACCATCATCCGTTATGTAAAAATCACCGCCATTGCCGAAAGCTGTTTCTAATTCACTAAAATGCTGATTATCTTGGCCGGCTGCAGCATGTTGATGGCTTTCAAGTGAAAATTGATCCATTTGTTCTCGGGAAATATTAAAACGATAAGCAAGATTTTCTGCTGTTTGACCCATAGATAAATTGACAATAGGATCATTTAAACCACGCAACAAAGCAATAACAGGTTTGAGATAAGAGGGCCGAAATTGCAGCCATTCTTTCATTTTAGTTTTCCAATCTTTTGCACTCATGAGCCCCGCTAACCATTGCGTATATTGCTCGTTAAACAGTAAGGGCGCACGACTCATTGCTTCTGTTCCACCAGCTAAAACTAAATCATGACGGCCGGAAGCGATATCTTTGGCGGCACTATCTAAAGCCTGCATGCCAGATGCGCAATTGCGTTGTACCGTCCAAGCAGGAACAGCCTTACCACAACCTAAGCGTAATGCGATAACGCGCGCAACATTTGCCTCATCTGGTGTCGCCATCACACATCCAACCACGACTTCATTTAAGTGTTTGGCTGAAAAAGGTTGGCGCGCCAGTAATTCTCTTCCTGCATTGACTGCAAGATCTGCTGCTGAAAAAGGCCCAGGTTTTGATTTAGCTTTTAAAAAAGGCGTGCGCGCACCATCGACGATATAAACTTCGCGGGTTAAAGAAGCCGTATTTTCATTCATGTTTTTCTTCCTTATGATTAAGCAATCTATATCTTCCAGCTATCGTAACAATGTCAACTTTGATTATGCAATCACCTCACGCATGTCAAAAGAAAATTCATTGACCTTGATGATTTCATCTTTTAATGCTTCATATTCTTTAAATATGTGTAGTTCTTCTGGTGTTAAAATACCAGCTTGCTGAGCAATTTGAAGACGTTCTGTCATGTTATAGTGACGAGGTATTTTTCCACTCTGTAATGCTTTATTTAATTTCTTTGCAATGCCATCTGTAGCACTGATTTGAACAAGTGCTTTATCAAGCTTATAACTTAAATCTTCTTCTTGATTGCTAAGATAACAAAATTGCGTGACTCTATCACGCATTTCTGATGGCGTGGTCATGTTCTCAATAATAGCGTGGTGTAACTTATCTTTAGGATGAGCATAAGCCGGTCCGAAAGGAAAAATGACAAAGCCCAATAATTTTCCAATCCAACGCATAGGAAAATTATCAAATAACTCATTACAAGCTACTTGAACTTTATGTAAACAATGCTCCATTGCCCAAGCAACATTATCTAAATCTGAACTGGGATGATTATTATCGTGAAAATATTTTAAGACGGTAGAAGCAAGATAAAGTTGACTCATGATATCGCCTAACCTTGCAGAGATACGTTCACGACGTTTAAGGCTGCCACCCAACAACATTAAGCTACTATCGGCAAGCAATGCTAGCGCTGCGCTCATGCGCGTTAATTGTCGTTTATATTTTTTTATTCTTTTATTTTTTCCCGAAGCAAAAATAAATAAGCCCCCGGTTAATCCGTACGCAAAATTACGTAACAAATTGCTAATAAAAAATCCAATATGTGACATTAACACACTATCAATTGCTTTGATTTGTGGTTTTTCAGCTGCCATTAAGGCTATTTCTTTAAGTAAATAGGGATGACAGCGAATAGCACCTTGGCCAAAAATAATGAGGTTACGGGTAAGAATATTTGCGCCTTCTACCGTAATACTAATGGGAACCGCGATATAAATATTGGCTAAAACATTTCTTGGTCCTACCTGAATCATTTGACCAGAATGGACATCCATGCCATGAGAAACAACATGACGCGCCATTTCTGTCATATGATATTTTGCAATCGCTGAAACAATAGCCGGATTAATATGGAGATCAACTGCACCTGCTGTCATTACTCGGCAAGCTTCTAGCATATAAGTATAACCAGAAATATAGCCTAAAGCTTCTTCCACCCCTTCAAAATTTGCAATAGAAGTATTAAATTGACGCCTCACTTTAGAATAAGCACCGGTGATGCGATAACAAATATTTGCACATGCGGTAGAAAGTGCCGGTAAAGAAATGGAGCGACCAATAGACAAGCTTTCCATTAACATGCGCCAGCCCTGCCCCGCCATTTTAGAACCACCAATAATCCAATCCATGGGGATAAAGACATCTTTACCGCGCGTAGGCCCATTCATAAACGCGGTATACATAGGATAATGTCTGTTGCCAATTTCCACGCCAGGATGCGAAGTGGGAATTAAACAAAGTGTAATGCCAATATCTGTTTTATTTCCTAATAACTGTTCTGGATCATAGAGGTGAATAGCTAGACCTAATAACGTAGCCATTGGGGCAAGTGTAATATAACGTTTATCCCAATTTAATTTGATCCCTAAAATTTCTTTGTCTTGATATTGTCCGTAACACACAATACCCGTATCTGGAATAGAACCAGCATCACTACCAGCCTCTGGCGCGGTCAGTGCAAAACAAGGAATTTCTGTCGCTGCAGCCAAACCGGGTAGATAATGAGATTTTTGTTCATCTGTACCGTAACGCACCAGCAATTCACCAGGTCCGAGTGAATTAGGGACCATGGTTGTCACAGCGGCACTGATACTACGTGTTGCAATTTTAGTAATAATAGTAGAATGAGCTAGCGCAGAAAAACCCAAGCCGCCGTATTCTTTAGGAATAACCATAGCGAAGAATTTTTCTTTTTTAAGAAAAGCCCAAACTTGATTTGATAAATTTTGATCTTTATAAATGATATCCCAGTCATTCACCATGCTACAAAGCTGGTTAACTTGATTATCCAAAAAAGCCTTCTCTTCTTGGGATAAAGTAGGACGCGGAATATCATAAAGCTTTTTCCAATTAGGACGACCACAGAATAATTCTTTTTCCCACCAAGTATCACCAGCATCAATAGCTTCTTGTTCAGTCCGACTAATAGTCGGAATTTGTTTTTGTAAACGTGCTAAGAGGGGTTGGACAATATAGCGTTGACGAAGTTGATGTAAATTAGCAAATGCTGCTGCAACAAGAAAAGGAATCCACAGTAGAACAAGAATAGCGAGGGCTAAGTGACCCAAAATACTGACAACAATTAAGCCTGCGGCTAGCAATGTTGTCCAAAGAATGATGGAGAGTTGGAAAAAAGCAGCAGTCCACAGAAGTCCAAGTAAAAGTAATATGCCGAGAAGTTGAGACAATTCCATCTGTTAACATTCCTTTATTATTGCTAAGACAAATAGTCAATCGGACTGATACCTTTTTGCCGATAGATAAGCTATTTACAATAATTACAATAAATAGCAGCCTGAATTAGATATTCAGCTAGCTAGTCATTCGTCCGATAGACGGCAAAGTATAGCGATATATTTTATCCTGTGATAGTGTTTTTTAGAGTTTTTAAGGAGATTTATCGTCCAAATTTGACCATGGGTGGGCTTTGCTTGTTAGAGCATGAACGCTTACAAAAATTTGCCCCGCTAAGCAGAAGATAAGACCTTAGCATTGATCACGGTGAAAAGGCATGCGCACTTCTAAATCCATGCAAAACATCGCTGAGATTAAGTTTTTCTTTATGTAAAGTATCTGCAATCAATTGGTCTAATTTTTCATATTGGTCGTTTTGTAAGAGCGTTTTGAATTGTTGGCAATAAGTTAAAATATCTTCGCAACTTAAATCAATTGTATGCATGGCTTCCAATAAAGAAAGCATAGCTTGCTTAAATAACTTGGCTTGGCCTAAAACATTTGCTTCTACCTTAAAACATTCCGGAAACAAATTCTCAATGATAACGCACATTGCTTTAATATCGGCTGAAAAAAGGTTTTCAAATTCAAGTTCAACCTCTCCATTTTCTTTTATTTTAGGAATAGATTTAGAGAGTTGTTTCACTTGTTCAGAAAGGCCAAAATCTATCAAATGCAAAGCATTCTTTTTTACATTTAAAATCATATTGTCTGCATTAATATCGCCATGAACATAAAAATGGCTATGCAAGAAGTTAATGTCTGTTAACACGCTGATTAACCATTCTAAACGCTGCCATAAGCCATGTTTAAGTATTTCCGTTTTTTTGAAGTAACTCAATTTTTTGCCGTGCAACCAATCTGCAACAATATAGACGCTGTCTTTTTTATTCTTGAAATAAAATGCTTGTCTGCCGAATAAATGATGGTAAGCCACTTCCTTCTTGGCGATATCTTCTGAGAAAGTGTTTGCAAGTTTTTTAAATTTTATTTTTTTGGCACTATATTTAATTTTTTTCGCATCCAAAGAATCGTAAGCTTTTGCGACTTTGCCCGAGAAACCCTCATAAGCATATTTCTTGGGACCATGATTAAGATATAACGTTAATTTGTTATTGATATGCCACGACGAGCGTTTTAATCCACTCTCTTTCGCGCTGATTTTTGTTCTAGATGAAACTTCAACACGTGGCATTTTTGTGGTGAGAATGTTAAATATTGCGCTCAGTGCTAACTGATCTAATAATTTATTTTTATGCGTCTTAATTAAAAAGTGATAAAAACTTTCAAAATCATTTTCAGAGAAAGAAAGAATATTTTCTAGGTTTGCAGCAGTCAGTAAACTATTTTTCGCAAGCAATTCAGGATTACTTAACATCAACATAATTTCATTTAAAATGCGTATATTCTGTTTTTGACAAATCAATTGCAGTATTTTTTCATTGAGGATTTTTTTTGTGTACAGCGTATTTAAAATGACGGCAAGTGTCGCTACATCTTTGCTTGCAATAAGATATAAAATATTTTTTCTGGTGAATAGTTTTGCCTTACCCAAGGTAAGCATAATATTGGTCACTATTGGCACTGAATTAGCCCCAAAATAACTCACTAAAAAAGATAATCGACCTGGCGCGAATAAAGCATTTTGGTTTAATAATTTTATGGACTCAACAAGCTCGCCACCCTGACAACCTGATTGATATAAATCCAGTATGATATTTAAAGTCATTTGAGTCAGTGGAATAGCAGAAATACTAGGATAACAAAATAAAATATAGAAAAGATTTTTTCCTTCGTCATCTAAAAGATAAACGTCTTTAAAATTATTTTTCGTTAATAAATGTGTTCTTTTAAGTACATTAATAATGTCAGAAAAATGATTTTTTTGATAAGCCAGCTTATCTTTCAGACGAGAAATAAGATCTAATTTATTTTGTAACTCTATTATTATTACTAAATTAAATATATCAGAAGGCGAAAAAAGATAGTCATCTGGTTCAGAACGATACTCATGCAAAAAATGTTTGAGTTGTCTGAGTTGAATCGGATCACCCAGCAGCAGACGTCGCAGAGAACGAGCGGGTTTATTCTCCTTCATAAATTGGCGTATTTCAATCAGGCGCATCCTTGCTCCCTTTTTAAGTTATTTTTTGAATTAAATGATAAGCTATTGCCGGCAAAGTCGCATATTCATTAACGTCTGTTCGTCTACCGGTTGCTTAGAGCGAATTGAATTAATGTCTAATCCTCCTCGGCGCGTTGAACGACCACAAACCGTTAATTCATCAGGATGACATTTCTGCATGATATGCATGAAAATTTTTTCTATACATTGTTCATGAAATTCATTGTCATTTCTAAATGAAATCAGATATTTTAATAATCCCTCATGATTGATCTTCTTTCCTTTATAAGCAATTTGAACGCTACACCAATCAGGCTGAGACGTCACTAAGCAATTCGATTTTAGAAGATCTGAACAAAGCACTTCTTCTACATCTTCATCCTCTGTTTTTAAAAAGTGAATATTGTTTTGGTAGACAGAGCATGTTATGTCTAGTTCATCCAAACAAAAACCTTTTAAACGTTGCAAAAGTTCAGTTTGTTTAAACCGATTAAGCGGAGTAACACGCACCGTCACCTGACTGCAATCTAAGTGTTCTGCTAAGTCTTTTTTTATAACGGATTGTACACTCGCACTATCTTTAAAATGCGTATTATTTAAAGAATTAAAATAAAGTTTCATTGACTTGGATTCAATGATATTAGGCGAGTGGCAAGGATAAATAATTTCTGCCAAGGCAACAATCGGTTTACCTTTTTCATTTAACCAAGACACTTCGTAATGATTCCAATAATCATACCCATAAAAAGGCAATGGTAAATCGGTATTGATCTCTAAAGCGTTGCGATTATGCTTTCTAGAAATGGGAAATAATAAACTAGGATTATAAGTTGTCTCATAAGATGATTTTTTGCCAAGCGCGGACAATTCAGGTTTTAAAGCAGCATTTTTTGTCATTTTACCCTCCTCTCACGAATGCAATATTATACAAACAAGCTGCTCACTACAACTAAGTCTGCTCATTTTGAGAACTATTTTGATGTCTTAAGGGCATAGGGGTATGAGTCGCATTGATTAGCTCAATCCAAAATTAAATAAAAAATAATCGCAAATTGCGCACTTTTTTATCTATCATTCCCTCTGTATAATCAATCCTATCAATCGACAAAATCAAGATAACTATACTATGTCAAAATATCATGCTGAAATCCTCAATAAAAACCATTTTATTCAGGTCGTTAATTTAATAACGCACGCATTTTGCGACCATGAACCTATGACCAAATACTTAGGGATTGCGTACGAAGAATTTATTCCTTTTGCAGAATTAATGGTACAAAAAGCCATTCAAGATCAATTGAGCGTGGTCATTCTGGATAAGAAGAAAGTCATTGCGTGTTCTATAGTGGAAGATATTGCTGATCCTTTAGATATTTCGACTGATATTGATCCTAGATTTAAATTTATCTTTACTTTGCTTGAGCATTTGGGAACAGATTTTTTTACCGAAAAACACTTTAGCAAAGGCCATCTCTCTCATTTATTTATCACGGCAGTTCATGAGCAATATCATGGTCAAGGCCTCTCTAGAAAAATAAATTTTGAATCTATCAAGCTTGCTAGAGAGAGGGCTTACGATTTTATGTGTTGTGAATTTACCCATCATTATAATGAGCATGGCACAATTAAAAATTTGGAAAATGGCAGTTTCTTAATTAATCGATGTCGCTATAAAGATTTCGTGTTCGATAATAAAAAACCATTTGAGTCGTTGGAAGGAGAAGCAAGCGCATTTATTTGGGAATTAAGACCTCAAGCTCGCTTGCAATATCATATTAAAGTACAAAAAGAATTAGATATTCAATATCTAAATACAAAATAAGTAAGGGAACATCTTCACAAGATCAGCTTATCGCTAAAAACATATATTTAATAATAAAACTTGCAGTAACAAAAAGAATAATAATATTTAAATCATCCCAACGTCTTGTTAGCATTTTAATAGCAGTGTAAGTAATAAATCCAAAAGCTATCCCATCTGCAATAGAAAAAGTAAAAGGAATCATGAGTGACATAATAACAGCAGGAATATATTCTGTTGTATCTTGCCAATTAATATCTGCAAACGCCCTCATCATGAGACAAGCAACATAAATCAAAGCTGGTGCAGTGGCATAAACCGGAATAGATTGCGCAAGCGGCGCAAAGAAAAGTGCGATTAAAAAACAAATGCCCACAATAATGCTAGTTAAACCTGTTCGCCCACCTGCATTGACACCCACTATGCTTTCTAAGTAACTGGTCGTTGTTGAGGTACCCACTACCCCACTCATTAAAGCAGCAATGCTATCCGCAACTAACACCTTATTAAGCTTAGGTATTTTTCCACCTGGTCCCATTAAGTTAGCTTTATGAGCGATTGCGATTAAAGTACCTGTATTATCGAATAAATTAACAAATAAAAAAGCAAAAATAATCGGAAAAGCATTCATATTAAAAACGGCGGATAAATCCATGTGCATAAAAACTGGCGATAAACTAGGAGGCAAAGAAAAAATGCCTAAAAATTTTTGATAACCTAGCAGAATACTTAAAAAAGTAATGATAACGATACTTAAAAGTATACTGCCAATTAATTGATACGTTTCAAAAGCAAGTAAAAAGAAAAAACCTAGCATAGCTAACAAAACAGTAGGATCGTGTAAATTACCCAAAGCAACAAATGTTGTAGGATGCGCGACAATAATCCCCGCATTTTTTAAACCTATCATACATAAAAATAAACCCAAGCCCGCCACAATTGCTGATTTTAAACAACTGGGAATACTATTTATAATAGCTTCTCGAATCGGTAACACGCTTAAAAAAAATAATAAAGTACCGGCTAAAAAAATAGCGCCTAGTGCCATCTGCCACGAATAACCTGCTCCTAAAACAACGCTATACGTAAAGTAACTGTTTAAAGCCATACCGGGAGCAAGTGCAATAGGATAATTCGCTAAAAATCCCATTAGCACTGAACCAAATGCCGCCATTAAACAAGTGGCTACAAAAACGCTGCTTTTATCCATACCAGCTTGGGATAAAATAACCGGGTTTAAAAATAAGATATAAGACATCGCTAGAAAAGTTGTCAAACCAGCGATTGTTTCTGTCGTAACAGAGGTGTGATGCTTACCTAATTCAAACACGGTAACGGTTTCACTTAAAATTAAAAATCTTATTGTATGCTAAAAGGGTTTCGTCACCAACAGCGTTGTATTTGTTCATATCCCTCATCCTGAGGAACGCTAAAAACCATCCGCACTGAGGAGGCGCGTTTTTTGCGCCGTCCCTAAGGGCGGCTCATCACCTATCTCATCACCTTTAACCAAATGCACACTGCGAAATATCATCTCTACACATAGCAGCTAAAGCCTTTGCCTTATCATCATGAATGATAAACCAAGCCGTACCTGTGGGTTGAGGCAATCCCATTTTGATAAGCCCAGCCTTAAACGTTTCAGGAAAATAGAGGCAAACAGCCATGGTATCTAAAGTGCGCACATCGCATCCCTGGCCCTGGCAAACCCAGCTGGCTTGTTTTAAATTTCTTGCTTGTGCTTTAAAAGTCGCTTTATCGGTCCCTATTAAATGCCAACCTTTGGCTTCATATTTATCTCCTTGAATATCTTCTAAAGTAGGACAAGTCTCGTAAGAAGCATACGCTAGAGGTGACAAGAAAATAAGAGTTGTAAAAAAAAGTACAAGGATTGTTTTTATAATAGACATATTAACCCTTAGAAATAGTTTAAAAACAGAAAACATCCTAGCCAAATATCACGATTAAGAAAAGAGAAATGAGCTTGTTAATAAGAAAAATGATAAGAAAAACTGTGAGTGAGCGATAAAATAAACACCATTGCTAAAAATTTATTCAAGAGAAGCTAGCGTTAAGGATATTGTTATTTTTTAAGCATTACTCTTTCGGGATAATGGAAAACCTCAAAGCCAAATTTTTTATATAATGTCTGTGCGTCTTTAGTTATTAACCACCAATTACTGACGTTTGATAAAATAGGATCACTTAATATCACTTCTACTAACCATAACCCTAAATTATTTCTTTGATAATCAGGGACAATAAACACGTCCGCTAAATAAGCAAAAGTAAAAAAATCTGTAATGACACGCGCAAAACCAATTTGTTTATTCCCTTCATATACACCAAAACAATAAGCATTTTCTATAGAACCTTTTACTTGTTCTAGTGTGCGGCCTTTTGCCCAATAGCTTTGTGATAAAAATTTATGAATTAAAGGAATATCTAAATCTGCCTTATTAGTTGAAATTGTAAATGAATTCTTTTTCCAAACTTCATCATTCATCTTAACCTCGTCGTTACTAAGGAAGGGTTTTAACGCTTAAAAAATAGCTATCATGGTGCGCAAAAGGAATTCCGCATTTTCTCCTATTTTTGTCATGATGTCACATACAGTTCAGGTAAAAGTGCGCATGTTTATGATGATGCATAGAAATGAATTTGCATTACCGCGACAGTTAATGTTGAGGCAATACATATCATGCTATCTTATCTATTTTTCTAAATAAAATAAGCGTAGTCTAAGGGTTTCATTTTATTTAGGAGTAATATTATGCTAATGAGGATTTTTGTAGGAATATCCGCACTCATTCTAACAAGCAATGTTTTTGCTGATGTAAAAAACGTTTCTGTTCCTTTTGTTCATCTAGCAGTTCCACTAGAAGGCATGAATATCAACTATAACTTGAATGGCAAATATCCACAAAAAGTTGTCTGCATATTAGATCATTTTTACAAAGGTCATTTAAAATATGTGGAAAATGGTACGCAAAAAGAAGCGCTTCCATTCGGTGATGGCGATGATGCAACAGAAGTTTATTTTACTAATAAAGGACCAACGTGGGAAAAAACACAAGGCTTAGACAGCTTAGAACAATTCCACGTTGATGCTAAAAGCTATATTATGCTTAAAAATACATATTATTCAGCACCAATTCCTTATGCTACTTGTTTTTATATGCCGGAAAATGCTTAATTACGATTCAAGCCTCTTAATTTTTTGATATGTCATCAAGCCAAATTATTTTTTTATAATAACTATACTCATGCTCACAAAAATGCTTGCGTGCGATAGCTGCAAGCATTTTGAGATTTTTTATAGAAAATCGAAAGGCGTTAAACTCTCATCGGAAACAAAAAGGAAGCTATAGATTGGATTGAATATGCACACGAAACGTTTAACAAGCCTTGCGAAAAGCCACCTACAAGACGACGGAAGCGAAATCGATGAGCATGATAAAAACCTGTACGGTGTCGGTTAGGGATAAAGTCTAATCGAAGCACAGAAAATCATCTCTCTGCTAAATAAAAACCGCTATGCCATCTTGAAAGCTTACACAGATCTAAAATCAGTTTGCGACATCAGAAACTTACTCACAGTTTCTGTGGATAAGTCTGTGAATAAGCTCTCTAAAACTACCCTAAAATGCTTTGTATTAGGATTCAAGTCACTTAGAACATTTAATGCACATAAGTAAATATTTATTATTAATCATACAGTTAAATGTGAATATTTGCTTTAATCCAATTTTTGTAAGCTTTTTTCTAAAAAAGCTTAGGAAAAAATCAATTTGTGCACAAATCCCGCCAGAATTTTTTTTTAATCTAAACAAAATAAATAAATCAAGTGCTTAATCTCTAACATTCATGCAATAGAATAATTAAATGCTATAAATACTTAATTTCGTCACCATAAAAATCTTTCAATTTGCTTAACATGAGGGCAGCTGGGGAGTGTAAGGCAAAAGCGGAATGTAAATCATTGGTCCATTTACCCGTGTTTAGATTAATCAGAATAGGCATAGTGTGTTGTGTTTCTTGAGGGTATAAAGCCAACATCCAATTATCATAAATATCGGCATATTGTTTACTTTGGACTATCATTTGCATCATTTTGTCTTTCACGGTGAGTCGTGTCGTCTTAGGATCAATTTGAAAAAGTTCAATGCCCTCCAACATCACTTGCCGTGTTTCTGGATAGACGGTGCGAATCGCCTCAGGTGAAAAATCACTCTCAAGAAAAATATGTCTGGGTTTAAGCATTGTTTCTTGTTCACCCTTTAGCATAGTAAGCAATGACTCACTCTCTTTATCTGAGGCAGCGTCTAAATGGATAAGGTCTAAGATGGTAGGTTTAATATCAACTAATGACACCACACCAAACCGCATGCCTTTATGCCATTTGCCTAAACCATGTAGTTGAAACGCCAAGACGGTGTGGTATTGAGGTAAGCCAAGCACATCTGTTCCATGCCCTGCAGAGCGGTTAAGCTCTTCATTATCCAAACCGGGTGGATAGAATTTCGGGATTGCCTTTTGCGACAATGATGGCGCGGTTTGAAATAAATCTTGCTCCGTGATTCTATCGCCTGGTAACTCTAACGCTTCGCCATGATCCGATAACAAAACCACAATAGCATGATTTAAAAAACCATATTCGCGTAGCATCATATAAAAATCGTGGATTTGCCTATCTACCCTACTCACACTTTTTCTATAACGGACTAATATATCATAATCTCTACCCGACAAACTTGCCCATAAATAAGGATAATGGGTTAAACAAAAATGCACTGCTAAAAACATGGGTTTTTCGCGCGGCCGGTTTAACGTTTGACGCAATAACTCCAAAAAACTATCAGGTTCATAAGCAAAATAAACTGGCCGGTTTGCATAACTATGTGGAAAAAACCACCGGCCCATACGCGTATTGATCAGTAAGTTAGACAAAGGAAAATCATTAAACGTCCCAATTAAAAAATCATTGAGTCCCATGGGAGGTGTCACTATTTCATTAAAACCATGTTGATGGTCGATGTTACTAAAACGCGTTTCATCAGTAGCAAAAATAGTTTCGTAACCTTGCTCGCGCAAAATAATCGGTAACAAATGTGAAAATTGAGATTTTTTTTGTGACGCTAAATTAGAGCGCACATTAATTTGGCTAGGATATTGACCACTTAAAATGCTCATCCAAGAAGGATACGTACGAGCCAGCGGCGTTACCGCTTCATTAAAAACAGTGGCTTGTTTTAAAAAAGAATCAAAGAAAGGGGTTGCGTACTCACTACCAAAGTAACTTAAAAAATCGGGTCGTAAAGAATCTACACCAATTAAAATAATATTGGGTTTTTGACTCGTTGCTGCATCTTTAACCGTCATTATGTTTTGGGAGGGCAAAAAATAAAACCCTAACAATGGCCCCACACCCATTAATAAAAACAAATAAAAAAAGATTTTTCTTTTAAGATTTTTTAGTAAGCCTATACTTGCCAAGCTAAGTAATACGCCAATAAGCATGCATAAAAAATTCAAACAATGTTTAGTAATAACAGAACTTGTTAAAATAAACGAAGTTAAACTGGCAAATTTTGAATTAGGATAAAGATATTGATTCGCAACTAAAATCGTCACCACACCAACTATCCAAATAAAAATCGCTAGCTTTAAACGCCTATCAAAAGAGAACCCAAATAAAGCAGTAACCCATACTGCTACCTGCCAAACTAATAAACAATAAATAAAATGCACGCACAACTGTGCAAAAATGAAATAAAAAATACCCGGTAAAATAGCCCAAGGAATATGGATGTGATCAGAAACAAAAGTAAAATCGGAAAGATACGCTTTATTACATTGTATAAAAAAACTAATTTCTAATAAGAAAAAAAACCCCGTCAGCATAAAAAGATAGAACAATAAACCGTCTTTTTTTGGTTGCGGATGGGTTTGAATTTGCATATTTTTTAACTGCAATAATAATAATTATTTAGATGATAGATTGCAGCTTAGAACACTCTTCATTCAGCTGCAACCTAAAACGTAAGCGTTCACACGATAACAAGCAACGCCCGCTCACGCTCAAATTTTGTTTAATGCTTAAGCCCATATAAAACTTGCGCTTTTTGACCAGCCTCGTCGGAACGCGCAACCCGCGCCAATTCATCTGGATCAAAATCATCAACCGCAATTACTTTTTTACGGGCTTCATCGGCCTGCATACAAATATCAAATTGTTCAATGGAAATAATATTTTTATCTAACGCTGATTGGACTTGCTCAACAAAAGTGTAGCCCATTAAATCGCCATTCTTTTTTGCTGCTCGAATTGTTTTTTCTATAGGTTCGGCGGCTATCGTTTTGATTAAGGCATCTTGAATATCTGCCAAACCATTTTCTTTAACGTTTGTCAAAAAAGCGCCCTTTACCAACCGTTGGCGTGTTTCTGTCGGCGCCATTAACAGTTGCGAAATTTTATGATTAATCTTATCTCTAGGTTTAGAAAAACGTTCGCCTATCGGAAAGATAAGCACTTTTAAAACAGCGGCAAGCCAACGATTGGGAAAGTTTTTGATAATCTCATCAAACCGTTCTTGAATTTCAAACAAACAGTGTAGCGAAGCAAATTTAACGAGGGGTAAATCTTCTGTATTTTCACCTTGATCATAGTAGTGTTTTAAAACGCTAGATAATAAATATAAATAACTGAGAATGTCTCCTAATCTAGCTGAGATACTTTCTTTACGTTTTAAACTACCGCCTAAACTCAACATGCAAACATCTGTGATTAAAGCAAAAGATGAACTAAAGCGTGTGGCTTGCTGATAATAGCGTTTCATTTTACCGCGCGGCGCACTCACTAACAAAGCACTTGTTAAGCCTAAAACAAAACTGCGTATTACATTACTGATACCAAAACCCATATGCCCCATGACTGCTTTATCGAATTGTACTAAAGCCATTTTGGAATCATTTATTCGCGCAGCTTCTAATTCTGCTAAAACATAAGGGTGACAACGCATTGCACCCTGCCCAAAAATAATCATGTTACGCGTTAAAATATTGGCGCCTTCAACCGTGATCCCAATAGGTGCTGCCTGATAACCCCGACCAATGAAATTTTTTGGTCCCAAACAAATGCCTTTTCCACCTACAATATCCATGCCATCACAAGCCATTTTTCTGCCCATTTCTGTCACATGATATTTAACGATAGCTGAAGCAACTGAGGGTTTTTCACCCGCATCAACCGTCGCTGTCGCAAACGTCCTCGCTGCATCTGCAATATAAGTGTAAGCGGCAATTCTTGCTAAGGGTTCTTCTATACCCTCAAATCGTCCAATCGATAAATTAAATTGTTTACGAATACGCGCATACGCACCCGCGGCATAACACAAAACCTTAGCGCCACCCACTGCGCTTGCGGGTAAGGAAATGGATCTGCCTGTTGCTAAGCATTCCATTAACATGACCCAACCTTTACCCGCTTTTTCGCTACCCCCGATAATCCAATCAATAGGAATAAAGACATCTTTCCCTTTGATAGGCCCATTTTGGAAAGGCGTATTGAGTGGAAAATGTCTACGACCTATTTCTATTCCTGGGGTATCTCTTGGAATCAATGCGCAAGTAATCCCAATATCAACTTTATTTCCTAATAAATGATCGGGATCATATAGTTTAAATGCTAAACCAATAACGGTGGCGACAGGGGCAAGCGTAATATAGCGCTTATCAAAATTAAGACGTATGCCTAAGGTTTTTTGTCCCTGGTATTCACCCCAACAAATGATACCGTGATCTGTCATGGAACTAGCATCAGAACCTGCTTCTGGAGAAGTCAGCGCAAAACAAGGAATTTCTTCTCCTTTCGCCAAGCGTGGCAAATAATATTTTTTTTGTTCGTTTGTTCCATAGTGAAGCAGCAACTCAGCGGGCCCCAAAGAATTCGGAACAGCTATCGTTGAAGAAAGTGTAATACTGCGGCCACTCGCTTTAATTAAAATTTGCGAATGCGCATAAGCAGAAAAACCTTTGCCGCCATATTCTTTTGGAATGATAAGCGCAAAAAAACCCTGCTCTTTTAAATAACGCCAAATTTCTGGTGTTAAGTCAGCATGATTGTGGGTGATATCCCAGTCATTAGTCATTTTGCATAAGGTATCTACTGGCCCATCTAAAAAAGCTTGCTCTTCTGCTGAAAGATTTGCAGCAGGGAGTGCGAGAAGTTTGTGCCAATTTGGATTACCACGAAATAAATCACCCTCCCAAGTCACTGTACCAGCAGAAATTGCTTCACGTTCGGTACGCGACATCGTTGGCATAACCGCACGATAAAAATTCAGTAAACGCTGACTGAGGAAACGTCTACGAATAGGCGCAATGTTTAGCGGAACAAAAATAAGTAAAAAAAGAATATCGATAATGAGAGTGGTGACATTGACTTCATATGCAAGCGTTAAAAAAGTCAATAACAATGCAAACGTCATACTAAAAATAAGCAAAGAAGCGCGGTGATAAGCCAGCACACAAAATGAAAATAGAAAAGCAATAAAAAAACTAAATCCTAGCATTTTTCTTCCTTATTAGAGATATTTTTTAGGCTAACACCCAGCAAAGACGCGTTAAGAAAATCTACTTTTAGTGGCATAAATACCATAAAACAAATAAACCATGGCTAAGCCAAAATATAATAATGGTTGAAACGCAAAACTGATTCCAAAAAAACCCAGAATAGTTGCGACGACAATAGTAGGCGTCAATGCAATTAACATGACAGATAAAATTTGCATATAAGTTAATTGCGCATGACACATGGCATTAAAAATTAATCCCAGCACGCTATATAAAACAGCTTCAATGACGCGGTAAAAGAAAGAACCAATACAGCCTATAATTAAAATTAGAAAAGCAAAAAAAGACCAAATGAATACGCCGTGAGCCTTCAGATAGTCTTTAAAAAGATTAGGGGTGAAAGTAAAGCTTGCCGATTTAGGAATATCGTAAGATTTTAATTCTTTAACAGATTGATTATCTGTTTGGGTTATTAAAGTTGTTTGCGTCAACAAAATGGGTGTGTTTGCTTCTTGAGGTGTTTTAAATTGTCCCGAAGTATCAATGACCATTACTCGTTCATGCGTATCATTATCATTAATAATATAGGGATGATTCTCAGGGGTATGGATTTTTCCATCTTTCACCGTAATGGGTGGAATTTGCATAAGGAATTTATCTGTAAAAAGATTAAATTCTTTGCCTAACCCGGGGCCTGCCCATAGCAAGGTAAGCGGGATCCAAGATAAAAAGACTAGCATTAATAAATATAAAAAAGTTTTTCCGCCCCAGTGCATGACAACATCTTGATAAAGTTTTTTCGAAAAAAAAGATAAGAAGATAGCTTGTAAGATATTGTAGCGTTGCATTACTTAGCCCTCTTTTTAGATTTCACCGTTCACAGCATAAATACCGGGTACGTTACGTAAGTATTCTTCATAATCTAAACCAAAGCCAAATAAATATTTATCTTCTGCGGTCACGCCGACAAAATCAGGTTCGAAATTGATACCCGGTTCGCGCACACGATTTTTACTGACCATCACTGCGCTATAAATAGCTTTCGCCTGAGCTTGTTTGCAATAATCAATGATAGCCGCTAAGGTCAAGCCACCATCCATAATGTCATCCACAATTAAGACCGTGCGGTCTTTTAAGTTTTCTCTTGGTTCAACTAACCAATGCAAATCGCCACCCCGTGTTGTGCCGCGATAACGCGTGGCATGAATATAGTCTATTTGTAGCGGAAAATGTAAACGCGTCACTAAATGACCCGTGGTAATTAAAGCACCGGTCATGACACACAAAATAAGCGGATTCGTATCTTTTAATTTTTGAGTAATGCTGCTTGCCATTCTATCTAATGCTTCATTGACTTCAGCATGACTATAAAGACAAATCGCTTTTTCAAGCACTGTTTGAATTTTATTGTTGATATCCATTTTTTTATCCAAGCGTAAACTCACTTTTTTATGCCTCATTTAATAAAAATTCTCGCGTACGCTGCCACCTTTTAGTATCACGATATGGTTCAGTCTGACGCGAAAGATTACCTTGTAAAAGGCTCCATTTTTCTCTATTGACTTGATTCGATGAAGAAGGAACAGTCTCTAACACCGTAATGACGCCGCGACGATTATTACAAAGCAAAGCGAAATCACAACCCGCTTCTCTCGCAGCAATTACTCTTTCTGCATAGTTTGCAGAAATATTGGCTCCTTCCATATTTAAATCATCACTCAAAACAACCCCTTTAAATCCTAACTTTTTACGTAAAATATCTTGTAACCAAACCCGTGAAAACCCCACTGCTAGTGTATCAACATTTGGAAAAATAATATGGGCTGCCATGATAGCGGAAATCCCCGTTTTTACCAAGCCAGTGAATGATAACATATCGTCTTGTTCAATTTCGCTTAAGAAACGCTTATCAACAGGCATTGCAATATGGGAATCTACGCTAACACTGCCATGTCCTGGGAAATGTTTGCCAGTTGCAGCCATTCCCGCCTCGCGCATCCCTAGGATAAAAGCCTGAGCCAAAGCAATCACCACATTCGGATCCGCATGAAAAGCGCGATCTCCAATAACTGTGTTTTTACCTTTATTTAAATCCAATACAGGCGCCAAACTGAGATCTATACCAACTGCCAGTAATTCAGAGGCCATGAGCCATCCGCAATCTGTCGCTTTTTCACAGGCTTTAGGAAGATCATTCGGAAAATATTTACCCAAGGTACTCATAGATGGCAATCGGGTAAAGCCGTTAATGAAACGCTGCACCCTGCCACCTTCTTGATCTACCATTAATAAAAGAGGTTGTTTACGCGTCTCTCGAATAGCTTGGCAAAGCATAGTCAGTTGTTCAGGTGAAGCAAAATTACGGGAAAATAAAAGGACACCACCTACTAAGGGATGTTGAAGCAGCGCTTCCTCTTCCGAAGAAAGCGCCGTCCCTTCCAAATCAATAATGAGAGAACCTATCGTATCGGCCATGCTTGCGCCCATTTATCTATCAAATTTAACAAGTATAATAAGCTTTTGCGGGATCAGCTAGGGTCTGTTCACATTTTTACTATGCCAAGCAGAATGAATGCCTTGGTTTTCTAGGGTCACTGCCTATTTATTTCCAGAATGATCACTTTTAAGATATTCATTCTGGCTCTTTTAAGCCTTTTAATAAATAACAATCACAGTTGGTATAAAGATAGACAAGCTTTTAATAAGAAATTAAATTTTATCATACGGATCTTAAGTTAATTTACAGGATATTTTTTATGTTTGATTTTTTAAAAAAAGAATCTGAGCAAGAGAACCAGGGTAAAAAAAATTATTGTTAACTAGCCGTGGTTTTACAGGAACAATTTTTTTTCTTTCATTTCTATCAAACCTCAAAAATTCAGTTGTCGCTTGGAAGTGTCCGCATGATTCAAAATATTTTCCGGATGGCATCACTATTTTTGGTGAAAATACTGTAAAGCAAGCGTGTTATGTTGCTGACAAAGATGAAACTAAAGCAATTCCATTAGCAGAAATTTTTTCACGCATGCTAAATAACCATCTTCACAGTGATTTATATTGTATTGGTCATTGGTATAACTTACATGATGTAGAAAAGAAATATGGTCATAAATATCTTAAGAGAAATCATATACATGTTGTTAATTTGATAAGACATCCTGTCCATAGAACACATTCTAATTGGCACAATTTACGCACTTCTTTTTCTCAAGGTATGCCCGAAGAGCATAGGCAGGGATTTATTGGTACGATTAATCATCACAAAAACTGGTTGTATCGCTTTTTAAAAAAACATCATATTTCATTACAAAATGTAAAAGATGCTACATTCATCGTCTCCTGTTTAAATCTTTTTGCATGCAGTCTTGATGCACGTTATAAAAAATACCAACACATACAAATTGAATCATTAAATAATGAAGCACTCATTTGTTTAATTAAAAATATAAGTGCTGGAAAAATTATATTAGAAGACAGTGAAATTAAAAAAATGAAAATTCTTAGAAATAGTCATTTTGCTCATTTTTATGAAAAATCGCAGGATATTACTAATCACTATACGGATGCTATGACGGCCTATGAAAAATTTTTAAGTTGGCTACCCTGGCAACAGCAGCTGTATAAATTATGCGTTAAAAAAAGCAAGCTAAACAAATACTATAAAAAATATGCGTATGAGCTTTACGTTTAATCAGCAATGAAGCATTAATGTAGGCTTTATTACAAAATCAACCATCCGCAGTGAGATGCCAACAAACCCTAGCTTGATTAAATAGTAAAAATTAGAGATTATTCTCCTCCACTGATAACAAGATTTAAACCCTAGCGTTGATATAAACCTCGGGCTTAATATTCTCTTTTACGCTTTTACGGATTATAAATTTAATGCCTATCCCTACAGAATTGACCACGATACGAGATTTTATTAGATTTGCCCTGAGTCAATTTAATGCTTCTGAATTATATTATGGGCATGGAACAGACAATGCCTGGGATGAAGCCATTGCTCTTATTTTACAGAGTTTACATTTACCCCATAACGTCGATCCTATGGTTTTAGACGCTCACTTAATCCAAAGCGAGCGTGAAAAACTGATGACGCTTATTACAAAGCGTATCGAAAAGAAAATACCAGTGCCTTATTTGACACATGAAGCCTGGTTTGCAGGTTTGCCATTTTATGTTGATGAAAGAGTATTAATTCCGCGTTCCCCCATTGCCGAATTAATAGAAAATCACTTTCAACCCTGGATCAATCCGGAAGATGTTTTTCATATCTTAGACCTGTGTACGGGTAGCGCTTGTATTGCGATTGCTTGCGCTAAAGCATTTCCTGATGCGGAAGTGGTAGGTAGTGATATTTCTGAAGAAGCTTTAGCTGTTGCAAAAATAAATGTTTTAAAACATAAACTGGAAGATCAAGTTAAATTATATCGTTCTGACTTATTTGACCAATTACCACAACAACAATACGACATTATCGTCAGTAATCCGCCTTATGTCAGCACAGCAGAAATGCTTAGCTTACCTGCTGAATATAATCATGAACCCCAAATGGCTTTGGAAGCAGACGATTTAGGTTTAGCCTTTGCAAAACGTATTTTAAAAGCGGCTTCTTCTCGCCTCACCGCACATGGCATACTGATTGTTGAAGTAGGGAATAGTGAATATGCCTTAGCTGAAAACTTTCCTCATATTCCTTTTACTTGGCTTGAGTTTGAGCGTGGTGGTGGCGGTGTTTTTATGCTAAGCAAAACCCAACTGGATGAACTATCTCTTTAAAACACTCGGGCTGCAAGCTTTGCAACCCGAGAGATTCATCTCTTAACTAGCTCACATCTTATATCCACTGCTTTCTTTCATATCCACATCTACCTCCTTAGCTTGCGGTGAATTCACTTTGCCAGCACCAAGAATGGAATGGATTTTTAACAAAGCAAAGCTAGCTTCATTGGTATTGCGAAAATATCTCTTGTTCACATCGGTTTGGATTTGTTTCTGCTTTTCCGTTAACGGATAATTTTCAACATTAAAAAATTGATCGAGTTTTTCCGCTGATTCAAAGCCACGGGTGACAGCTTGCATGTATAAAGTTTTTTGCGGGTGAGTCGTATTTGGTTGGGTTAATTTAAATTTATCACCTTCGCGTTTTAATAAATTTGCCATCTGTGGATTCATGGTTTTAATTGCGATCGTGACAGGGGTATTATTGTGATCATTCACCACATTGACAGTTGCTTTATCTGCTTTCAGGCAAGCTTGTGCTAAGACTTCGTTATTGGTTAAAACAGCAAAATGTAATGCTGTATCACCTGAATTTAAAAGACCTTTGTAACTCGTTGTTACATGATAATCGCTTTTAGACATTGAGAAACCAGACGATAATGCTTTTCCGCCACCACTCTTCCTTGGATAGACTTGGGCCAATGGCGATGCGCCTAATTCAATAAGCTTTTCTACACTTGCAATATGATAATTAAGCAACGCTCTTGACACAGCTGTTTTTCCTGCTTCATCGGAAAAATTGACCCGCAGATGCAATGCTTCAATCATCTCTACATTGCCATTTTCTCCGGCGCATACCAAAGGTGTATTGCCATCGTCATCCTGAAGATCACATGCCGCACCTGCTTCCATTAATCTTTTTGCGATAGCGGTATGGTTAGAAGAAATAGCGTCATGGAGAGGACGCTTGCGCAGCGTTCCATTGAGATTGAGATCTGTATTCCACTTAATGAGTAAATTGAGTTTTTCCATGTCGTTTTTTCTTACGGCAAGGTATACGGGTGTTTGATCAAACTTGTCTTGTTGGTTAATATCATAAGCTGGATAATTGTAAATTTGGCTTAGAATTTGGGAAAAAATAGAATTGGAGATGCCTTGATTTATGGCGACATGTAAAAGCGTTTGGCCCTGGCGATCTTGGTGATCAAGCTGATGCGTTTTCGTAAATAATTCAATTAAGATTTCATCATCAGCATCGCTAACTTGAGTGTTTTCAAAAGCGACAAAGATTGGCGTTTGACCTTTTTTATTTTTTATATTTACATTTGCGCCTTTCTCTAACAATAACCTAACCATAGCATGGTTAATTTTGTTTTTTTTAACAGCGTGGTGTAATGCGGTATTATCTTCATTATCTACACTGTCAATCAGATCTGGCTGTACATTTAATATTTCATGCGTAGCCTCTATATTTCCACTGCTCACTGCTTTATGCAGCGCATTTCTACCGTGTCTACTTTTTGTGTCAAGTTGAGTTAAATGAGTATCAGGTACTGTCGATATTTTATTAGGATTAGATTTACTGAAAAATTTTCTTAACATAATTATTAAATTTCCTTTTTAAATTTAAATAAACATTGCGAATTATACACAATAAAATAATTAATGCAGTTTCAAATTGCCATTATTCTGCTTATATTCCCCATAAGCTTTTTTTACATTGCATTCGTCTATGTGTGTCGGAAGAAAATTGTTGAAAACTGCTATCGCAGTCCATGCAATTTTAGCTATATTTAACAGTAATGCCGCATGTACGCATTACCACAGAAAATAGTATTTATTAATTTGACTACAATTAGGATAAAACATGGAAAGCAAAAAAAATCTAACAGCTGTGATTACAGGAGCAAGCTCAGATGTTGGTTTAGCGATCACAAAGTTACTCATTGATAATGGGTTTCATGTGCTTGGTCATTATAATAGCAATGCAAATGAATTATTAACGCTTAATCATCCCTCTCTCTTTCTTCAAAAAGCAGATCTCACACAATTTCCTGAAGCTGAAAATTTAATTAACGTTGCCCTAGAAAAACTAGGTCATATTGATGTTCTCATTAACATGGTAGGACCATTTAGTCGTTCTAAAGATTTACTTTCTGTAACACCTACTGAATGGCGTGAATCAATTGAGTTGAATCTTAATATTGCTTTTACGATGTGTTATTACGCAAAAGATCACCTGATTCAAGCTAAAGGCCATATACTTAATTTTTGTTTCGCAGGCGTTGAAAATATTCGTGCCTGGACGACGGCCTCTTCATATGCTGCAGCTAAAGCTGGTTTGGCGGTTTTAACAAAATCCTTAGCTGTTTCATTGGCTGCGCATGGTGTACGCGTTAATGCAATATGTCCAGGATATATTGATTTCGGTCATTTTTCGCCAGCCCAAACAGAAGAAATACTGAAAAAAATTCCTCAAGACCGCATGTGTCATCCAGAAGAAATTATTTCTGCTGTTTCGTGGTTATTATTACAAAGCCCTAAACATATGACAGGTTCATTTATGACATTATCAGGGGGTTGGGAGCATTCTTAGCTTCTTTCGGCATAAAAGAGCTTACTTTATTCCCTCTCGCCCACTCATTTTAATTCTGACTATTAAATTAATTAATTTATTTTTTCAAAATTAAAGTTGGTTTAGAGGGATTTTGTCCCAACTCCTTGACCGTATGATGATGACGTGGTGAGTTAGGATAGGCAGTGGATGGTGGCGCTTTTGCGGTAAAAACAGCATCATTGCTTACTTTTTCTTTGACTACTATAAATTTATCTTGTAGTTTTTCTAATTCATCTTTTTTGCTTGGAACAACATCGTACATAGCATGGTATAAATCATGGCGATTATTTGCGGTGATTTTACTCATCTTTGCCTCAAAGACGCTCATTTCTGGTCTTAAAGTGCTTTGCAGCTTATCTGTTGATGTTGTATAACCTTTTGGTTTTGGTGCAAGCGGAGATTCTTTAGCTTCTTCACAAATAATTTGACACATGACTTTAGCGAAAGAATTATCAACGGGTTGTTGTAGTGTTTTAATTGCCTCTTGCACATCTGGGGTAAATTTTTTCATTAATTCGTCATCTACAGCTGCAGCCATTTTTCTTGGTGAGTTACTTGATAAACCTGACAACACTTCGTTTTGGTTAGCAAGGGTTTTTAACTGTCTGAGATTGTCTCTCATAGTGTCATCTATCCCATTCTCCTTCTCACATACCATAGTAAATACACGTTCATCCATATGACTTAAGCTATCAACAAAAGTAGGATTAGCTTCGGGGTCAACGGTTTTTACAGATTGAAGTTCCGCTTGTATCTCACGCATATCATTTAATTCATTTGTCAATTGATAAAGTTGAACATGCGCTTGCTTCGCTTGAATCGACCAATCATGCAGATTATCTTGCATCTTGGTAACATTGTGCTGATTTTTAATTAATAATTTATATTTATTTTCAATCGTTTTATGATTTTCACCTATTTCAGAAATACGACTTAATAAGGAATTGTACTCTAATGTTTTTATATATATTTCTTCATGCATTGACTCTACCATTTCTTTATCTAGGCTTAATTGAAGTTCTAAATCTTGTTTATCTGTAATGGATATTGCGGGATTTAAAATTTGTTCTTGTAATTTCTCAATTGATTGCTCCAATCTACCCAGTAAAAGTTTTTTACCGCGCAAAACTTGATCGACCAATGTGGCGTTTTCTTTTAATTGCAAATAATTGGGGTCCATTTTATTAATTTCATCAATCTGTTTTTTAACTCTCCCCTGTGATTCCTCAGTTAAATTATCTTTGATAGTCTGCATTGATTTTTCTAAACTATCTATTTTGGTTTTAGTAATTTCAATTTCCTTCATTTGTTCTTTAATGTCATTTTCAATTTTATTTTCTAACTTTTTAGTTGCTGAAAAAATAACATCCATAGGCGTTTGCTGGTTTTGTTTTAGCTCTTCCTCAAATGCTGCTGAACGAGATTGAAGCTCGGATTGAATCGTATTTTTTTTCTTATCAATTTTATGTTTAATTGCTTTAAAATTATTATTTACGAGCTCATGAGCTCCTTTAATAGAAATGATATTCGCATTCACAAACGCAATTTTGGCGTTAAGAGACTCTGCTTTTTCATTATTTTTAATGGGGCTATTTAAATAATCATGAAACTGTTTAATTAAAACATGCTCACATAAACGCATAAATTGCTGTTTATTTAATTGGTTTTTGTTTTCACCGTCAGCGTTAGTTAATTTAGCATCAGGCAGAATAGCATATATTTTTTCCCACATTTCGGGAGGAGAATTAGCTAGCATTTCGTTTAAGAACTTAGCTTCTGTGCTTGCCACTTTATATAGATCATTTAAACACTTATTAATTTTAATATTTAAATCATCAAAATTTTCACCTTCAAATTGATTAGCCACTTCTGATAGAAAAATCAATTGGGAAAACATTAATTTTATTAGTTTATTATTATCTGGGCCATCGTGATTAACCAAATGCTCTAAGTTTTTACTAAATTCTATGAGGATATTTTTCATAGAATCATTGATTTTTATTGATAAAGCTTGAGTTAAAGATTTTGGATAAGATTTATTATTTGCTAAATCTTTAAGTACAGACAAATGCTGAACAAAATCTTTTAAGACATCCTCTTGGGTAAATTCCGCCAATTTTCTTTCATTTAAATTTTTGGCAGGCCTACTTAACATATTTAAATATTCGTTAAAACACATTAAAGAGTTTGTTACCGTACTTCTATCTAGCATAACGGAAGTTTGTTCACCTAGATTTTGTTCAATAATGAGAGCTGCAAGTTTAGATAGTTTTTTGTCTACTTTTTTTAGTATTGCTTGATCTAAGGGAATGCACTCTTTTAATTTTATTAAATAATCAATATCGATATCATCTTTATTAAGTTCATTTGCTATCACAGCATTAAAATGAGCAGAAATATCCGTATTCATAAAACAAAAATTGGAAAATTCTTGACGAATTTGCTCCAACTCTTGCAGTGTATAATGATTAATACTATTTATCACTTCTTTTAGCTTACTGGATAACAACGCCAATAATTGCTCATTTAATTCTTGTTTAACTTGCGATACCATACCTATACTTGGCTCATTCATAATAATCTTGAGATTAATTAATTCTTCAGCTGTCAAATTAGCGACGTGCGTATATAACGATCTTGCCGTTAAAATGGCATATAATTTATCTAATTGATTTGCAACATTATGAAACGCTTTAAAATTATTTAACTTCCATTCAGCTGGAATAATATTCCATAATTTGAGAAAACCTTGCGGGGTGGCGTTAGATAAAATATTCTTAAGAGTGTCACGAATTTCGTCTCGATTAATTTTTATATCTGGATTTCCCACAAGCCTAAAGAGATAGTTTAATTTCTCGTACGCTTCATCCTCTATTGTTTTGTTTAGTAAAATACTATCCAGCTCGCTATTAATAGATTGATTGATACCGGTAAAAACTTCGGTAAGTTTATAATAAAAATCTTTATTCATTCTATTTGCGCTTCCTAATTCATGTTCAGCAAGAAATAGCAATACCGACAAATCGTCATATCTCTTTTCTTCTTGAATTTGGGTAAGCTTATGCATTAATATTTTTTCAAAATATTCAACACCAAATAGATTATTTATTACCACTCTATATTTTATAAGATCGTTAAAATCATTTACGTTAGCTTGTTGTAAAAAATGGGCGTCTAATTTCTCTTTAAATTCAATATAATTTTGATAGTCTTTTAATTTAATCGTTCTGGGAAATAGCGTAACACTTTCTTGCAACATTAAAGCGGTTTTATTAAGATTCTGCCATGTTTTGATATCAGCAGTTAAATGACCTTCATTTGTGAATAAGTCAAAATTTAGTAGCGCCCTAGCATCACTAAGTTCGGGTGCTTGGTCTTCAAGCTGAATCATCAGGCTATATATAGCGGCGATTTTTTTAATGGAACGCGTTCGTACCACATCATCATTTACGCGGTCAATATCAGAATTAACTTGCATCGCTTCTTGCAATTTTTCATTCAAGAAAGCATGACATAATTCTGGGTCGTTTTCCAAGAAATATTTGATGCATTTAGGACCTTCCTTACCGAACAAATCAATTCGACCCGCTCTTATTTCACTTATTAATCTATTTGATAAATTCAATTCTTCTTTTGCTTCTTCTAGCTTATCTTTTCCATCCTCTATGGCATCTGTAAATGCTTTCTTTTGATTTTCAGGCATCTCACTCAAAGACGCTAGCTCTTGCTCAGCATAAAACAGACTATCTTCATATTGCTTTAATGGAATAACTTTACCTTTTGAATCTAAACAATCTATCGCTTTAAAATCTATATCGTGCTGAAAATAAAATCCATCATTTGGCATTAAGATATACGCTTCTACTGGAATAGCTTCATCTCGCGTATTAAATACTTCCCATAAATTTTTACTATAAAATAACGCTTGCTCTGCTTGCGTATTTCCCATTTGTAATATGGGCTTTCCTTCATTATCCCTAGGCCAACAAGGTAATTCAGAAAAATCAATCTGGCTTACTAAACTACTATTTTGATGTAACATTTCCAGAATATTATTTATAATTTCCTTGTATTCGGATTCTGGTAAAACTTGAGTAACGACTTTTTTTAATTTATCATTTTCTTTTGATTGCGGTAACAAGTTACTCACTTGCTCCATGTAAATATTTACCGCACTGCTTTTGTTAGCTTTTATTCTAGACAAAAATTCATTCAATATAGCACTTTCCTTAGCATTCAAACCTTCCTCGACGCCTTTTTGATAAACATCAAAATTCTTTAATACGGCTTGAACTTCTTTGTTTTTTTGATATTTGCTTTTCAAAAAGAACATTTTTGCGGCACTAATAATGCCATAATTTTTAATATGCTGAACGTATTCCGTACGGGTTCCGGGATTAAACCTGATTTTTAGATTTTGTTTACTTTCAGATAAATTTCTTCTGGCCGTTTGAATCGATTTATTTCTTGAAGATAATTGCGCTACAGAGTATCTACGCTCGCTAGATTGTGATTGCGTTTGTTCAATAACTTTTTTGGCTTTATTTAATTGTATGTAAACGGATTCGTATTGCTTTGGTAAGGGATAGGTTAAATACGGGCTATACACTTTTGCTAGTGCCAGTAGAACATTATTTTTGTCTTCAGCATTTTTTAAAATCGATAATATACTTGGTAACACACTGGGATTATCTTGGGTATTTATTTTTTTTAAATCTTCCAAGAGACTCTTTTTATTCTCAATGTCCTCTTGCATTTCTTGCAAATAATCATCATCACTTTCTAAATCTTGATCTTCAATTTCATTTTCCAAATCTTCAATTTGATGTTGTAATTCGGATTTTAAATTCTGTAACACTTCTTCTCTATACTTGCGCATATTTTCTAATTCTAATTTTCTATTTCTTAATTGTAGAAAATGAAGCTTTCTTATTTCTTCTGCTTTTTGTATCGCCGTTTTTTTGCTAGCCTTGATTTCTACGCTTACTTCATCTAATTGTTTAAGTAAATCATCTACATTTGGTTCGAATTGAATCTCCGCTGAACTCCCCTCTAATTCTTGAACATTGCTCTCTTCTACTTCCTCATCAATTTCACTATTCAAATCTTCTGTTGCTTCATCTGTTTCACTACTCAAATCTTCTGTTGCTTCATCTGTTTCACTACTCAAATCTTCCGTTGCTTCATCTGTTTCACTACTCAAATCTTCCGTTGCTTCATTTTCAGTTTCTGTTGCTGTTAATGAAGAAACATTTTCTTGATTTTGATCTTTACTAGTTGGGCTTAGCTCTTTTTTAACGCCAATAATGTCATCTTCCAAACCATATTCATTTATAATATCTTGTAAAGTTTCAGTTTCTACATTTTTAGTGAATGCTATTAACTCATCTTGTTTTTCTTTAAATAATATTTCTTCAAAAATATAAGAATCTATATATTGTGATTCCATAAGATTAAACAAAAATTCTTTAGTATCATGTTCGCCTTTTTCGTGGGGGGTAACTTCTTCTAGCAATTGTTGAATACTCTCCTCAGCCCCTTCCTCTGTTCGCATTTTTGTTAGTAATTGAAAAGCTTCCTCTTGATCATACCCATATGTTTTCTCTATATATTGGCAAACTTCACGCATGGCTGCGTTCATAAGAGTAGGTTTTTTTTGTTTAGGATTATGCTCTGTCTCAACATCAGATTCTTCAGTGTTAGCATCCGGAGAATCTGTATCTTCATCTATGGTTTCACTTAGACTTCTAAGTTCATAGCTTTCGCTATTCTCACTTGAGGTAGGCTCATTGTCGGGAGTTTGAGTATCATCGTTATGCTTGATTTTTTTAGCCATTTTAGTTTTTCCTCGTTATACATTTATTTTAGCATATGCATCGAATTTTATACTTTTGGTCAATTCAGATTAAAATTTAAATAACCTATCTATTCAAATGCTTGAGCTAAGACACATAACTTGTTGATTATTTATTTAAAAAGAGGAATTTTAAGAAGGCTAAAAGAGAAGGGGGAAAAGTAAGTTAATTTAACGCACTATGTTTATGCGCAAGGCGTGAATCTGCTCAGGAATAAGATCTTCAAATAAAGCGTAAATTAGCCTGTGTGCCGCTACTCTGGAAAGCATTTTAAAACAATCTGCTTTAATTGTAATAGCAAAATGCCGATTACCATCTTGATAACCAGCATGACCTTTGTGCTTATCACTCTCATTTTCTACATGTAACACTTGAGGAGAAAACGCTTTTTCTAAACGAGATTGAATAAGTGCTAGTTTGGAGCTCACGACTTTTCACCTTTTGTTTCAGTCATAAAGCGTGTCAAATAAAGTGCCTGTAAAATACTAGCCAAAAATAAGACGCTCATCACGCCATAAAATTTAAAATTTACCCAGGCATCATTACTAAAATAATAGGCAATATATAAATTAACACTGCCTAGAATGAGAAAAAACAAAGCCCAGATGATATTTATTCTTTTCCAAATAACCGCGGGAACCAACATCCCTTCTTGAGAGATATTTTCCATTAAACGTTGCATTAATGGTTTTTGCGTAATTAACTGACTCCCTAAAATAAACAGTCCAAACAGCCAGAACACAACAGTTGGTTTCCATTTTACAAAAATAGGATTATGAAAATAAAGTGTCATGCCACCACAGACAACAAAGACCACGAGTGTGATTAATTGTTTCTTATCCCATTTTTTTAACCATAAGCGTGTTATCAATACTTGTAATAAGGCTGCTACTATCCCAACAACCGTAGCAACATACATACCATAAAATTTAAAGGCTAAAAAAAATAAAAATACAGGAAGAATTTCGTAAAATATTAACATACGGGGTGTTTTTCCTACTCAATAAATTGATTAATTTTTCGTAACGGTGCTAAATAAGTATACGCGACCGGTACAACAATTAGCGAGAAGAATGTCCCTAAAACCATTCCGCCGGTGATCACCAACCCAACTTGTTGACGACTTTCAGCACCCGGTCCAAACGCCAATGCTAAGGGTAGCGCTCCTAACACCATAGCGGCTGTAGTCATAAGAATAGGTCGCAAACGCAACATGGCGGCCTCTAATACTGCTTCTTCTACAGTATGACCTTGCCTACGCAATTGATTAGCAAAATCAGTAATAAGAATGCCATGTTTAGCGATTAATCCCACCAACGTGATCAAGCCAATATTGCTATAAATATTGAGTGTGCCGCCGAATATTTTAAGCGTTAAAATTGCCCCTACCATCGCAAATGGAACGGTAAACATAATAATAAGTGGATCAATAAAACTTTCGAATTGAGCCACCAACACTAAATAAATAAACACTAAGGCTAATAAAAAAGTGAAAGCCGTTTTTCCACTTGATTCAAGAAAGCTTTTAGCTTCTCCGGTAAACATAAACTTCATATCATCCGGTAAGGTTTCTTTTGCAACGGTTTGCAAATATTTTAGTACGTCCGGCATAGTTGCATTTGGTGCTAAGGTCATATAGATCGTATCCGCTCTTAAACGCCCATAATGATAAAAGATATCCGGTGTGGTTGTTTCTGTCACACTTAACATACTGGATAAAGGATGCATTTTACCTTCCGTATTTCTGACATAAAGCTGATGAAAAATATCAGGATCCGCTAATGCCGATTGTTTCATTTGGATTAGTACATTTGCATCATCTGTTTTGCCAATGTTTCTTCCTGCAATTAAGGTAGAAAGGGTATTAGTAATAGAAGTAATAGGCACTTTCAAATCTGCTGCTCTTTCTCTATTAATATTTAATTGAAATTGTTCACTATCCCATTTCAATTTATTATCCACCCGCGCGAAGCGTTTATCTTGCTTAATGACATCCATTAATTTTTGTGTAGTGGCCTGTAGCTTGCGATAATCACTGGCTGTCATCACAACCAACCCTATCCTATCCCCATCATCACTCCCCGTTGCCTCAGCTAATTGCGAAGAAGGTGCAAAAACATTCACCCTAACGCCTGCTATCATACTTGCTTGCTGAGATAAATTGTCCATTAACGCTTGAGTCGATTGCGTTCTCTCTTTTTTTGGTTTTAATAAAACAAATTGAAAAGCATGCGCAGGACTTTGACCCATCGTAAAATAAGATTCAATTCCGGGGATTTTATCGTATAAGGATTCTAAATTATGCACATTTCTGTTGGTATAATTGAAGCTTGCACTACGCGGCGCACCAATAGAAACATAAAATTGGTTCATATCCTCAGTAGGGGTAAGCTCTGCTGTTAAAAAATGATAAACCCCTACGCCAAGCGCTCCTATCAATACTAAAAATAAAATAACCCAAATTCTTTTGGATAATAAAGACTTCAGTATTTTTTGATACTGATTTTGTAAACGCGTCAATTGCCTTGCCTGCCATTGACTATAGCGATTGGTTTCTTTTACATTTTTTAAAAGACGTGCGCACATCATAGGAGACAAAGTCAACGCAACAATACCTGAAATTAAAACAGCACCAGCTAATGTAAAAGTGAATTCTCTAAATAAGATGCCTAATAAACCAGGTGTAAAAGCAATCGGTGCGTAAACTGCAACTAAGGTCAGTGTCATCGCAATAACGGGAAAAATAATTTCTCGACTACCTTTCAATGCCGCTTTAAAAGGGGTTAAGCCTTCTTCTATATACCGGCTAATATTTTCTAGCATCACAATGGCATCATCCACCACTAAGCCAATCGCTAAAACGAATGCCATCAACGTAATGGTATTAATAGAAAAGCCTAAAAAATACAGCAATGCAAAGGTACTGATTAAGCAAACGGGAATAGTAATAATGGGTACTAAGGTTGCACGAAAACTACAAAGAAACGCTAAAATAACCAGCCAAACAAAAATAACGGCTTCTGCAAAAGATTCGTATACGCTATGAATAGAAGAACGAATGTAATCCGCTTGATTATAAATGATGCTTGCATGTATACCTGTTGGTAAATTGCGATTGATATCAGCAAAAACTTTTTGCACTTCCCGCTCTACATCTAAAGGGTTAGCGGTAGACTGGGGAATAATGCCTAAAGCAATACCAGGTTTTCCATTAATTCTAAAGAGTGAGTCCGTATTTTCCGGATCTATTTTTGTTTCGGCAATATCTTTTAAACGTACCACTTGATTGAGATTGTCGCGAATAATTAAATCGTTAAATTGTTCTACGGTTTTTAAAGCAGTATTGGTAACAACACTATAATAACGATCATAACCGCGAATTTGCCCGCTAGGAATAGAGGCATTTTGTTCTTGTAAAAGTTGTGAAACTTCATCAATAGTGACTTTTGAGGCAGCCATTTTTGCTGGATCTAACCAAATACGCATGGCGGAAATACGTTTTCCAAAGACGCCTACGCTGCCTACGCCATCTATTGTTTCAAATAAAGGTACAACAAATTTATCTATATAATCACTTAACTCGCGTTCACTACGATGTAAATCATAAAAAGAAATATAAAGAATAGCATCGCCATTCGTATTAGCTTTTGAAACCACAGGATTCAGCGCATCTTTGGGCAAGAGACCTCTTACTCGTTCTAAACTACTACGCACATCTTCAACGGCCGCATCCATATTACGACCTAATTTAAATTTAATGGTGATTTCACTATCCCCTTGTTTACTCTTTGAGTTAAGCGTTTCAATACCATTAATACCAGAGAGTCCATCTTCTATTATTTTGGTAACATCACGCTCAACCAAACGGGCATTTGCACCTGGATAAGAAGTTTCAATGCTAACTTCAGGCGAATTAGTATCGGGAATCCAGCGAATAGGTAAATTCATAAAACCAATTATACCGATGATGCTCATCACTAAACTGATCACAATCGTAAATGCCGGACGATTAATACAAAAAGCAGGTAAATTCACTATTTAAACTCTCTCATTTTTGTTTTCATATCGCGTATATGCTATAAATTTAATTACGTTTTTATTTTCACGGGCAAACCATTTCTCACTTTCAATTGACCATCCGTAATAATTTGATCTCCTACTGATAAGCCCTCAATCACTTGAACATTATCCATATCGCGTTTTCCTAACAATATAGTGACCGCGTAAGCTTTCCCTTCTAAAACTTTATAAACTTGCTCGCCATCCATAATCGGAATAACGCTACGTGCAGGAATAATAATCACATGTTGCGCTGTGCCTAAATTTTGAAAAACATTGACAAACATGCCGGCTGCTAACAAATGCGCTTCATTGGGAACTTCGGCATAAAGAGAAACAGAACGATTTTCAGTATTAATGGTAGGAGAAATAAAAGAAACTTTACCATGAAATTTCTTGCCGGGATAAGCGGCTGACGTTAGCGTAACGGCTTGGTTTATTGCAAGAGAGGGTAAATATTTTTCAGGTAAATTATATTCAACGCGCAAATGATTGGTATCCGTTAAAGTAACCAAACCCATACCGGTTGTAACATAATCACCAGGATTAACTTTAGATTTACCTATTGCCCCTTCAAAAGGCGCCGTTAACTGCATTTTACTTACCATCACTGCACTTTCTTGAGCATTGGCTCGTTTTTCTTTGAAATCTGCTTCGGCTTGATCAATCGCTTGTTTAGTCACCACCCCTTGTTTTCCTAATAGCGCTTTGCGTTTCAAATCATTTTGGCTATACATTAATTGCGCTTTTGCTGAAGCATTTTTTGCTTTATAAATAGCATCATCTAATTGTATAAGCGGATCATTTTTTTTAACAAATGTACCATCTTTAAAAAGAATTTTTTCGATATGACCCGCTATCTCTGGACTTATCTCAACACTTCTAGCCACTAATGTTCCGATAGCATTTGCTTTCAGTGGCATGACACTCTCTTTCACTACCATGGTCTGCACCCAAATTGAATTAGGCACAGCAACATTTTTATTAGAACGAGATTTAATAAACCACACGCTGGCTAGTGTTAAAGTAATAAAAAACACGGCGAAAATAATTTTTTTATTTTTCATAAGTTGTCTTCAGTGTAGATGAATGGAAGGTGGTTTATCATTATCTTTAAAAATTTTAGCGACATCAATTTTGTCATAAATATATTCTTTATTACAAAAATCACACGTGACCACTAGACTGTGTTTGTTTGCTAATTCTTCTTCCGCTTCTTTTTTTCCTAATAATAAAATAGCATCTTGCCCTTTTTTGCGATTACAAGTGCATTGAAACTTAAGTGGAATAGTCGGAAAAACACGGATATCTTCCGTCGGATAAGCTTTTAATAAAAAACTTTGGTCTTCTAATAACAGCATTTCCTGCATATTTAAATGTGAACTAATATCCACAATACGCTTCCAATGATTAGTAAGCAGTTCATTTTCCGGCATCTCACCGCTCTCTGGCATCACTTGGATTAATAAGCCAGCTGCACACGTCTCATTTACCGTTAACCAAAGCTTTGTGGCCAATTGCTCTGAGTCTTTAAAATAGCCTTCTATGGATTCCACTAAAGAATTACCACGCCAAGAAACAATCCCTTGATAACTCCCTTTTCCAATGGTGGAATCTAACATAATAACCAACACGCCTTCTTGGAAAGCACTCATCAGATCTTGATAATCTAAATCACCCTCCCATTTTGCTAAGCCGCGCAAATGGAACTGATGATCACACTGGGCCAGTAAAAGTTTGAGTTTGCCTTTTCCCCTAAACTGCACTGTCAGACGGCCATTGAATTTAATGATAGCGCTTAGTAAACCAGCTACACATAAAGCTTCTCCTAAAAGTTTGCGCAAAGGAGGCGGATAAACGTGTTGATTAATAATTGTTTGAAAGCTTTTATTTAAATGAATCAACTCTCCTCTAACAGGAGCGTTTTCAAATATAAACCGTTGTAATAAATCAGAATGAGTCATGATTTTATCCATTTATTTGGACGAATTATACAGTATACGCAAAAATTAGTATAATATTTAAGCTAATTATAAGGTTTTTTGGGAATGGTAGGCTTAAATACCACTTTTCTTGTTTGTTGAAGCATTACCATTTGAAGAGGATTTTCTCTAAGCTTGAGATGAATAGCAATGTATAACACATATTTATAAGAAAACAGAGCTCAGGTAAACTGATTTTATGATTAGACAGACAATATAATTATGGCAAAAAAACCCTCTCTTAACCCAGAAGATATTGCCGCTTTCGAAAAAGCTGTTCAGGGCACGAAAAAAATAAGCTATAAAAAAGCCATTCTACGCACTGCTGCCCCGCAAGCAAAACCAAAAAAAACATCCCCAATCTGGTCTGATGAAGCGCCACCATTTAAAGAAGATGATTCACTTAATTTAGTTGGTGGCGAGGAATTTATAGCATTTAAACAAACTGGTATTTCGCATAAAAGACTTCGCAAATTACGCAAAGGCCAATATAATGTGGATGCTGTTTTAGATCTACATGGTTTAACTGTAGAAAATGCAAAAGTTGCTGTTTATCACTTTCTACAACAATGCATGCATAATAATATTCAAGTTGCACTCATCATTCATGGAAAGGGTCACCACAGCCAAATGGCAACTTTAAAAAATAAACTGAACCATTGGTTACGTGACATAAATATTGTATTAGCTTTTTGCTCCGCGGCGCCTACTCACGGCAGTCGTGGTGCCGTGTATGTTTTACTAAAGCAAAATAGAGAGGAGAATTCTGCTTGAATAAGAAAAACACTATTATTATCGGTATTTCTGGTGCCTCTGCATCCGGTAAAAGTTTACTTGCGAATACGATTGTTAATGAGCTGGGATCAGAACAAGTCGTCATCATTTCAGAAGATGCTTACTATAAAGATCACAGCAATATTCCCTTCGAAGAACGCGCTAAAATTAATTATGATCATCCTGATTCTTTTGATCATGAACTACTGCATAATCACTTATTGCTTCTGCAACAAGGCAAAAGTATAGAAATTCCCATTTACAACCACGCTTTACATATCAGAGAAAAAGAAACACGCCCTATTGGTCAGCATGCCATTATTGTTTTAGAAGGTATTTTATTGTTTGTTGAATCTCAATTAAGAGACTTGATGGACATACGCATCTTCATGGAAACTTCTCTAGATATTTGTCTGATTCGCCGTTTAAAACGCGATATCAAGGAAAGAAAAAGATCTTTAGATTCTGTTCTAAAGCAATATGAAGACACCGTTCGTCCTATGTATTTACAGTTCATTGATCCCTCAAAGCGTTATGCTGACTTAATTGTACCTAGAGGGGGCGGCAACCGAATTGCAATCGATATGATTAAAGCAAAAATGCGTGAATTGTTAGGGGACTTAAAAAAAGCAGCGAGTTAAAGAAACACTTTAATTGAGCCAGAGGTGGCACGGTCTTAGTTTGTCATGCCAGTGAATCTATATGTCATACCAGCAAATCAAAAATATGTCATGCCAGCATGTTTCTAGCTGGCATCCATAAACGATACATGACATATTTTTGATTCGCTGGTATGACAAGGTCTTAGGCGAGCAGATGCTTTTCCTTTAAGCGTTTTTTAAATCTAGCCTACCTCAGCATTGCGCTGAGATAGGCATAGCTTATAACTTGCTTAAATATTCCAGACGAGCTGAGCACCTATTAAATCGATGCTGGTATTGGAATGGCCAGTCGCAGTAGCAAAGGTGACTGGGTTAAAGTCATGAATATGGGTGGACCGGACAAAGACGTGTCCATAAATCACATCCACAGCCATTTTAGGGTTGAGCTGATAACGTGCGCCAATTTGCAAACCATATTTCGCGCCATCCGGGAAGTTAACACTGCGGTACTGGTTTTGCGTTGGGGTAGGTTCATATTTGACTGAACCTCGCATCATCAACTTTTCATTTAATCTATAATGCGTCCCTACACTGAAATCAAAGGTGTTGTGCATATCTTGGGTTTGAACAACATCAGGTAATATGCCACTGGGATTTCCAGGTGTGGGCGGTTGAATATAGTTTCTCGCATGATAATCTCTGACATAGCTCCATTGATCAAAAGCGACTGTTCCCATTACAGCCCAGCAAGGATTAATGTCACGATAGACACTTAAGGTCGTTGTTGGAGGAAGCGGAAGCGCTAACTTAAAGGCATTGGATTCGAAAATACTACCGCCGCCAGGTAAAACAAAGCTGCTAAAACCGTCTAAATTCATATAGATTTGTGAGCGATAATTAAGACCAATACGCGTAGCCTCATCTAAGCGAAACAAGATACTCGCATGCCCACCATAGCCCCATCTATTGGCTGTGAATCGCGAAAATGAATCCGTTGGTGTGCCAAAAGGTGCAAGACCTTCTGTACGCACATGGGTTTTACTTTGCACGGAAAAATAATGGAAATCTGGACCGAAACCTATAGACCATTGTCGATTGATTTTCATTGCAATACTAGGGCCTAAATCCAAAGTACGCGTGTAAATTCGGGTTGCGTTATAACGTAAAATTGAGCCTTCGCCATAATCTTCGGTGAAGCCCCAAGCTGGCGACATCGTCATACCAACAGCAAAGCAATCGTTGATAGGATAGCTATAGTGAAAAGCGGGCAATATCGTATTGGGGTGCGAGCTTGCACTCCCTGTGGCGGTAAAATTGCTGCCTAATAAGCCTATGGGAGGGGGGAAAATACCTAGGGTTGAAGGCGCATTTACGGTACCCGTAAACGTTGTTGGCGCGTAAACATCTATACCCGAAAAGACGAGCTGTTGAGGTAAATAAACTAAACCTGCCGAGTTATACCAATTAGTACCAGCATCTTCAACAACTGCAGCTTCCCCAGCATCCGCTAATACAGAAGCACTTTGAAACTCAAGCTTATAACCTGCAGCATACCCTTGAGAGGATAAGACTGTAATAAGCCCTAAACCACTATACCCCAATATCCTTTTGATGGTCTTCTTCATAACTCTTCCTTGTTGATTGTTTATATCATTCCAAATTCATGTATACAGGTAGATTACGATAGTTTAGTAATAACTGAGTAAAGAAGCTACCCTCAATAGGTTTACTAAAATAATATCCCTGAATATAATCGCATCCCTTCCCTTTTAAAAATAAAAGTTGCTCTTTATTTTCTACGCCCTCAGCGAGGCTTGCTATCCCCAATTCTTTAGCCATTGCTAAAATAGCTGAAACGATAGTAATACTATCATCATTTCCAGGAATATCACGAATAAAAGATTGGTCTATTTTTAATTTATCTATTGAGAAACGTTTTAAATAGCTTAAACCGGAATAACCCGTTCCAAAATCGTCTACTGCTAAACTCAATCCCAGTCGTTTAAATTCTTGAATAATATGTACCACTTTTTCATCTAAAATAGCGGTTTCCGTTAACTCAAGTTCTAGTAATTTGGGATTGTACTCAGTATCTTTTAGTGCTCGTTCAATCACTTCAATGATATTTTCTTCTTGCAATTGTTTACCGGATAAATTAACAGCTACTCTTAACGATGAAAATCCCATCTCTTGCCAGATTTTAGTTTGTTTACAGGCTTCTTTTAATACCCATTCACCAATGGGAATAATCAATCCTGTTTCTTCAGCAACAGGAATAAACTGCGCCGGGGAAATAAAACCATGTACGGGATGGATCCAGCGTAATAAAGCCTCCGAACCCGCAATTTGACCCGTTTTCAAATCGACTAACGGTTGATAATAAACTTGGAGTTGATTGTTTTTTAAAGCGTCGTATAAGTCATTTTCAATTTCTATTTGCCGTGGCAGTTCAGCATTAATTTCCGCTTTATAAAATTCTAAACGATTACCGCCATATTGCTTGGCTCTTAACATGGCCGCATCTGCATTAGCTAATAGCGATTTCGTGTTTTCACCATCACGAGGAAAGAGACTCACACCTAAGCTAGCGGTGACTTTAATAATGCGATCTTGCAAATAGAAAGGATCCTCTAAAATTGAAAAAAGCGTTCTAATTTTTGCTTCTGCTTCTTCTGGTTTGAGGGGAGCCAAAATAATATTGAAGGTGTCTTTACGCGAAATGGTAATAATACATTGGGAATTATTAATGACGCTAGACAATTGCGCTGAGAACGTTCGCAAACGTTCTGCCACACCGCGAATAATCAGATCATTTGCTTGATGTCCAAAACTGTCGCTTATCATTTCCATGCGATTTAGAGAAAAGGCAATTAATGCAAACGAAGCCTGTGAATCCTGGGCAAAATGGATAGCGGATTCAATATAGGGTGGCAGCATGCGGGCATTGGGTAAATCAGTCAATAAATCGTGGTTAGCTTGGTAACTCACCAAGGTGTTTTCTAATTTTAATTTTAAAGAAGCTATAAACCAACGGGTACTACGATGATTAATACCTACCATATAACCCATATAAATAAGGGTAAAAATAGCAATAATATTATAAAAAATACCGCCTTGAACTAAGCACCAAATAATTAAGGGGATAAGAATAAGATTTATTGTCACAACACATAAAAAGAATTCGCCTATCGTTCCTACCGAGTACCCCGTTGTGGCCATAAAAATGGCGAGCAAAGCAATAGACTGGCGGGTATGATCTTGTGGTAAGAGATAAATGCCGGGCACCCAAGCCAAGGCGCACATAGACATCATTATCGAATAAGCCCATTCCCAAGCAATTAAGCTTAAACTGATTTTATATTTGGTATATAAAAAATATAGGCCTGAAAAAGCAACCATCATTACGTTAAAGAAGGTCAGCCATCCGACCAACAAATAAAGTGGGCTTTGGCGAAAATAATCTAAAAAAAGAAAAACGCTAACCACAAGGCCAGTGATGGTTCCTGGCAAACACCCTTGATAAAGATGATCAATTAATTCAGCTTTAACTTGCCTCTTAATTTGATCTTTATCTTCATTAGATATTTGCTTATGATCGGCAACTATATCCATAGAAGCTTATCGTATTAAATTAATATTTTTCCATCACCTGATAGCAATGTGATAATGATTCAATATTCACACCAGGTCGAATTGTTGCGACATAAGCAACAGCAACGCCTTTTAAATTTTTAAAAGGTTTATTGTTGTTCCAAACGAAATCATCGTATTCAATTCGATTAAGTGGTTTTGCTAATTTAAAATGATGGGAAACTTTTTCGCTTATCTCATTTGTAAATTCTGCATAAGCAAAATCAAAGCCCTTTCTAGCAGCATTCTCTATGCAAGCCATATCTTCTTCTGTAGAAAGACCTTCGCCTCTGTGCGCTTGATCGACCGCAGCAATCCAAACATGCACGACTTTGCCTTTAACAAACTTCTTTCCTTCCGTAAAAGGTTTAGAAAGCTCATCTAGTAAAGCAAAGATAGGTTGCAATTTTGGATAATGTGCAACATGAGGAACAAATGGATCAGCCATGTCTTCAGCAATAGCACAACCGATAACACGATTTTGCTTATCTACGATGACTTTACTTAAGCCTTCTTTGACAGCTTTTAAAATGACATCCCGTGCAAAGGGTTCATAATCATGATAATGAATACCAAGATATTTTGTCATTGGTTCGCTATCGCAGAAAGATTTAGTAAAAATATCTACTGCTGCTTTGACATGTTCGTTTTGTAAGGTCTGAATGGTATATTCAGTTTTAGTCATTGTCTTCTCCATGATTTTCTCCTTCTCAGCTGCTAAATCCTTTAAAAATTTATCTATTAAAGATTTAGTAACATTGGTTAATACACAGATTGTTGCTCTTTCTCCCGTTAACATTAATTGATATTTCTTAGCTAAAGTTGGTGATGGCCGTGGAAAGATAACATTAAAATGATAAGGATAAAGTACCTTATCCGCGCCATACATTTTTACAAGCTTATCATATAAATATTTCGCATTCTCAATATTTTCATTTACCATTTTTGTTAATTTTTCATTACCTTTGTCTATTCCCATAGTCATTAAAGCATTATAAAGCATGAGTACATTCAAGCCTGAGCGAGAACCCGTAATAGTGACATCCAAAATATTACCCACATAGTCAATACTTCTTTCACTTTTCTCAAAAGCCTTCTCAAAAAAATCGCGTTTTGCAAGGATAAGACCACAAGGTTGAGATAAACCTGGATATTTATGAGCAGAAAAGGCCAAGGTATTAACGCCAATCGCATCAAAATAATTAGCAATTTCTCCAAAAGGTTTGAGAATAGGCAGCACAAATCCGGTTAAAGCACCATCCATATGAATGGTATAACGCAACTTAGATTGAAACGCATCAAGTACTTTTTTTATTCCAGGAACATCATCAATCGCACCCGTAATTGTTGTTCCTATATTTGCTATAACAATAACGGGGCTATGCGGATGAGCACCGACATGAATGAGTAATTCTTTTTTAAAATCGTTAATGTTCATAGAACCATCTTCATTGGGTATAATGGCTTTAATATTAAGATGCAGTATTTCGGAAATTTTAGGTACTGAATAATGGGTATGTCCTTTAGTAAAAAAAACAGTCGGTGTTAATAATTGCTGAATAATACTTTTGTTTTCACTAATACTATTTTTGGCATCAATTATTTTTTGTAGTGCTACGCTACGTGCTGCATACTCATTCATGGAAATTTTTGCTAGTGCTGCCATTTGATCTTGTTCATCTTTCATTTGCGATTTAACTTTATCATCCATCGCAATCAGCTTATCAATGAGCATATTAATTAAATAACGTTTAGACCACCAAAGACCTGCAAAATTTCCTTCCGTACCGCCTGTGGTAACATACCCTCTTACATCATTTTTTTTTAATCCATAAAATTTACCTAACATGCCAATTACTTTTCTTTCATGTTTTTTAACTTCTAATAATGATGTTTCTGAATCTTTAAAAGGGTCTCCAACATTATTTAACAATACATTTGCAAGAGTACCTGGCTGTATACCTAATGATTTGTTGCTGACTATGCCAAGATACGTTAGTAAAGAAACAGGATAACCTAATTTATGACTTGCTAATTTGTTTACGTAATCCAATAAAGTTTTAAAGTCGTCATCAACTTGGTAATCGAGTTGGTTAGAATGCTGTTCAGAAACTTTTTTTTTCCACATATGGGTAATCAACCTGGCTGAAAGAGAAATTTATCTAACCCATTCATTTCATAAACTATACACCCAATCTATATTGTACCAAGAATAAGAGATAAGAAGATATAAAAGAGCTTTAACATATCGCGCTATTTACTTAATTTATTTATCCTTTTGCTATTCCTTTGATTCGAATTAGGTATTTTTTTTCGCTCTTGCTTTTCCTTATATGGAGCATCACAATGAAATAGTTAGTATCCGATATTTGTGATTCCTAACGATCCAGGAGGCAAAATGAAGCTTAAAATAAAAACATTCGTCATCCTAGGATTAGTGTATCTCTTTTTTTTAGCTTGTACTTATTTTGAGATTATACGCTTTAATTTACTATCTTTTGTGCTTGTTACGACTTTATTTTTTCTAGGTATTTTAGGTAGTGCCGTTTATTTTCTTTTACTCCGTAGAATAGAACAATTAAATCAAAAACTTATTCATTTAAATGCGAAATATACGCAACCGCTTGCAACCATCAAGCGCGATGAATTCGCCTCTATCGATGAGCATATCAATCATTTAACAATAACGATTGAGACATTAGAGCGACAACGAGAACAAGAAACAGCTAAAAACACTGAAGTCTTAAAACAGAAAAATGCGGAATTAGAAAAAATACTCACAGAGCAGTCGCTTACAGAAAAAAGATTTTCAAGTGAAAGAGAATGTTTAACGCAGATTGCCAAATACGATACTTTAACCTCATTGCCTAATCGGGTTTTTTTCAATGAAATTTTAAATAAATCGCTCAATCATGCTAAACGCTACAGTAAAATCCTATCCATCCTACTCATTGATTTAGATTCTTTTAAAACTGAAACGAGCATGCTTACACCTGAAAATAAAAATTTACTACTTGCTGAATTAGGTAAACGTTTTATCAGCGTCTTGCGCACAGAAGATACCTTAGCAAAATTAGATGGTGAAGAATTTATCGTTCTATTAAATGATATTAAAAAATCAAAATTTGCGAGTACAGTTGCTGAAAAAATATTAAAAGCTTGTTCAGAACCTATTAATATTGATTCTCATACTTTTTGTTTAAAAGCCAGTATTGGTATTTGTGTTTATCCATTTGATGGCGATTCATTAGAAAATTTATTAAAGAGTGCGGATAGTGCTTTATATAAAGCAAAACATGTTGGTGGCAATATTTATCAATTTTATACCCATGAAATGGATGTTGAAGCACGAGAATACCTTCAATTAGAATCTGCTTTGCGTAAAGCAATTCACAATAATGAACTTGCCCTTTATTATCAGCCCAAATTAAATCTTAAGAAAGGTAGCATCATTGGCTTAGAAGCGCTGATGCGTTGGGAGCATCCTGTACTCGGCATTATTAGTCCGGCTAAATTTATTCCGCTCGCAGAAGAAACTGGTCTTATCCTGCAAATAAGTGAATGGGCATTGCTAGAAGCTTGTAAAATGAATATTGTATGGCAAAAAGAAGGTTACGAACATCTCACCATTTCATTAAACTTATCCCCTAAACAATTCCATCATCCTAACATTGTTAAGATTATCGAAAACGTATTACATGAAACTGGATTGAATCCCGCTTTTCTGGAATTAGAAATCACTGAGCAAACAATCATGGATGATGTAGAAATGGCAGGCAAAATATTAGAGAAATTAAAAGCAACGGGCGTGTAAATTTCTTTAGATCATTTTGGAACAGGATACACTTCAGTCAGTTATCTCAAAAAATTTCCTATTAACACAATTAAGATTGATCAAAGCTTTATTAAAGGTATTCCTAACCAACCGAATGATGTTGCAATAACAAATGCATTTATTGCGCTCGCGCATAATTTAGGATTAGAAGTTATTGCTGAAGGTGTTGAAACGGCAGAACAAGTGCAATATTTATCGAATCAAAACTGTGATCTTATTCAAGGCTACTTCTTAAGTCATCCCCTCTCTGCAGAAAAAATCGTTTTACAATTAAAAAAAATAAATGAAAAAGTTATTTTTTAAGACCTTCGTGCCGTCGCTAAGGGTTATTTCTCATGTTTCTTTAAAAAAACCTGAAACGCTTCATCGTCTAAAATAGAAATATCTAATGCTTTCGCTTTGTCATATTTAGAACCGGGGTCCGCGCCCACAATAACAAAATTAGTTTTTTTAGACACACTACCAACGACTTTTGCCCCTAATTTTTCTAATCTTTCCTTAGCTTCATCACGCGATAAATCACTCAATGTTCCAGTAATCACAAAAGACTGACCTGTTAAGGGTAGTTGCGCGCTTGTTTTAATTTGCGGCCAATGTATCCCTGCTTCAATGAGATTGTGAATAATTTTTCGATTATGTGCTTCTTCAAAGAAATGCTTAATATGTGCAGCCACGACGGGTCCAATATCAGGCACACTTTGCAATATTTCTTCTGAAGCTTCTTGAATTGCAGCTAATGTTTTAAAGTGCATTGCTAAATGTTTTGCTGTTGCCTCCCCTACCTCTCTTATACCCAATGCGTATAAAAATCGCGGCAAGGTCGTTGTTTTACTTTTTTCAATTTGTAGTAAAACATTATCCGCCGATTTTGCACCCATTCTTTCTAGATTTTCTAATAAAGCTTGATTCAAAACATAAATATCAGCAACGGAAGACAATAATTTCAAATCGACTAACTGCTCTACCAATTTATCTCCTAAGCCCTCGATATCCATCGCTCTTCGCGCAGCAAAATGCTTGATGGATTCTTTTAACTGAGCAGGACAAACTAACCCTCCGGTACATCGCGCCACTGCTTCGCCCTCAATTTGCTCTATCATTGAGTGACAAACGGGACAACGTTTAGGGAGAACAATTTTTTTTATGTCTTTAGGACGTAAAGCTTTTACTACACTCACCACTTCTGGAATAACATCCCCTGCGCGACGCACTAATACAGTATCCCCAATATGGATGTCTTTTCGTTCTACCTCTCCCATATTATGTAGCGTCGCATTACTCACCGTCACCCCATGCACAAATACCGGTTTCAGCCTAGCAACAGGCGTTAAAGCCCCGGTTCTACCCACTTGAAAATCAACCGACAAAATAACGGTTTGCTCTTCTTCCGCTTTAAATTTATGAGCAATAGCAAAGCGTGGCGCCCGTGTCACATAACCCATGGTTTGTTGGTCTTTCAAATTATCTAATTTATAAACCACACCATCGATTTCAAACGGTAATTCATTTCTTATTTTTTCTAAATGATGATAATACGCAAGACAATTTTCCGGACCTGTAACAACTTTAATAAGATTACTAACGCGTAATCCCCACGATTTTAATGCTGCTAATAATTCACTCTGGGTGTTTGGCAAAGCGCCACCTTGAAAAAGACCAATTCCATAAAAATAAATTTCTAAAGGTCTTGAGGCAGTAATATGCGAAGCCAACTGCCGTAAACTGCCTGCCGCTGCATTACGAGGATTAGCAAAAACTTTTTCTCCTTTTTTTTCCGCAGCGGCATTCATCAATCGAAAGCCTTTTTTAGAAATAAAGACTTCACCACGCACATCTAATAACTTAGGATAATCACCGCGCAACTGCAAAGGCACCATCTTAATTGTTTTAATATTTTCAGTAATATCTTCTCCCGTTGTGCCATCTCCTCGCGTTGCAGCTTGAATTAAGATACCGTTTTTGTAACGCAAACTCACGGCTAAACCATCTAGCTTAGGCTCACAACAATAGGCAATCGCATGGGATTTGTGTAGTTTTTCATGAATGCGTTGATCAAACGCAACAATATTTTTTTCAGAAAAAGCATTATCTAACGATAACATGGGAACATCGTGGATGACTTGTGTAAATGCCTTAAGCGGCGCTGCACCTATGCGCTGCGTAGGCGAATCTGCAGCCATGAACTGCGGGTAAGCGTTTTCTAATGCTTTTAGTTTAAGAAATAATTGATCGTATTCAGCATCCGAAATAAGAGGATCATCTAAAACATGATACTGATAATTATATTCAATAAGCTTTTCACGTAACACTTGAATATCTTTTTTTATTTTAGCTGCATCTTTTTCCGTTAACGTACTCATCACTTTTAAGATCCAGCAAGCGTAATCGCTTTTTCAATATCAACGCTTACTAATCTTGAAACGCCAGGTTCATTCATCGTGACACCAATTAAATGTTCCCCTGCTTCAATAGCGAGTTTGTTATGACTAATAAAAATGAATTGAATTTTTTCTGCCATCACCTTCACTAAACGAATAAAGCGCTGCACATTCGCATCATCTAATGCAGCATCGGCTTCATCCAAGAGACAAAAAGGAGCTGGATTAAGATTAAAAATAGAAAAAATTAAAGCGATCGCAGTTAAGGATTTTTCGCCACCTGAAAGCAAATAAATAGAACTATTGCGTTTACCTGGCGGGCAAGCCATCATGGTCACCCCTGCTTCTAGCAAATTATCACTGGTCAACTCTAAATACGCTTTACCGCCACCAAAAATAGTTGGAAACAATTCTTGAAAACGATCATTAACCTTATCAAAGGTTTCTTTAAATCGTGCTCGCGTTTCTTTATCTATTTTAGAAATTGCACCTTCTAAAGTCGTTAATCCCGCTTGCAAATCTTCAACTTGTTTATCTAAATATTCTTTACGCTCCAGGCAAGTCGCATATTCATCTATCGCAACCAAATTAATCGGACCCAAACGATTGATACGTTGCGTTACTTGATCCAATTTAGCTTGCCATTCTTCCGCAGAAATATCTTGCGGCAGCGTTTTTAAAATATCTTCCAGGGTAAATTCTGTGGTTTTGATTTGTTCGTGTATCGTTTCAGCTTTAACTTTCCAACCTTGGCTTTCTACGCGCAAGATTTCTAGCTTATTACGGACTTTATTAATTTCCTGATCGATAATTTGACGCTTATCTTCAAGATTTCGAAATTCTTGGTTAAGCGATTCCATGGCAACCCTAGCCGTGTTTAATTCAACTTCCACACTAACATGCTTATCTAAAACACGTGACAGTGACTTCTTCAATACTTCCATAGGTTGCATTGAGCTTAATTCACTCTGCAAGGTAATTTTTCTATCACTCAAAGAAGACATTTGTGCCTGCATATGAACGTACGTTTGTTGCAAGGCATTTTTTTGTGATTTAGAAGTTTCTAAGCGAATTTCTAACTCATGCATTTTCTCTTTTTTTTCATTCGTCGTTTGACGTAGCACTTGTAGATGTTGTTTAGCTTTATCCCGTTCATTAAGCAATTCTTGTCTGGCGGTTGCATGATGTTCTAGATCGTGCAACGCTTTATCCCAAAGCGATCGCGATTGTTCGTATTCAGTTTCCGCTTGTTTTAATTGTTGTGTACATTCCACCAGTTCATTTTTAAATCGTTCTGATTGCGTTTTTAATTCTGCTAAGCGCTCTTTTTTTGTTTTATATTGTGCATTGACTTGCGCAGATTCCATTTGTTGTTTGTTATAAGCTTTCTGAAGTTGCTCACGCTTCTGATCTAACCCTGTTGCAGATTCACGTAATACATTAATTTCTTTGTCATATTTATCTTGCAGTTCTTGCAATTCTGTCACGCGCAAGGTGAGTTGTTTTAATTCTTGCTCACGCTGAAAAACACCTGCAGCAGGATCATCTTCACGTAACACTTTAAACCAAGATCGATTAAGCCAAATGCCATCACGCGTCACAACCGATTCGTTGATATCTAACGATGCGCAAAGCGCTAACGCTTCTTTTAAAGAATCCGCAACATAGACACCAGAAATAAACGATGCCAGTGGCCAAGGCGATTTGATTTTATCTAACAGTAATGCGCCTTTTGTTTTATCGCTAGTGTGATGAATAGCTGAAGCATCCACAGCTGTGAAGACACACAAATTTCCTGTTTTAAAATCTTCCAAATAAGGTATAATTTCGCTTGCCTCATCAACACACACGGCTTGCAAACAAAATCCCAATACTTTTTCTGCCGCTAATTCCCAGCCATTTTCGACTTGTATGCTTTGTCCTAAACGTGGCTTGGTTTGTAGTTCATGTTTGACTACCCAAGCAGCGGTTGGATTATTGCGTTGACCTAATGCGGTTTGTTGTAAGGCTTCGAGTGAGGCTTGTTGTCCGCGCAAACGTTGCAACTCACTGCGGGCTTCATCTAAACATACGGTGCTTGCTTGTTGTTTTAATTGTAATGCTTGACTTTCCTTACGTATATCAGCCAATTCCCCTTCAAATGTTTTTAATTTTTCTTTCGTTTCTGCTGCCTCTTTCGCGAATGTTTCGATTTCTTTATCCAATGAAGAAAAATTAAATTTTTTCTCATCTTCTAATAATTGTTTTTCTCGTTTTTGCAATGAGGCGATACTTTGTTCTAAATGTTGAATATGGGTTTTTTCAACTTGCGCAGTCTGAGCACTTTTTGCGGAAACTTCATTAAACGCATCCCAGCGATTTTGCCAATCTTGTACTTTTTCTTCAGCATCAGCAAGATCACTGACGGCTGATTGAATATCATGATTAATAGCTGAAAGCGCTGGTTCGATATGTTGCGTTTCATGCTCTAGCTCATGTAAATTATCTTCTGTTTCTGACATCTGATTTTTAACTGTTTGCCAATCATTTTCTGCTTGTTGTAAATCACTTTCCCATTGCTGCTGTCTTTCTTGATGGTGCAAAATATCTTGCTCAATACGTGTGATCTCGTTGCCCACAGCATAATAACGACGTTGTATTTCTTGATGCGCATCTTGCGCGACACGCTGCTCATGTCGCAATTGTTCTATTTCTCGACCGGTGCGGCTTTGCTCACTATTGCGTGCTTCTAAAGCGGTTTCTTCATGCTGAATCTGTAAGCTATGCCCAACCATTTTGCTATCTAACACACGCCATTCAAGACCATATAATTCAGCTCTGAAAATACGTTCCTGTTGCTTAAGCGTTTTAAATTTTTCTGCTAAATTAGCTTGGTGCTTAAGATGGCTTAATTGTTTTTCTAATTCCCCGCGTAAATCACTCACCCTAGCTAAATTCTCTCGCGTGTGCTGCATGCGCAGCTCTGTTTCACGTCTACGGTCTTTATATTTTGAGATGCCAGCCGCTTCTTCTAGGTAGGTCCGTAATTCCTCGGGTTTAGCTTCTATCATACGGCTGATCATATTTTGGCCGATTATAGAGTAGCTTCGCGGCCCCAAACCCGTTCCTAAAAAGAGATGAACAACGTCTCTTTTACGGCAACGCACGCCATTTAAATAATAAGTGGAATCTGAATCGCGGGTGATCAGGCGTTTAATCGAAATTTCTGAATATTTGGCGTACTCTCCTCCCAGAGACCCATCTGCATTGTCAAAGACCAATTCTACGGAAGCCTGGCCCACTGGCTTTCGGGAAGTAGAGCCATTAAAAATAACGTCTGTTAAGGCTTCTCCGCGTAAATATTTAGGGGAGCTTTCGCCCATGACCCAGGTAATAGCATCAATAATATTAGATTTTCCGCAACCATTGGGCCCTACCACCGCAATCAAATGACTAGGCGTGTAAATAGTGGTGGCGTCTACAAAAGACTTAAAGCCAGACATTTTAATCTTAGTTAATTGCATGTTTACATCCCTAAAATAGAGGTCACAATTCAGCCAACACTAGGCCCAGTAATGAGAGTATCCTTCTCTCGTCACAAAGCGCACCTAAAAAAGAGTCGCTTAATGAGAGTTAAAAAAGGCTATTAAATGAATCACCATTTCCTCCAATCAAACGATAAAACCGCTTAGCGACGTTCAGGCTGTATTATGCCAGTTTCAATAGCATAGATTCCATACTCTAAATCGATTAAGCTAAATGCTTGTTGCCAGTTTATATCAATACTTATGATTGATGACAGACAAAAACCTTGGTTACCTTATGCGATAGCAGCTATCGGCATTCTACTTTCTATTCTGCTATGGTATTTGCTCAAGCAAAAAAGTGAAAATTATTCTAACGTCATTCAATTTATCAAAACTTATCATTCCGCCTTAGTTCTCATTATTTGTATCAATCTTTCTTTGCTGATTGCTATGGTAGTGGGTTTGGCTCAATTCTCGCAACAAAGTGCCCGCACCTTGCAACGGATTAATGAAGATTTAAAAAATGAAATTAAAGAAAGAACCTCGGCCGAAGAAACCAAACAAAAATTAGAAGTCGCATTATTACAAGGCCAAAAATTACAATCTATTGGCACGTTAGCGGGCGGTATCGCGCATGATTTCAATAATATTCTTTATGCCATTATTGGTTACATAGAACTTGCAAGAGATGATGTTGAAAAAGACACCTTAGTTTATAAAAATCTGGGCAAAGTTTTAGAAGGCGCTCATAGAGGACAAGAGTTAATTGCGCGTATCCTGGCTTTTAGCCGACGTCAACATCACCAATTTGATGTCTTAAATTTAAAAACGACGATAGAAGCTGCTTTATCTTTACTAAAACCAACCATTCCAGCCAGTGTGAATATTCAATTTAAAACCACAAGCGATGTCACTATTTTAGGGAATCAAACCCAAATTCATCAAATTTTAGTAAACCTAATAAATAACGCAGTCGATGCCATGGATGGTGAAGGCAAAATTACGATTCGCTTAGAACATATTCCAAAAGGCGATCCATTTTTAAAGCAATTTCCAGATATCATCCATCAAAATTATTGCAAAATTGAAATTACGGATACAGGCCATGGCATGGATCAACCCACCATGGAGCGTATCTTTGAACCTTTTTTTACAACGAAAGAAGTGGGTAAAGGCACAGGTTTAGGACTTTCTATTGCGCATTCCATTATTAAAGAACATCAAGGTGACATTACAGTGTCAAGTCAGCTAGGACATGGGGCGCAGTTTGTGATATTACTACCAGAATATTTACCAAAGGATAAATTAGCGGAATCTCGTGTCGCCAACTCATGAAATGGACACCTCGCATAAGGAGCTATTATGGCAAAAATTCTATTAGTCGAAGATGATGATCTCGTTAGAGACATGTTATCGCAAGTTTTAAAACGCGCCAAACACGACGTGATGAGTGTTACTAATGGCGAAGAAGCCTCTACTTATTTACAAAAAAATGAGCCTGATATTATGGTCACAGATATTATCATGCCAAAAAAAAGCGGCATTACTTTGATTTCCGAAGTTAAAAATCGCCATCCTTTAATGGAAATTATTGCTATCTCTGGCGGCGGTCGCCTAGATCCTACAGGCTATTTAGATCTTTCAGAAACTTTAGGCGCCTCTGTTTCATTTGAAAAACCTATCGATAATACCGCTTTATTAATGGCAATTGACTTACTACTGCATGGTAAAAGTGAGAAAAGTGAAACAGTCTAATTCATCTTAAAACCAATAACGTTGATGCGTTAAGCGATATAAATCAATATGGTCAATACCTTTTTCTTTGTCAATTTTAAATTGTATCGTCCCCGTTTCAGCCGTATTAAATGATAGGGTTTGTCTTTTTTTATAAGCTGTCATCACACTGGGATGGGGGAAATGATAACGGTTTCTATAACCTGTAGCATAAATCACATAGTTTGCGTGTACAGCAGCAATGAAAGCCTTGTTACCCGATGTTTTACTGCCGTGATGGGGCGCAATCAAAATGGTGGCCTGTAGTTTTGCTGATTGCGTCGCTAACATTTGCAGCTCAGCTTTTTTTTCAATATCTCCCGTTAACAAAATACTTTGTTTTCCATTGCCGATTTTTAACACGCACGAACTATCATTACCTAAATGTAAGCGGTCTTGCGTGGGATAAAGAAACTCAAAATCCACGCCATCCCATTGCCAACGTTGTCCTTGCAAGCAAGTGGAAAGCTGTTTGATAGGATAGTTAAGGGCTAGCAATTTCTCTGGCACACTGCTAGAGATTGTTTTGACGGGGATAGATTGAATTAATGCAGATGCGCCACCAATATGATCATTATCACCGTGACTAATGACCAAACGATCAATTTTTTTTATGTTATTTTTTTGTAAATAAGGGATAACAATATGCTCACCAGCATCAAAATGATCTTGAAATTTCGGACCCGCATCATAAATTAACGTGTGCGTTTTGGTTTGCACCACAACAGATAAACCTTGCCCCACATCTAAGATGCTTAACCAAATCGCTTCACTGTCAGGGCAAGGAAATTCAAATAATAATAGTGGTCCCAACCAAATGACACTCAAGCAACGCCCAGGCAATCCCACAGGTAAAAGTAAAAATAAATAAGCAACGATTGCTAATATAAATAGGCTAGTGTTAGGAATAGTGTGTTGCCATATTGCAAATTTGATATGCGCTAAATAACTTAAAAATTGCCATAAGCCACTTAAACTTTTATCTGCTATATTTAAACATAAGCAAGCTAACGCTGGAAAAATCCACAAAAAAAGACTGCCGACTAAACAAAAAGGTAAAATTAAAAATCCTAACCAAGGGATAGCAATACTATTTGCAACAAATGAAATGAGCGAACATTGTTGAAATAAACCTAAACTTAAGGGCATCAAACCAACGCCAACCACCCATTGTACCCTACCCCATTTCCACCAAAAACCGCTGGGGGCTAAACGGCCATGCATGCCAAAAATAATTAAAGCAATTGTTCCAAAAGAAAGCCAAAAACTTTCTGTTAACACATTCAGTGGATTAAGCAGCAACACTATCCCTAAAGCAAGTGACCAAATAGTCCAAATACTTATTTTTTGACGTGTGAGCAAAGTAAAAATGTAAAGGCTTAACATAATGAGCGCGCGCTCAGTAGGCAAAGAAAATCCCGCTAAAGCACTGTACGCCGCCCCTATCATTAAGCTAGCTAAACCTGCCGCTTCTTTTGCTGGCATTAGCAGCACACAATAGGGAAAGCAACGCCAAATCCACGCTATCAGTAAACCACCGAATGTTGCCATCATGCCAATATGCAAGCCAGCAATAGCCATTAAATGATTGGTACCTGTCTGTCGCAACACATACCAATCAGAAGCGGGGATACCTTGGCGCTCGCCTAGAATAAGCGCCATTAACCACGGCGCCGTTTTTGTTTGCGGTAGAAATTGCAAAATTTTATTTTGTAATGTTTGACGCAGTTGGTGAATTAAAAAATGATAACCCGCTTGATCAATACGCGTATTTTTTTCTTTAATCATCACATACGCTGTTGCGCGTAATTTTTTTTGTAAAGCCCACGCTTCGAAATCAAATGCACCGGGACTTTGTAAACTGTGAATACGTTTAAGACGAAGATGAAGTTGATATTGCTCACCAACAATAATGTTTTCTTGGGGACTACGCCATGTCAGCTGCACATAAGCCTTAGGATGGCTAGTATTTTTCCCATCAAAAAGGTGTTCTAAATAAAATTCAAAATGACTGCCCAAAAAATCTGTTTTCGGTAAAGAAGCGATTCTACCTTGCGCAAGCACTGTTTTACCCTCTAATGATTGATCTAAGGTCCAACTTAAGACATTGTGCGCATACCAATTACCCCATGCAAAACCGCATACAAATCCTAAGAATAATTGTAATAGCATTAAGCAAAATGCCGAGCGTAAAAAGCTGTACTGTTTAGAATAACGATACCAACTTAATAAGATGATCAAAGTGCTAATCAGCAATAAGATAACAAAAGTCGTTGTGACTAATTGGGGCCGTGTTTGCAGATATAAATCACCTGCCAAAAAAGCAATGATAAAAGAAAACATGCGCTAAGACGTCCTAGGTTTTTTTGAAGGTAAGATAGGGTAGTCTGTCGTTCCCGCTTAACAATAGTCTGTCATTCCCGCGAAACTACAGTCTGTCTTTCCTGCTTAACAATAATCTGTCATTCCCGCGCAGGCGGGAACCCATATCACTCATGAAATTAAGCATTGATTAGCAAAAACAGGCTTGTGAATTTAGATAAGGCTAAGAAGGCTTATATATTTTGAATAAACTTGATAAATAGGTTCCCGCCTGCGCGGGAATGACAAATTGTAGTTTCGCAGGAACGACAGCTTATTGTTAAGCAGGAAAGACAGACTGTAGTTTCGCAAGAACGACAGACTATTGTTAAGCAGAAACAACAGACTATTGTTAAGCGGGAATGACAAACTGTAGTTCGCGGCAATCTCTGATATGAAGCTATCCCTGATATGAAGCTATCCCTGATATGAAGCTATCCCTGATATGAAGTTGCATGTCTTGCGAAACTACCCAACCATGTCTACTAAAGCATCCACCCAAATTTTGGAATGATTTAAACAAGGGATAAAAGTAAAATGTGAGCCACCTAGCTTTAACCATTGCGCTCGCGCGCGAATATTAATTTCTTCTAATGTCTCCAAACAATCTGCGACAAAAGAAGGACAAACCACAGCCAGTTTTTTAACACCTTTTTTAGCTAACTTGGGTAACAATAAATCCGTATAAGGTTTAATCCAAGGGGTACGGCCTAGGCGAGATTGAAAAGAAACGTGATATTGCTCCGGCGTTAAATGCAAAGCCTGCGCGATAAGCGCTGTGGTTGCATAACATTGCGCGCGATAACAATAAATGTTGTCGCTATTTATTGGAGGACAAGCATGCACTCTATCACAGCTTGCTTTGCAACTTTTGTTAATTTGCCTTTCTGGCAAACCATGATAACTGAATAAGAGCATTTCTATTTCATTACCACCAAGTTGATCTCTTATCCTATCTGCATAAGCTTGAATAAAACCGGGATGATTATAAAAATCCCTTTGCACGCTAAGCGCAGGCAAATTCCATTGTGATGCTAAATCTGTTAAACAATTTTCGATTGCTGATCCTGTCGCTGCAGAAGAATACTGCGGAAATAAAGGAATCACTTTCAAGGAAGTACAATCTTTAAATTCTTTTAACACTTCTTTAATAGCCGGTTGTCCATAACGCATCGCTAATTCAACTTGATAATTTTCGCCTAATACCGCTTGCAATCTTTCTTTTAAGGCTAAGCTATTACGCAATAAGGGCGAACCCTCCGCTCCCCAAATTTTCTGATAAGCACGCGCAGATTTTTTATAACGCAAAGGAATAATAAAAAAATTAACAAAGGGATAACGTAAATACACTGGCAAATCAACTACACGTGGGTCATTTAAAAATGCTTTGAGATAGCGTTTTACAGCAGCGGGTTCACAATTATCTGGCGTACCCAAATTAATAAGTAAAATACCTTGTTTGATCATCGCTCACCTTGTTTTTATTTTTCTACCGCCACCAATCTACCTTCTTCTATGCGCATAATACGCTGCGCACATTTAGCAATAGCTAAATCATGCGTTACCATGACGACACTCGTTTTAAAAGAAGCCTGTAAATCAAAGAAAAGTTGTAAAACACGTTCTGCATTTGCAGGATCTAAGTTACCCGTCGGTTCATCGGCTAAAACACACAAGGGGTTCACAACAAGCGCGCGCGCGATAGCAACACGTTGTCTTTCTCCACCTGACAGTTGTCCTAAACGATGTTGCATGCGATTTTGCAAACCTACTTTTTCTAATAAAGCAGCGGCTCTTTCTTGTATGATATGCGGCTTTTCACCCTGTATTAATAAAGGCATACTCACATTTTCTAAGGCAGTAAACTCAGGTAATAAATGATGAAACTGATAAACAAATCCTAAATAACGATTACGTGTTTGACATCTTTCTGTTTCAGTTAAGGTACGCGGATCTTGTCCATTTAAAAAAACACGGCCATGCGTAGGTTGATCTAATCCACCCAGCAAATGTAATAAAGTACTTTTGCCTGATCCAGAAGTACCGACAATCGCGATCATTTCTGAAGCCTGAACTTCTAAGTCGATTTGACGCAAAACCTCAACTTTAGAAGCGCCGTCCGTATAATATTTTGCAATTTGCTCACAAGCTAAAATGGGTTTATTCATAGCGCAATGACTCCACCGGATCCATTTTTGATGCGCGCCAAGCTGGATAAAGCGTAGCAAGCAAACTCAATATAAGAGACGCAAAACAAATTTTCATGATATCGCCATATTCAATTTCTGAAGGGAGATAATTCACAAAATACACATCTGAAGAAAGAAATTGAACGTGGAAAATATGTTGTATCCAATTGACAATTTCAGTCACATTAAAAGCCAATGCAAGACCGCCAAGTAACCCTAATAACGTGCCAACTAAACCAATAATACCGCCTTGCACAATAAAAATAGTCATGATCATGCGTGGCGTTGCACCAAAGGTTCTTAAAATTGCAATGTCAGATTCTTTCTCACTTACCACCATCATTAAGGTTGATACTAAATTAAAAGCAGCCACAGCAATAATAAGCATCAGGATAAAAAACATCATGGTTTTTTCTAATTGAACAGCATGAAAGAATTCGCCAAATTGATCCGCCCATGTGCTAACCACCGCTTCTGGAGAAAGTTCATTTCTAAGCTGATGAGCGTAGCGCGGCGCTGCAAAAACTTGCTTAGTATTGAGATGTAAACCTGTTACATTCGCGCCTAAACCCAATAACTTTTGCGCATCACCAAGATGAATAAAGCCTAGGCCTCTATCAAAACCAAAACCATTTCCCACATGAAAAATACCGACTAAGGTAAAACGTTTAAACCTTGGAATCACGCCTGCTGGCGATAAAGACACTTGCGGCGTCACCACCGTCACTTTGTCACCTAATCTCGCATCTAACAGAGAAGCTAAATTTTCTCCTAGCACAATACCAAATTTTCCAGCTTGTAAATCTGAGAGTTGTCCTTGCACCATTTTTTGGCTAATTTCAGAAATATTTTTTTCTTGCTCCGGCAAAATCCCGGTAACAATAGCAGGCTGCGTTGAACCTGAATTATTCAATAACACTTCGGCATTAACAAACGGCGCAGAAGCTTTCACAAAAGAAAATTGCGCAATTATTTTTTGTAAATCCTGCCAACCGGCCACATAGCCCGTGTTACTGCTGACGGTGATTGAGGGCACCATACTGAATACACGGTTTTTAATTTCTTTATCAAAACCATTCATGACGGATAACACCGTAATTAAAACGGTAATGCCCAGTGCAATCCCTAAGATAGAGACAGCAGAAATAAACGAAATAAAATGATTACGACGCTTGGCGCGTGTGTAACGTAAACCAATAAAAAGAGCCGCTGGTCTAAACATGAGGTCTCTGCGCTCCTTTAAATAGTTGAAAAAAATTCTCTGTGGTTTGATCCGCTAATTCAGACAATGTTATGTTGCGTAATTCAGCAATATAAGCTGCGGTATGGCACACATAAGCCGGTTCATTTGCTTTGCCTCTATGCGGTTCGGGTGCGAGATAAGGTGCATCTGTTTCTATTAACAATCGATTTAGAGGAACTTGTTTTGCAACTTCTTTGATAACATTTGCATTTTTGAACGTCACAATACCTGATATAGAAATATAAAAATTTAAATCCAGAGCGCGTTTGGCTGTTGCCCAATCTTCGGTAAAACAATGCATGACGCCTCCTATTTCACCTGCTGCTTCTTCTTGCATGAGACGTAGCGTATCATCTTTTGCTGCACGTGTATGGATGATTAAAGGTTTATTGACAGCTCTCGCTGCATGCATGTGCGTGCGAAAACGTTGTTGTTGCGCATCATGTTTACCCTCAGTACGAAAATAATCTAAACCTGTCTCACCAATGGCAACCACTTTAGGATGCTCAGCAAGTTTAATCAGAGTCTCCTCACTTGCTTCTTCTTCCGTGTCATTGGGGTGCAAACCTACCGAAGCACTGACAAAAGGATAAGCCTCTGCTGTTTTTAAAACGGCAGCGAAACCATTTAAATTGACACAAACATTTAAGAAATAATGAACATCGTTGGCTTTAGCGCGTGCGATGACTTGATTAATATCATCTTGAGGTGTTAGATCTAATAAATCAAAATGACAATGTGAATCTACGAGGAACATGTCGCACACTCCATCCAGCGAATTAAAATGCTTTCTAACATTAATTGTTTATTGAAATTGATTCCCGCACACAGTTGACTGCGTAGCTGCTGCAAATACACAAGTAAATTGGTGTTATGTTTAAGCTGTGTCTGCTGCTGCATTGCTGCGAGTTGTTGTTTAAAATCTTGATTTTTAATTTCAACAAGCTGACCATGCAGTTGAATCAGTAATAAATCAACCATCCAACTTAGCATAAAATCGATAAGAGAAAGTGGTTCTACAGATTGAAATTGAGCAGCTAAGGTAAGCGGATCAGCTTGCCCTTGACCTAGCTGGTATAACAGTTGAAAGAACTGCTCTCTTATTGGCAAGACTTCTTCACGCAGCCATTTCAACGCAGTTAGCGGTGCGCCATTTGCAATACGTAATAATAATTCAGCATGGTCTTGATCAGCCGCTAATTCTTTTTTATCGCGCGCCATTTCTTCTTTTAACCAAACAAGTGCTTGTTGCTTTGCAGGTCTTGCAAAATTAAACCGCTGACAGCGACTTAAAATAGTAGCAGGCAAACGGCCAGATTGGTTATTGATCAAGATAATGATTGCTGCTTGCGGCGGTTCTTCTAAGGTTTTGAGTAAAGCATTCGCCGCATTCATATTCAATTGGTCCGCGGGGTGAATGATGAGGATACGATATTCACCCTGCAATGAAGTTTGCGCGATAAAATCGCTTGCTTCACGAATTTGATCAATCTTGATGGCTTGACCTTCTTTCTCAGGTGTTATCCATAAGCAATTAGGATGCACCCCTCCCGAAATCAAGCGACAAGCGTGACAAGTTTGACAAGCGATTTCAATTTTGTCTGTTGGTTGCTGACATAACAAAGCGCGCGAAAAATGCTCAGCTAAACTTGTTTTACCAATGCCGGGGATACCAGAAAATAATAATGCATGCGGCAAGCGCTCTGCACGTCTAGCCTGCCAAAGTTTTTGCCATATTTGCATTTGCCAAGAAAAAATCATGGCCTATTTTCCCTTGATAAAAGCATCAAGTATAGTCTTGATTTGGCTTTCTACAGCAAATTCTTGCTGACTGGCATCTATGATTTTAATGCGTTCCGGATCATCTTGAGCACGCTTTAAATAAACGGCACGTACACGGTCAAAAAAATCAAGCTGTTCAGCTTCAATACGATCTTGATGCGTTCCTCTTCCCTGTGCCCGCTCTAACCCTAATGCCGGCGGGATATCCAGCAATAAAGTCAAAGCTGGGTAATGTGTACCGATTAACCATGCATCCAAAAACTTCAGGTATTTTTCAGCTATGCCCCTACCCCCTATTTGATAAGCATAACTGGCATCGATATACCTATCGCTAACGACCCATTTTCCTGCATTCAAAGCAGGTAAAATAATTTTATTTAAGTGTTGCACACGCGCAGCAAACATCAATAATAATTCTGTTTCTGGCATCACTTCTTCGTCAGGAGAGGACTTTAGAACTAAACGACGAATGTCTTCTGCCAAAGGGGTGCCGCCTGGTTCTCTTGTCCAAAGAACAGTAAGTGACATTTGTGCTAAGTAGTTTTTAATAAAGGAAAGCACTGTGGTTTTTCCAGCGCCTTCTGTTCCTTCTAAAGTGATAAATTGACCGCGTGGCATTTTTTCTCCGGGAAAGATGGGGCAATAAGCAGACGGTATTTAAGGTTTTTGGACATTTTGCTCCATCAAAGATTCCATATGATGACGCACTAAAACATCATTGAAAAAACCCGCACGCATTTTAAAGGTGGCATTAACGGCTGCTTGATGTTCAACTAAACTTTTAGAAAAATGATGGCTTCCATTTCCATTAGAGACAAAATAATAGTAATCATGCTGAGTGGGATGTAATGCTGCTTGTATGGCACTTTCGCTAGGCATAGCAATAGGTGTCGGCGGCAAACCTTTGTGAATGTAAGTGTTATAAACAGTATCTTCTTGTAAATTTTCTTTATAAATTTTGCCATGATAACGCTCACCTAAGCCGTAAATCACGCTAGGATCAAATTGTAATAACATCTCTTTTCGCAATCTATTCACTAATACGCCGGCAATAATAGGCCGCTCCAAACTAAGATACGCTTCTTTTTCTATGAGTGAAGCTGCAATCAATGCCTCATAATCATTCGTATAGGGCAACGCCGGTGCGCGATTAAGCCACGCTGTTTTCAGTCTACTTTGCATTAAATCAAAAGCGCGCTTTAAAATAACTAAATCGGAAATCCCTTTGGTATAGAGATAGGTTTCTGGAAAAAATTCTCCTTCTGGGGCTAAAGCGCCCGCCCCTAAATGCGCCATAATTTGATTATCATTCAGCTTAGCAGTTAAATGTTTCAACCCTGGTACTTGAGAAAGAGCATGCTTCAGTTGGACAAAAGACCAGCCTGGAATGATGGTAAAAGGTCGATATAAAAGTCCTGTGCCTGTGGTAATTTGCTTCCATATAGAAATAGGCGTAGCACCATTTGCAAAGAAATATTCACCTGTTTTCAGCTGATTATTTTTATGTAAATAGACATACAAAGAAAACAAATGCTCATGTTTAATTATCCCTTGCTGGGTTAATTGCGTGATCAACACTCTCTTTGAGATGCCCGGCCGTAAATAATAAGTGTAGCCCTGCGCTTGCTCCACAGTGGGCCACCATAAAAAATTAAGCCATATGGTAATAAAAGCGCTTAAACAAACCAAGGCAAATATAATATAAAAAAGCGATTTTTTCATAATAGACATAAGAAGTAACTGGCATCAGATATAAGTTCTTGATTGTAGCTTTATGCGCACAAGCAAATCAAATATTGGTGTAGGATTTGAGCTGGTTGCTTTTAGGGGACCTAAGCCACTCCCCGGATTCATCCAGAAATATTCTTTACCTCTCCCCTTGCGGGGGCGTTTTGTATAGGGACAGGACCTAGGTAACACATTACGGTTTTAGATTTTCACCTCAGCCCACAAGGGGAGAGGTGAAAATATGCAAAGGTAAAAAAATAACATTTCTGAATGAGAAAGTTTGCAATAACAACTGACAAGCCGCAGGACGTCGCAGTAGTCTTATGTCCTCAACTCATTTTTCCTCAACTTATTTTCTTAAAAATAAGTGTTCCATTCGTCCCACCAAATCCAAATGAGTTGGATAAAGCAATAGTGATAGGCAGTTGTTGTGCTTTATGAGGCACTAAATTTAAATCACAGCCTTCACTGGGGTTGTCTAAATTAATAGTGGGTGGCGCAATTTGATCGCGAATCGCGAGAATAGAAAAGATAGCTTCTACTGCACCTGCTGCCCCTAATAAATGCCCGGTCATGGACTTAGTTGAGCTTACGGCTAATTGATAAGCATGCTCGCCAAAACAACGTTTGATTCCCATGATTTCTAGTTCATCGCCAGCGGGTGTAGAGGTGCCATGCGCATTAATATAATCTACTTCTTCTGGTTTAATCCCCGCATCCATTATTGCCGCTTGCATGGAAGCAGCACCCCCTTTACCTTCTGGATCAGGAGAGGTCATGTGGTAAGCATCTGCTCCCATTCCAAATCCAATCAATTCAGCATAGATTTTTGCACCACGTGCTTTAGCATGCTCATAAGATTCTAAAACTAACACGCCTGCACCATCACCTAACACAAAGCCATCTCTATCTTTATCCCATGGGCGACTCGCTTTTTCTGGCTCATCGTTACGAGTAGATAAAGCACGCATGGCAGCAAAACCCGCAATACCCAGTTTAGTGCTTGCCATTTCTGAAGCGCCCGCAACCATGACATCTGCATCACCATAAATGATAGTACGAGCAGCCATACCAATGTTATGCGTCCCTGTTGTGCAAGCAGAGACTAAGGAAATATTAGGTCCTTTCATGCCGTATTGAATAGAAACATTTCCAGCAATCATATTAATTAATGACGCAGGAATAAAAAATGGAGAAATACGTCTAGGGCCAGATTCTAAAAGCACTTCGTGATATTTTTCAATGCAAGGTAAACCGCCAATACCCGAACCAATTGCCAAACCAATGCGATGCGCATTCGTTTCATTCACGCTTAAGCCTGAATCTTGAATAGCTTGTATGGCAGCGGCCATACCATATTGAATAAAATAATCTCGTTTACGCGCTTCTTTTTCTGGCATATAACGCATGGTATCAAAATCTTTAACGCGACTACAGATTTTGCAACTGAGATCAGTTGCATCGAAATGATCTATGACAGATACGCCACTTTTCCCGGCAACGATTGCTTTCCAGGTGCTATCAACGTCCTGTCCTAAAGAAGTAATCATTCCTAAACCTGTTACTACGACACGTTTCTTATTCAAGCAGAAACCCTCACTGAATGATGTGTTAAACGATGTGTTTAATAGTCGAAGTTAGAGCCTGTCCATTAAGGTCTGTTGACATTTCTATATGTCGGCAAAGTACAGACAGGCTTTTGAGATTAGCTAGCTTTTGTTTCTTTTTCCATGCGCTCAGAAATATACTTAACAGCATCTTTGATGGTAACAATTTTTTCTGCGTCTTCATCTGGAATTTCTGTTTCAAATTCTTCTTCAAGCGCCATAACTAACTCTACTGTATCTAAGGAATCAGCGCCTAAATCGTCCACAAAGGATGCTTCCGTTGTGACTTCTTCTTCTTTCACACCCAGTTGTTCAATGACAATTTTTTTAACACGAGTTTCGATCTCGCTGGTTTTCATGGTCATAATACCTTCATCCTCTTAAATAAAAACAATAGATTTTTGCTAGTTTATTCGAAAATCATTAAGTTGCAAGATAGAATTTAACGTCAGCAGCACAACTGCTAAGATCTTGCTCTCTTTTTAATTCATATAAAGACCACCATTCACGTGCAAAGTTTGACCAGTTATATATCCGCCAGCATCTGAGGCTAAAAAAATGACAGTTGCTGCTATATCCTGCACGGTGCCTAATCGCTGCATGGGAATGCGATCAAAAATAACTTGGCGTTGTTCATCTGTTAAAGCATTAGTCATATCTGTTTCAACAAAACCAGGCGCTACGGTATTGATAGTAATATTGCGTGAGCCCACTTCAAGTGCCAATGATTTACTAAAACCCAATATGCCTGCTTTAGCAGCACAATAATTAGCTTGGCCTGGATTGCCAATGGAACCGACTACTGAACCAATATTGATGATACGACCCCACTTCGCTTTTAGCATATCGCGTATGCAAGCTTTACTGATTCTATAAATAGAATTTAAATTTGTTTCAATCACACTTATCCATTCTTCCTCTTTCATACGCAAAAAAAGATTATCTTCCGTAATGGCTGCATTATTTACCAAGACATTAATGGGTCCAAAGCGCGCTTTAATCTCTGCGATTAATTGTTCTATAGATTGAGAAGAAGTGACATTGACGACCATGCCACAACCTTTTATTTGTCCCTCTTGAAACGCTTGGGTAATACGTTCTGCACCTTCAAGGGTGGTGGCTGTCCCTATAATGGTTGCGCCTGTTTGCCCTAATGCGAGTGCAATACCACGACCTATTCCTCGACTGGCGCCAGTCACTAATGCTATTTTATCTTTCAATGACGCTTCACCTAACATTACTCACCCCCCTCACTATCGCGCTTTAATATTGCCTGTAAACTAGCAAGATCCTGCGTCGTAGATAATTGTAAATGTTTATCAATACGTTTACTAAGCCCTGATAAAACTTTTCCTGGACCACATTCTATTATTTGCGCTATGCCGAATTGAACCAAAGCTTGAATAATCTCCACCCAACGCACAGGCAGATAAAGTTGTTTAATCAATCCTTCGCGGATAGAACTGATATCGGTATAAGGTACACTGGCTACGTTATTTAAAATAGGAATGAGCGGATGTTTTATTGTTATTTCTTGTAATAAAACAGCTAAACGCGCTGCGGCCGGCTTCATCAGTTGACAATGTGAGGGCACACTCACTGGAATCAGTACAGCCATTTTTGCACCGTGCGCTTTTGCTAATTGCAGAGCACGCTCGACAGGTGCTTTATGTCCAGCCACCACTATTTGGCCTATGCTATTAAAATTTGCTGGCGAGAGTATGTCATCTTTAGTGGTTATCGCTTGCTCGCAAATCGTGTTCACTTGCGCTTCATCTAAGCCAATGATCGCACCCATTGCACCAACGCCCGCTGAAACAGCTTCTTGCATAAATTGGCCGCGGGCAGCCACTAATTTAACAGCATCCGAAAAAGAAATAGCTTCAGCACAAACTAGCGCCGTATATTCTCCCAAACTATGTCCAGCAAGGTATGCTGGCTGGATTTTTGTATGTGTTTTTAAGATTTGCCAAATGGCGTAGGAAGCGGCCAACAAAGCAGGTTGCGTGTGTGTAGTATTGTCTAACTGTACTGCCGGACCCGCTTTAACTAATTGCCATAAATCATAATTAAGAACAGCTGAAGCTTGCGCAAAGGTTTGCTCTATTTCCGGAAAAGCCGCAGCAATATCACTTAACATGCCTACACTTTGCGAACCTTGACCAGGAAAAACGACAGCCAGCGTATTATTTTTCATGTTTAAAACCTGTGTATTTTATTACGATAACAAAAGCAAACGAAACAAGGGTGATAACTAAAATTAAATTATCGCATCTTAATATCGCACTTATCACATTTCATATCGCTTAATAGCGCACTAAAGCAGAGCCCCAAGCAAGACCACCGCCAAAACCTTCCATGAGTAAAACATGCCCGCGCTTGATACGCCCATCACGTATGGCTTGGTCCAAAGCAAGTGGAATAGAAGCACTAGAGGTATTGCCTTGCTCCGTTAAAGTGATAGCCACTCTATCTCGAGAAAGATTAAGTTTTTTAGCCATGGCATCGATAATACGCATGTTGGCTTGATGAGGAACAAGCCAATCCACTGCAGACTTTTCAAATCCATTGGCGCTTAAGGTTTCATCAAAAAGATCGCCTAAGGTATTTACCGCTAATTTAAAAAGCTGATTTCCCATCATTTTAACGGTTTCGTAATTGGGTGATCTTGAATTACCTAAAGGCAGATAAAGCACATCTTTATGCGTTCCATCCGCATGTAAGTGTGTAGAAAAAATACCGGGTTCTGGGCTGGGCCCAAGCACGATTGCCCCTGCGCCATCACCAAACAATACACACGTGCCCCTATCACTCCAATCAATAATGCGTGACATCACCTCGCTACCAATCACTAAAATATGTTTGATCGTTCCTGTGCGTATGTATTGATCGGCAATACTCAAACCATACATAAAACCTGCGCAAGCAGAGGCATTGAGATCAAAGGCAGGACAACCCGCAATCCCAAAACGCTCTTGTAGCAAACAAGCGGTACTGGGAAAAACCATACGCGGAGTCGTTGAGCTCACAATAATCATACCAATGTCCGTGGGTTTTAAACCGGCCGCCTCTAAGGCAGCATGACCCGCGCGTTCTGCCATGGTAACCGCATCTTCATGCTCTGATGCGATATGGCGTTTAGAAATGCCCGTACGCTCAACAATCCATTCATTCGTGGTATCTACCATTTTTTCGAGATCAAAATTGGTTAATACTTTTTCTGGTAAGTAACTACCTGTGCCAAGGATTTTTGAATATGTCATAAGATCACTCATTTTAGGAAGGTATGTTTACGAAGATAAGGATGATTTTAATAATTGTTCTACTTCGCAACTAATACGCTCTGGAATATTTTTTTCTACGCCTATTAAGGCTTCAGAAATGGCATGTTTAAAGGCAGGAATCGTTGCACCGCCATGACTTTTAATCACGGTCCCTCTAAGGCCAATTAAGGTCGCGCCATTATATAAAGCTGGATCAATACGCGTAGCAAAAGATTTTAAAATGGGTTTTGCAAACAATCCAACTAATTTTGTCCATGCATTTCGCATAAAAGCTTCTTTGATTAAGTTGGATATAAAAAGCGCAACGCCTTCGGTTGTTTTAAGTGCAACATTCCCCACAAACCCATCACTTACCACAACATCCGCTTCGCCTTTATGGATAGCGTCACCCTCTATAAAACCTGCATAATTAATGATCCGGGTATTGCTAAGTAAATGAGCAGTCTGTTTGACTTGCTCATTTCCTTTAATTTCTTCGGAACCAATATTTAATAAATACACACGGGGATTAGGAATATTATCGACTGCAGAGGCCAATACAGACCCCATGACGGCAAATTCTACAAGGTGTTGCGCGCTACAATCTACATTGGCGCCTAAATCTAATAGGCGAACTTTTTTTTGTAGGTTAAGGGTTGGCAGACTTGAAATGATGGCTGGCCTATCAATACCAGGTAAGGTTTTGAGCACGAAACGCGCCGTCGCCATCAGTGCACCCGTATTGCCAGCGCTAACACAAGCTGCCGCTCTTTTTGCCTTCACTAAGTTAATAGCCACTCGCATAGAAGAGTCTTTTTTAAAACGTAAGGCTTGGGAAGGCGCCTCATCCATCTCCACACTTTGCGATGCATGCTGTACTTCTAAGCGACTGGCATCATAAGAAAACGATCGCAACTGTTGTTCTAATTTCGCTCTATCGCCTACTAAAATAAGATGCAAATTAGCATGTTCTGCTAAAGAAGCTAAAGCAGCAGGAACAATAACGGAAGGACCATGATCGCCTCCCATGGCATCAATGGCTATAGTTATCACTGTCAAAAGGCTTATTCTTCGTCTTTGTCGTCTTCAACCATGACGGATTTTTTAATCACTTCGCGTCCCTTATAATAACCTTCCGGGCTAATATGATGGCGACGATGTGTTTCCCCTGTTGCATTATCGATAGATAAGGTTGGTTTAGTTAAGCCATCATGCGCACGACGCATGCCCCGTCTGGAACGTGTCACTCGACTTTTTTGAACAGCCATTTTAAAAACTCCCCACTTTAAATGTATAGATAACATTACTGAATAATAATGCCACCCCTTGTTATTCACTCCTGCATACCTATGGAGCATAACAAAAAATAAAATATAACCTTAAAATATAACGCTATTGATATAAGGCGACTTTCAGTATTAACGTTGCTTATGCTTTAGCAATTCTAGCACTTGAAAAGGATTTTCACCCTTACCATCTTTCCATTCAGAATCCGTTAACGGCAATTTGATTTTACAATCTTCTGGTTCATGCCTAGAAATGATAGGTAAATTTAAAATAATTTCATCCTCTATCAACTCGCGCAGTGCTAAATATCCATCTTTGGTTAATGCTGGTTCATAGCGCTCTGGCAAGTTATTTGCTTCATCTAATGTGCTAACAATACCCAAGACAAAGTCGGATATTATTCCATAAACGAATGGTTCCATACAACGCTGGCATTGTAAGTTTAATTGTGTTTCTAAGTGTCCTTCTAGAAAAACGGTGCCCTGCTTATCCGTTCCAAATTGCAAATTAACTCTCACGATCGCATCGTTATCTAAAGGCATATTCGCATTTAAACGCTGCATATCAGCTAGTTTTACGGTTCCAACTAAGCTTAAGCCTTGCTCAGCAAAACGCAGTGGATCAATATGTTCAGGTATGAATTTTTCAGACATGGGTGCATTTTATGGGCGCTCTTCTTTCCTGTCAAATGATTACGCACGATATGTTTCTTGCTTTCATCAAAAAAAGATAAAGATAGGTATCTGATAATAATACTTATCTGATAATATTCATCGCCATAAAATCGCAACGATTGAAAATGATTAGAATAAAAAGGAACATTTTATGCCAGACACCCCGCCTGTGGTTGCAGCCCAGCCAGCCAATGTTCACACCGCAAAATCAAGCCTTCTCAGTCATTCTCAGCCCCTCAGTTACGGCACTTTCGATCCACCCTCTATTGACCCAAACGAGCTAGAACAAGTTCCGCTGGATCAAGACACTACTATTAACGAAGACAACACCACCTTACTCGGGAGCAAAAAAAAAGAAGCCTACAGTTGGAAAAGTTGGCTATGGCAACAAACTGCCTCAACATTTACCGCTGCCGCCACTTCAATTGTTGGTAGCATAAAATATTTTATTAAACATCCTATCACTGTTTTTCTCTCTGTCATTACTGCAGCCCCTACGGCGCTTAATGCTTTGGTTGTGCCAAGTGGCAAAAGCTTAGATAAATTTGGTCAAGCGTGGCAGGAAATGTCTGGCCTTAAACGAGCGCAATCTATTGCCAATGGCAGCTCAGCATTTTTAGTTAATTTTATTATGAGCGCACTCTTTATTCCCACAGCGCTCAGTAGACTTCAAGTCAGTTTCAAACACATGTTTGATAGCCCTAAAGATTTTTTTGATAACACGTTCGCCTTACTATTTGCCATAGGAGGCGCGATCGCCGCAGGTGCGATTGCGTATGAAGCTTTAATTACCTTGCCAGTAGGTGGTGCGATTTTAGCAGCTAGCTCGGCGGGGGTAAGCATTCTGATTACGTTCGCATCTCGTTACATTGGTGCTAAAAATGCTTTTAATCGCATCAGAAACATTTTTGATGAAGATGTTAAAACGCAAACTGATTTTGCCGATAAGCTGCAACACGTACACAAAGATCATTTAAAAGAAGCGCAAGAAGCGTTTGATCAGATCAAAATGCAATTAAAAAATCATACACCGCATACTCCGCTTAATCCTAAAGAAATGGAGCGCTTAACGTTTAAATTAGCTCGTTTTGCCAATAAACATCCGGATTTTTTCACTGAAAAAACCACCGCAGAATATGCCCTTCAATATGCAGGCATGACGTTTGAACTTGTTTTTGCACTTGGGCCACTTGCTGTGCCTGCTTTTGTTGTTTTTATGGATAAAGGATGGAGCGCAGTTAAAACAGTTGGCATCGTGAGTGCACACACTAATCTAGATACACACTTAAACGTTTGGGCTAAAAGAGGAATTGGCATCATACCCGGTTTGGCCTCCGCACTGCTTTACACGAATTATGGCTTAGAATTTTTTAAAACCTTAGGCGATTTGGCTTGTTATCTTTATCAATACCCTAAAAATATTCCTTTTGCTTTAGGATTAATCACTGCAAATGGCTTTGCAGCAAGTAGTATGCAATGCGTTGCCGAACACATTTTGGAAGATAAACATAATATTATCGGCGTAGAGAAAGACACTTTGCTTGGCGATGTCTTAATTGATTGCACGGCGTTTGGCGGCTTTGTTGTCAACACCACCACCACGCTTAAAAAAGCTTTTTTTTCTACTCCGCCGCAATTGGAGGATTTGACGGTGAATCAATTTGCTCGCTATATCAAACAAGCTAATGAGCATCCGCTTAGCCATCGTACCAATGAAAAATTGCGCAGCTTGCGCTTATTTTCACCACTGACAATAACACCAGCCCCTCAACCAGAAATCACTTTTAGTCCGCAAAACACTCTGACAATAAGCTAACTGTGATAGAAGTTATGCGTAAAAAAGGGAGGCTTGTGTAGCATATAAACACTTCCAGCATTCTCGCTTTTAAGAAGGCCTGATAATTTTATTTAGAACGATTTTATTTTCTTGATATCTCAATTGATATACTTTATCTTGTTATCTTAACATCAAAAAACAACTACATATTGTGGTTTTGTGTTCACATCACCACAATTGACTAATCGACAAAATCATTAAAGTTATCTTGGAGAAAAGAGAACATGGATACTTCAGCAACACGCTCTCAAGCCACTCATACCCCTCTTTTTGAGATTGCCCAAACCGCCCCTGGCTTGATTAAAGTCATTCGCCGTAATGGCACCGTTACCCCCTTCGACGCCAATAAAATCGCTGTTGCCATGACCAAAGCGTTTCTTGCTGTCGAAGGAGATACGGCTGCCAGCTCAAGTAGAATCCATGAGAAAGTTGCTAAGCTTTCCAACAAAATTGTTGATACGTTTACACGACGTCTACAAAGCGGCGGCACCATACATATAGAAGAAGTCCAAGATCTCGTTGAACTTGAGCTCATGCGCACGGGTGAATATAAAGTTGCTAAAGCCTATGTGCTTTATCGTGAAGATAGACGTCGCATACGTGAACAAGAACAAATCGAAACTGAAGATAAAAAAATATTACATATCACTTTAGCAGATGGCAGCGTCAAACCACTTGATGTTGCTGCTTTACAAGCTCAGGTTCAAAAAGCTTGTACGGATTTAAGTCATGTCTCGCCCGATCTCATTATAGAAGATGTCAAACGTAATTTATTTGATAAAGTCCCGCTGCGCGAAGTCAACAAAGCGCTTGTCATGTCTGCGCGTATTCTTATTGAAAAAGAACCAAATTACACTTACGTTGCAGCACGCTTATTACTTGATGATCTCTGCCATGAAGCGGTTAATTTTTTAGAAGTCAAAGTGGACGTCAATGCGGCTGATAAACACGCGCTTTATCAAACCTATCTCCAAACGTACTTAGACGCTGGCATCAAATTTGAATTGCTTAGTCCGCGCTTGAAAGAATTTGATTTTGCAACTATTGCTGCAGCTATCAAACCTGAACGCGATTTACAGTTCACTTACTTAGGCTTGCAAACATTATATGATCGCTACTTTCTGCATTGGGAAGGCATGCGTTTTGAATTACCACAAGCTTTTTTCATGCGCGTTGCTATGGGTCTTGCTATCAATGAAAAAGAAAAAGAAAAACGTGCGATAGAATTTTATAATCTTCTTTCTTCTTTTGATTTTATGAGTTCAACACCAACCTTGTTTAACTCCGGCACATTGCGACCGCAACTCTCTAGCTGTTATCTCACCACTGTTCCAGATGATTTAGATGGTATTTATGGTGCAATTAAAGATAATGCTTTGCTGTCTAAATACGCGGGCGGATTAGGAAATGATTGGACAAACGTACGTGCATTAGGTGCACACATCAAAGGAACGAATGGCAAATCTTTAGGTGTCGTGCCTTTTTTAAATGTCGCTAATGCGACAGCTGTTGCTGTCAATCAAGGCGGTAAACGCAAAGGTGCTGTGTGTGCTTATCTTGAAACTTGGCATAAAGACATAGAAGAATTTTTAGAACTGCGTAAAAACACTGGTGATGAACGTCGTCGCACCCACGATATGAATACAGCCAATTGGATTCCGGATCTCTTTATGCAACGCGTTACAGAAAACAAAGATTGGACTTTGTTTTCTCCTGATGAAGTCCCTGAATTGCACAATCTATATGGCAAAGCGTTTGCAGATGCTTATACACAATATGAAGCAAAAGCAGAACGTGGTGAAATTAAAAATTTCAAAAAGCTACCTGCCAATTCACTCTGGCGCAAAATGCTGACCATGTTATTTGAAACTGGTCATCCTTGGGTGACATTTAAAGATGTTTGTAATTTGCGTTCACCACAACAACATGTTGGTGTTGTCCATAGCTCAAATCTTTGCACTGAAATCACACTCAATACGTCACGTGATGAGATTGCCGTGTGTAACTTAGGCAGCATTAATTTGATTGCGCACATGACAGCAACCGGGCTAGATCAAGAAAAACTACGCCGCACCATTTATACTGCCATACGCATGTTAGATAATGTCATAGACATTAATTATTACTCGGTGCCACAAGCTAAAAATTCCAACTTAAAGCATAGACCCGTTGGTATGGGCGTGATGGGCTTTCAAGATGCCTTGTATCAATTACGCCTCCCTTACGCTTCTGACAAAGCGGTGGAATTTGCAGATCGCTCTATGGAATTAATTAGCTTCTACGCCATCGAAGCCTCCACTAATTTAGCAGAAGAACGCGGTCCTTACTCAACATTTGAAGGTTCCCTGTGGAGTCAAGGTATATTGCCTATTGATTCTATCAAGTTGCTTGAGCAAAACCGCGGTCCGTATCTAGAAATGGATAAGACACAAACGCTTGCTTGGGATCAACTGCGTGAACGCGTCAAAACAGTGGGCATGCGTAATTCCAATGTTTTAGCTATCGCCCCTACCGCAACCATTTCCAATATTTGTGGTGTCTCACAATCGATTGAACCTACCTATCAAAATTTATTTGTTAAATCGAATCTTTCTGGCGAATTTACGGTTATCAATCCTTATCTGGTTAATGATCTTAAACAAGAAGGACTATGGGACGAAGTCATGGTCAATGATCTCAAATACTATGACGGCAGTGTTGCGAAAATATCGCGCATGCCAGAAAAGTTAAAACAAATTTATGCGACCGCTTTTGAAGTTGATCCAACTTGGTTAGTGGAAGCTGGATCAAGACGACAAAAATGGATTGATCAAGCGCAATCACTCAATCTTTATATGGCACAACCATCAGGCAAAAAACTAGATCAACTCTATCGTCATGCCTGGAAACGCGGTTTAAAAACGACTTATTACTTACGTAGCATGGGTGCAACCAATACAGAAAAAGCGACGATAGATAATCGCAGTTTAAATGCGGTGGAAGTGGACCCAACGGCTAAAGCTTGCTTAATAACAGATCCAACTTGTGAAGCCTGTCAATAAATAAGGGAGAAAACCATGTCTGCAGTGAATTTAGGCGGCGTGACTGGATTAGAATTGTTAGAAATGGGCGCAGCCCGTGTTCAAGTTGATGACAAAAAAATCATTAATTGTCGCGCTGATTTAAACCAGCTTGTGCCTTTCAAATATCAATGGGCATGGCAAAAATATTTAGACGCGTGTGCTAATCACTGGATGCCTAACGAAATCAATATGGCAGCGGATGTTGCGCTTTGGAAAGATCCGCATGGCTTAACCGAAGATGAGCGCCTCATTATCAAACGTAATCTCGGTTTCTTTTCGACTGCTGATTCGCTGGTTGCAAACAATTTAGTATTAGCTGTTTATCGTCATATCACCAACCCAGAATGTAGACAATATTTATTAAGACAAGCTTTTGAAGAAGCCTTGCATACCCATGCTTATCAATACGTGATTGAAAGTTTAGGGATGGATGAAGCAGAAGTTTTTAATATGTATAGAGAAGTCCCATCCGTTGCTCGTAAAGCGGCTTGGTCGCTTAAATATACGCAAAGCTTGGGTGATCCTCATTTTCATACGGGCACACCTGAAACGGATCAACGCTTGTTACGAGATTTAATTGCGTTTTATGTTATTTTCGAAGGTATTTTCTTTTATGTCGGGTTCACGCAAGTTTTGTCTATGGGTAGACGCAATAAAATGACTGGAACCGCAGAACAATTCCAATATATTTTGCGTGATGAATCCATGCATCTCAACTTTGGCATTGATGTGATCAACCAAATCAAAATTGAAAATCCACATCTTTGGACGGAAAGCTTTAAACAAGAAGCGCTTGATATGATAAAGGAAGGCGTAGAACTTGAATATACTTACGCCGTCGATACTATGCCTAGAGGTATTCTTGGATTAAATGCTGAAATGTTTAGAGAATATCTGCAGTTTATTGCTAATCGTCGCTGCGCTCAAATTGGGCTGACGCAACAATATCCTGGCGCCAATAATCCATTCCCTTGGATGAGTGAAATCATGGATCTCAAAAAAGAGAAAAACTTTTTTGAAACACGCGTCATAGAATATCAAACGGGCGGCGCACTCAACTGGGAAGATTAAGCGGTTTGCGTTCTTCAGCGTATGTATCTCCATAAATTTTTGGTAGGTGTTATTATTGTTACCTCTCCCCTTGTGGGGGCGTTGTTGAATAAATCGTCTACTTAATGTCATCCCCGCATATTTTTTAGCGGGGAACCATTTTTAGCCAAGGCCTAATTGCGTTATCTTATTTAGTGCTCGACACCATATCGTAACTTCTGTTTTTTGATGATACCCCACTTCTTTTTTCCATACAGATTTGCCGATTTCACGAACTCTTTTTATTGCATCATCCCTTTTTCGAACCGCATTTTCGCACGATTCACTAATGCTTCGTTATACTTACCCCAGTTACGAACACGTTTGACTTTCATAGTCATTGGTAAACCTCCATTCTTTAGACGGAACGAAGTTTATACCGAATTTTTCGTGTTCATAACTTCTAATTTCTCCCTATTTATTCAACAA
>Ga0207124_1002_pt1 | contig 80986 bp, 87 predicted proteins | sample Alteio_BWMinHeat_37_FD_153506 | JGI IMG/M metagenome (GOLD analysis project Ga0207124, IMG submission 153506) | Enriched cells from forest soil in Barre Woods Harvard Forest LTER site, Petersham, Massachusetts, United States -... | ecosystem: Environmental > Terrestrial > Soil > Temperate forest >... | reverse complement strand
GGTGAAATTGCCGTATTTGACCTTGGATTTAACTCTGAGCAAATTGCTAAACTTAAAAGCATAGAGAAAATTGAAATTTATGCTGTCGAGAAAAAGCATCCAGACATATTAGTTCCATTTCAAACATGTCATAGTGGAAGATTAGTTAAAGGATGGTTTGCTTGGAAGCCGGTTATTATTAAGCAAGCCTTAGATAGGTTCCCGTATATTGTTTACCTTGATGCAGGTACTACCATCTTAAAGCCGATGACAAATTTATTTAAACACATTCAACAAAATGGCTACTTCCTGATTGACACAGGACATAATATTGAACAAAGAATTACACAGCCGGTTATTGATAAAATAGTTTCTCATTTATCTCCAGATCAACAAGCAATGATCATGGATAAAAACACCATGGAACTTGATGGCGGGTTTCAAGGTCTTTCACGCGCTGTGTATAAAGATTATGTAGTACCAATGTACGAATACGCGGCAGATTTGAGCTTATTTATGGATGACGGCTCTTGCAAAATGGGTCTTGGTGCTGGCAGACATGATCAAATATTATTTAGTATCGTTGCGAACCTACTGAAATTAAATTTTTATTGGCAAGGATGGCTTAATTTAAAAGTAGATGGGAAAGATGTCCCTTTACATTTTCACTGGGACAAAAATGAAATAAATGAGGAAACTACGGTATATAGATCACGCTCGGATACTAATTTAGAATATTTCGAAAAATGTATTCACTATAAAAACTGAAATATTTGAAATTGACGTTCAGTTGCAAAAATTTATGCATTGAACACCGAGCATAGAAATATTGCAAAGGACAAATCCAAAATTTTCGATATTATTACAGTAAAAGGGGATGGTAGATGAGTAAAAATAGTTTTTTTAATTATTTTTTCCATGCATTGTATTTATTCAATGCCATGGGCTTTTGCAGCAACGTCCTCAGTAATAACGTTGAAAATTATATTGTAGTCAATAAAAAGAATGTAATTCACAAATTCGTACCATTTGATGAGCGCACTGATAATTTTATAAAATATGTTTTTCCTAATTGGGAGAATGAAACATTTGATGTTTTTGACCTCGTAAAAGATTCTCAGGGTATAGCAATTGATCTGGGAGCATGGATTGGTACAACGGCAATTTGGCTTGCAAAAAATTTTTATCATGTTGTAGCTGTTGAGCCTGATAGAGTTTCATTGATTTGTTTGAAACAAAATTTAGAGGCTTCTGAATGTCAAAATACCAGCATTTGCAAAAGACCTATTGCGCACACCAATCAAAATGTAATTTTTGGTCCTCTATTTAGTGCGCTTAATGAATCAACCTCTGCTATTCTCAAGGAACATAGTTATACTATTGAAACAATAACTCTAAAACAAATTTTAGATGATTATGTGTATACAAATGATGCTATCAAAAATCATAAAATAGCATTTATTAAATGTGATATTGAGGGCGGTGAAGAAGACATTATTGAAGATCTTCTGCATTTTGCCTACAACAATAAAACCAAAGTTTATCTATCATTTCATTTAAGTTGGTGGAAATCTAAAAAAATAACTGACTTTGAAAACTTATTTAAATCTTTTAAAACAAATTGTCCTGAGCCAAATGTATCTCTTTATATACGACAAAACCCTTTTACTTCGATTCTTTTTGAGCCACGTAATGATGATGAAATTTATAATTAAGTAGCCAAGATAAAAAAAATACTCTCGGAATTGCAAAAGTCCGAGAGTATTTTTTTATGATACTATTTAGAATTCCAAATTATTATTCAACTCGCCAATAAACTGGTCCTAATCCACCAGGTATCTGGATAATGGTAGGATTTAGATTATGGTCTGCTAAATATTCACGAACGGCCCTTTGACAACCCACTAATGAACCAAAATCATCGATTACGATGTAACCGCCTTTACTAATTTTTGGATAAAGATATTCAAGACATACTTTAGTTGATTCATAAAGATCGCCATCTAAACGTAAAAAGCTTATCGCCTTTATTTTTTTTGCTGCAGCGGGCAAAGTATATTGGAACCAACCTTTGTAATATATGAAATATTCTGGGTCAAATCCCCATCTGTTTATATTATATTTTACTTCTTCTAATGAATGTGCCGATATACCACTGGTGACCAATAGATCATTTACATGAGCAACATTAGTATTATGGGTTATGTCGCCTACTCCGGGTTGCTGTGTGTCATTTGCACTTGCTAATGGTATTCCTTCAAATGAGTCAAATAAATGGATCTTTTTGTTCGATTTGAGTTGTTGGCATGCAAGTGCCATTGCACCAACTTGGGCTCCTGCTGCCACACCACATTCAACAAAATCGCCTGGAATATTGTTCTTTATGCATTCAACTGATAATTCATAGCTATTACAAATAGTTGGAAATGTTGAATAAGCTGATTGGACAATTAGGTGCAGTTTTTCTAATGTACCTGCATCGAAATTTTGCGCGTGAATTGTCGATAGTGACAATACAACAAGAAAAGAACATGACATCAATTTGTAATTCATAACACCTCTCCTAAATATTTATAGAAATTATACATTTTTGCACTTTTTGTATGATTAGGACTCATAATTTCCTACGTTCCAGTCTTTAATTCTGAGTAAATCATGTTTATTATGCCATCTTCACCCCACTGTGAAAAATGATTAACGCGAAGGTCTCTTAATTTTGGTTTTTCTGAAACCAGCAGCATAGTTGTGAATATTGCCATGCATATAAAATATTTGGCAATAATAGTATTTTTCATACAATCGCCTAATTAGTTAGATAAAACCGTTAGTTATTTAAAACCATATTGATAGAAATAATATGGAATCGTTATTTCTTCCTCGATTTTTATAAGCCCAGAACGCGCAATTTGAAGGCTCCAATCAGAATCTTCTCCATGATTTATTCCAGGAAATTTGAATTTCTTTGCGATCTCTGCTCGAATTGGGTTCAGATGATTTGGTGGCCTATAATAGATATTGTCTTTTTCAAACCAAGAATCATATTTTATTGAATGAATAAAGACTTTTGGATTTTGATTGTTAATAGTAATAATACCTACCAGACTTACACAGTCGGGATTTTTCAGGAGTCTTTGGTAAATCATTTCAATATATTTTTCATGAACATCATCGTCGTCATCGATATAACAAATGTATTTCCCCTTGCTTGAATCCAACAAATAATTTCGTTTGTACCCAACATTATGTTCACGATTATCTAAGAAATAAAGGATCTCAATGTCATCTTCTAGTCCCAGCATCTTTATTTGATGTTGTAGTTTATTGTAGATAAAATTGAACTTTTCCCTACGCTCCTCAAGCGTGCAAATTAAAATACTCCATATTTTTTGAGAATTTGCCAATAGCTTGGCATCTACCCTACCCAAATAAATCAGAAAGATGATAATGAGATATTTTAACTTCATGTAGTTTCCCCCATTGAAACTAAGACTTTAAATACAATTATTATAATAGTTAAAATATTGATTTATTTGTCAAGATTTGAATCTGAAATTTAGCCATAAATTTATAGACTCAATGAGAATTTTTCATTGTTATGCATGATAATTTATACCGTGAAAGTCTGAAACTTTTTTTTGCAAACCTAAAGACTCAAAAATATCGCAAAATTTTTGTTCAAATTCTTTATCATCCCAAAATTGTTCCCATTCACCCACTAAAGGTATATAAAAATCTTTAATTCCATAATTTAGCCATTCATATTTTTTATCAACCCCACAAAAAATCAAAACTAAATCAAAGTCTACTGAAGGAAATTTTTTGATAAGTTCATTTTTCAAAATGATTATTTCATCAATATTTAGCTGATTAAAAGCAAAAATTAATCGAATAAAAAAAATTTTGCCTTTGTAATCCGATAAATTATTAAATTTTTGAATGCGTCTTTCATATTTATTTTTTACTTCTGGCAAATGCTGCTGCCAGCCATCACAAATAATCTCACCAGCACATACTGGGAAATCATGAGCAAAAAAAATATTATAGTAAACATTATAAACGAATTGATGATAAATATGTCGTGTGATTAGATGTGTTTCATCAAGAAAATAACGAAAATTATCCTGAAGGATTTGATTGATTCCTTTAACTGGTGTGAGATTCCAGTCAAAAGGGAATGATGCCGTACGCCACCCATGCTTTTGTATTTGATAAGCCCCCCAACAATTATATCCAATACTTATCATTAAAGGTTCAATGCCGCGTTGAGGTATCTCAAATTCCTCGACATCCTCTAAAACATTAAAAATATTTATTGGTGAAAAGGATGCAGACAGACTTGGTAGAGATAAAAATAAAACTAACAGGTATGGCAATTTCATATTAGTTGTTCTCCCCTTTGAAACTGATACATTCAGCATATTTATTATGCTAGCTAAAATATTCGTTTGTTTGTCAAGAAATGGATCTGATGCGGCTGGTTTTATTTAAAGAAATTATCGACTCATTGGGGTATAAGTGCTTTGAATATGGTTTGAATAAAATACCCAGCAGAAAAATATGCAGCCTTTTCACTCTGTAAATATAGTCTGATAGCATCCAGATACTTTTGATAGGTGCTTGCATCAATAGACTTAAGATATTGATACAGTTCCTGATCACTTACAAAATCATCACGATTAATAAAACAGTTGTGATCGACATAAATGGCTATGTTTATTGCTCCTTTATAAATCGGAACGCAGCCTGCCATCATCACATCAAATATTTTTTCCGTTACATATCCATAAACGTCTTTTGTATTTTCATAACAAATACAGAATCTATAGTTTTTTAAGGTTTCTTTCTTCGATACTATCGATCCTTTATACGATGGAAATTCATCTGAATTCCAACCTTTTCCATATAAATCGAATTCTTGTGGGTGATATTGCTCAAAAAAATGAATGATTTTCCTTCGTTCTGAATATAATTCTAGTGGATGATGCAAAACTCCCTTACTTGCAATTAAGGTACAGAACTTTTTTTCATGAAACGAAGGCATATTATCATCTAAGCCAAAAATAATTTGAGGATAAAATAATTTGAAATATCGTATGTTATCAATAAGTTCATCAAACATGGTAAACGTTTTACCAAAATACGCGTGCGTCTCTGGATCATAATAGTTAGGCACAACAGTAGGAGGTTCTAATAAGAGCAAAATTAGTTGGTCTAATGGATATTGCTTTAATACATTTAATTGTTCTCTGTTTGTTGGAATTTGGCATACAATCAAGCCGCAAAAACATGGCAGGTCTTGCGCGGTTGACCAATTAATAGTTTTAAGATCATACCCTTTGTGACGTAATTTTTCTCTCAATGCATAAAATGGCCGCATGCAATCATCGCGATTATAAATAGTGTCCGCCATGTCAAAAAGTTTTTCATTATCGTATCCGCTGGGAGGTATTATATAGATGATTTTTTCGTATGCAGATGCGAAAAAATGAAGATTGGCACTCAACCATAAAAAAACAAAAAAATAATACTTCTTAGTCTGAGCTCGAAACATGTGGAGTAACTTTCATTATCTGCGATAGGAGAAAATGCCGATTTTATTTTTATCAATGTTTAGGCCCATAAACTCGTTGCTAAGTTGCATAAAATAATTTTTGTGAAGCTTAGCAAAGCACGCGATAATATCTTTTTTTCTATACAATGCAGTATCAAACGTATGAGGTGAAATGGCGTAGAACCATTTTTTTTCAGGAAGATTATATCCGTATTGAAATGCATAAATATTATCATCAACTTCGTCAAATGCATGATCACTTGTTTGTTGTTGTGCAATTAAATACCAGGCATAAGCGCCGGTTTTTTCAAGTGCGTATACATATTTATTTAATGGGCATTCGGATGTGATGAGGGAATTATCCTCTATGAAAAATATATAATCACTTTTTATTGATTGAAAAAAATTTTTTAAGGCATTGTATTCAAATGGCAGAACATTTACCCCTTTGTATTCTCTTAAAGTATCGTAGAGTGCTCGGTAATCTGGATAAACTTCATAATCGTGGCAAACGGCATAGATTTCATACGCATCTTTAATCAAATTTAAGGAATCTTTACAACGTTGTATTTGGCTTGGATTTAATAACATGACAACAACTGCTGCTTTTGCATGAAGATCATTTTCTTTTATACTTTTTTGCGGTCCGGATAGTTTTTCATAATTTTTACGAGAAAAAATATACTCGCAGGTTTTGCCTTGCAGTGCTGAATTAACCTTGTCATCATTAATCGCGGTTGCTCTGTTATAGACATATACTTTACGATAATTATACGCAATTCGGTTACCTGCCATTTCATACATAGGAATCATTTTTGCAGGATCACTTGCCACCTTAAAAAAATGACCATCGATAAAAAAATCTTCTAATTTTATTTGTTTAAAAAGCCAAGCGTAAAATGCGCGCATTGCTGAAGTACCGCTCCTGTACAGACGGAATTTGTTTTGATCAACTATTTCTTGAGGAATTGGTCGCCCAAAACCCGGATGTCCAGAGGGCCATTCGACATAACCGCCAGCAGTTACCCAAATATCATTTGATTGAAATAGCTCATTTAAGTATCTTAAAACGCCATCATCAGTAAACCAATCATCACCATCAAGCATAACGATTAATTCATGATCTTCGCAGGCATGAATTGCTTTATAAATATTAGCCATTTTACAACAGCGGCGTTCATTGCGTATTAGTGTGCATTTATATTCTTGGTTGTGCTCTTGTATATAATTTTCAATTAGAGATGCTGTTTTATCTTCTGAGTGGTCATCGATAATTACAACGCGATAGTTGTCATATTTTTGCGTAAAAATCGATGCAAGATTGCGATCATACCAATCTTTATTGTTATAGGTGGGTACAATAATGACCATAGGAGTATCATTATTATAGGATTTCAGCTGAAATGGTTCGTAGGCAAGAAATTTTGTGCAAACTGCTAGTATGAAAGAAAAGAAGATTATTTTAATAAAATTATTCATACGCTCTCCCAGTTTTAAAATTTCAGCAAAAGTAAATAAAAGAAGCAATAACTTTTTTGTGTATTGAGCATAGTCAATAATGAAGCGTTGTAGCAAGATTTCCATGTTGACATCGTCTTTGTATGCGCTATGTTTTCGGCAGCCAATGGTTTTACCCAATTGCACTATGCCCCAATTGGGACCCAAGGTTCGACAAGCTCACCATGACCGGAGCAGGAGATGGTAATGGAGCAATTCAGGCACTTATTGTTACCAGCAGCATGCGCAATCTCCTTGCTTCACTCGACAGTCTTATATCATCATTTCTTCCCAACGTTATTAAAGGAAAGCGCATGAAGAATTACATGTTGCACACAGGCTTTGTTTTGTCATTTTTAACGGCTCAAATTAGCACAATCGATATGTTAAAATACAATGACCAAGAAAGTGTTTTAATGTATGTGAAAAAATATCTTCCTAAAAATCCAATAATTATTGAAGCCGGTGGATTTGATGGTATGGATACGGTAAAAATGGCAACTATTTGGCCTCATTCAATAATCCATGTCTTTGAGCCGGTACCAGAACTTTTTACAAAGCTGTCCAATAACATTAAAGGATGTGCACATATTTTTACCTATGCTGTTGCCTTAAGTGACAAAAAAGGATCGGCAACATTTTATGTTTCTGAGCTTGCTGACGGAACTACGTTTGGATCTGGATCATTATTAGCACCTAAGGAGCATTTGAAGTATCACAAAGAAATTTTTTTTAAGAAAAAAATTGAAGTACCAACAATTACCATTGATGAGTGGGCGCAACAGCATAATGTTAAGCAGGCTGATCTTTTGTGGCTTGATATGCAAGGGTATGAATTACCTGCATTAATGCACGGCGCTAAGTTATTGGAAACTGTAAAAGTTATTTACATTGAAGTTGAGTTTGTTGAAGCTTATCAAGGCCAATATTTATACGCAGATGTTAAGAAATTCCTGGAAGCGCAAGGATTTGAAGAAGTTGCGCGGGATTTTAACATACCCCCGCATTGGTTTTTTGGTAACTGTGTTTTTGTAAGAAAACACTAACTGTTGATTGACATCTTCTGCATTTGCGCTATGTTTTCGGCAGCCAATGGTTCGACAAGCTCACCATGAGCGGAGCAGGAGATGGTAATGAAGCAAATTCAACACTTGATGTTGCTAGCAGTATGTGCAACAACAGTTCTCTGCGCACAAGAAAAACAATTTTATATCATTATCCCTTCCTATAACAATATCAAATGGTATCAACGCAATCTCGACATGCTGTTTGCACAAGACCAGCATCATAACAATTGGCATGCCATTTATATAGATGATCATTCGACCGATGGCACTGGGCCAGCCGTAGAACACTATGTGCACGAACATCATTTTGATCATAAGGTGACCGTCATCAAAAATGAACAAAATCGTGGCGCTCTTGCTAATCTGTATTTTGCAATTCATAGTTGCCCTAACGACGCGATCATACTCACCTATGACGGTGATGATTGGTTTTATGATGAACATGTGCTCGAATATCTCAATAGTATCTACCAAGATCCCAATGTCTGGCTGACCTACGGCCAATATGTTGAATATCCTTCAGGAAATCTGGGCATCTGTGCACCGTTTCCGGAAAACGTAGTCAAGAAAAGTTCATATCGCAAAGAAACCTGGGTGAGTTCGCATCTGCGCACGTTTTATGCAGGGCTTTTTAAAAACATAAAGCAAGAAGATTTGATGTGGGAGGGCACGTTCTTCCCGATGACGTGGGATCTTGCCATTATGTTTCCTATGCTTGAAATGGCTGGTCATCATGTGCGTTTTATTGATCGGATTTTATATGTGTATAATCTCGACAATCCGATAAATGACTGGAAAAAAAATCTCACCTTGATGTATCAGCTGAATAATTATATTCGTAAAAAACCTAAATATGCAGCATTATCCTGAGGTAATTACTCAGGATGAGCGTAAGAGGAGAGCTCATGTTGTCACGTTTCTACAAGTTGTGTGCGGTTGCTTTATTGCATTTCTTCTATGTTTTTCAGTTAGTAGCGCATGAACTCCCCATGGTATTCATCGTTCCCTCCTATAACAACGCACGTTACTTTCGTGCGAATTTAGATTCTATCTGCAGCCAGAACTATGCCAATTGGCGCATGATTTACATCGATGATTGTTCCAGCGACAAGACCTATGAATTAGTGAAAGCATATATCGATGAACATAGATTGTGGGATCGTGTGACATTAATTCGCAATACACAACGGGTTGGTGCTTTGGAAAACATCTATAATGCCATTCACTCCTGCAATAACTGGGAAATTATGGTTAATGTTGATGGCGATGATTTCTTGGCGCATAACAATGTCCTGCAAGTTCTGAATAATGTGTATTCGCACGAAAATGTCTGGCTGACCTATGGTCAATTTGTGGAATATCCTGCAGGAGTTAAGGGATTTTGCGAAGCGTTTCCTGAGTCGGTAATTCGTTCGAATTCTTTCCGTAAGTATGGATGTCCTGTTTCGCACTTGCGTACGTTCTATGCATGGTTGTTTAACAAAATTGATCGGGAAGATTTATTGCACGAAGGCAAATTTTATCCGATGACCTGGGACAAAGCGATGATGTTGCCAATGCTAGAAATGTGTGGGGGCAGGTTCAAATTCATCAGTGACGTCTTATATGTCTATAATTTTGTGAATCCGATTAATGATTGTCGTGTGAATGGTCCTCTACAAGCAGGGCTTGCACGAGTTATTTTGAACAAAAAACCTTACAGCCCGCTGCAGGCACATGAAATTCCGGCAAAGTAGGAGATCGTAATGAAATTAAAATCAGTTTTGAAGCATACATTATTTCTCATACTATTACTGCCTGCTTTATTAGTAGCAAAAAAAGCAGATCTTGTGGTCTTCTCGTATGACCGGCCTATGCAACTCTATGCCTTCCTAGAATCAGCCAACATGTATGTCGAAGGCATTGGGCAAGTGCACGTGATTTATCGTGCGAGTAATGATCGTTTTGCAACAGCCTATGAGACGGTAAAGCAAGATTTTGCATCGGCAAAATTCATCAAACAAGGTCCAAATCCTCAACAGGATTTTAAAACGTTGACATTAACTGCTGCATTTGGATCTGGTGAGGAATATATTTTATTTGCTGTTGATGACATTATTCTCAAAGACTTTATTAATACAGCCCATGATATTGAACTTCTTGAAAAAACTAACGCTTATGGTTTTTTCTACCGCCTTGGCAAGAATTTAACTGAATGTTATGCCATGCAGTCGGCGCAATCTCTTCCACCATTTCATACTGTTGCATCTGATGTATTTGCGTGGAATTTTGCTCAAGGTCAGCATGACTGGAATTATCCAAATACCGTCGACATGACGTTATATCGCAAGCACGAAATTGCTCCTTTACTCAACAATCTTGAGTTTACCAATCCAAATTTCTTAGAAGGCAGATGGGCTGGTTACGCACATCACGTGATGCACAGATGTGGATTATGTCATGAGCTGACCAAAATGGTAAATCTGCCCTTAAACCGTGTACAAAATACCTACAACAATAGAAATATGAACATCGTGTCAGTAAGTGAATTGCTTGAGCTATTTGAACGAGGTTTTAAGATTGATATTCATGATGTTTATAAGATGCGCAACGCAGCTGCGCATACTGAATATGTGCCCCATTTTGTAAAGCGCTTGCGACCAGAAGCCAAAGATGGTTCAAAACATTTTGTGATTGTCGCTGCCAGTTATAAGAATAAAGATTGGTACAAACAAGATATGAGCAAAAGCTGGCCGGGACACTTAGATACGATTTTTGCTCAACAATATGACAACTATCACGTTGTCTATGTTGATGATTTTTCACCTGATGGCACGGGCAAACTTGTGGAAGAATATATCAGAGAAAAAGGCATGGAAGACCGTGTGACGTTGATAAAAAATACCACGCGTTACGGTGCCATGGAAAATCAGTATCGTGCTATGCATGCATGCAAAGACAATCATGTGGTGATTATTTTAGATGGCGATGATGCATTCGCCAGTCCTCAAGTTCTTGCCTATCTCAACCAAATATACTCTGCTGGAAATGTTTGGCTTACTTATGGACAATTTATTGAATATCCAAGCTGGGCACCAGGTTTCTGTTGCCAAATGCCAGAACATGTTGTGCGCAATAATTCATTCCGTGATTTTACACATGTTCCTTCTCACTTACGCACGTTCTATGCAGGATTATTTAACCAGATTAAGCGAGAAGACTTGATGTATGAAGGGGAATTTTTGAAGATGGATGCTGACATTGCCGCTATGTTCCCGATGATTGAGATGGCACGTGAAGGACATTTCCAATTTATTCCACATAACCTGTGCATTTATAATGGCGCTAATTCATTAAATGATCACAAAATTTCCAAGACCATGCAGCGGACATTAGATTTGGCGATTCGAGCACGGCCGCGCTATGCGGCTGCTGCAAGTCCGGTGAGGAATTAGGCAGATGGTTCGATACGCTTTGTTTCACAAAACACCCTTCGACCGGCTCAGGGGAGCCTCACCTCAGTCCCGAGCATGGTGAGCTTAGTCGAACCACATGACCGGATTGGGTGCAAAGAATGTAGATGATCCCGGTCATCCTGGGTGCCGCTCGAAGAGCGGATAAGGATTTAAGAACAGCAGCGTCCCGTGTTTGTCATCCTGACCCTGAAACTAGTTCAGGGTGACAGGCAGGATCTAATTCAGAAATGACGGCGATGAGAGTGAAAAAATTGTAATGAAAAGAATTATGATAAATTACTTAAAAAACTCTATAATCCAAAAAAATAGATCCTGAAACAAGTTCAGGATGACATCGTAGTTGTAGTAGCATCTTTTTGTTTTCAGTAATTGAGGGATCTGAATTATGCTAAAAAAAATGATAATATTGGCTTTTCTTGTCACACACCCCCTCGCTGCCCACAAAGTTGGTCTGTGCATAGTCGCCACCGGCAAATACATTCAATTTGTGCCACCATTATTGACCTCTGCTCGCAAACATTTTTGCAAAAACCAACACGTTACCTACTTTGTTTTTACTGACGGTCAATTGCAAGATAATGGAAATGACGTAGTAGTTTTGCCATGGAACCGACTTGGTTGGCCGTATGATACTATGATGCGATTTTTGGCCTATTACAACAATTTTGAGCACTTACAAACCATGGATTATATTTTTGCCTGCGACGCAGATCTATTATTTGTGGACGATGTGGGCGATGAAATTTTATCAGACTTGGTTGCATCGCAAAGTCCTGGATATATTGGCAAGCGCGGCACGTACGAAGAACGCCGCTCATCTACCGCCTATGTTGCTCCTTATGAAGGGACTTTATATTTTGCCGGTGGTCTTTACGGTGGCACAACAGCACAAGTCTATGCATTATTGCATGAGGTGCTCACGCATATAAGCGAAGATCTTAAAAATAACATTATCGCTGTATGGCATGATGAAAGTCACTTGAATCGTTATTTTATCGATCATAAACCAACGCTGATATTGCCTCGTGAATATTTGGCACGACCCTGGGATTCTCCTCAACGATTGATGATATTAGTTAAAGATCATGATGCATTTCGACAATAATTCTAAGGAAGTAAAGGAACTACATGTATATTATGCAGTTACGAATATTAGCGTTAAGCTTTATCCTAGTTTCCACAAGCGATCTACATAGTTCAGGTATCGATTGGAATTGCAGGATCCCTGATGAAGTAGTTAATTTTTTATCATCATTTATTAAACATGGAGATCTTGTTTTTGATGTGGGTGCTAATACGGGCTATAAAACAGATTATTACTTGAAATGTGGTGCACGGGTTGTATGTATCGAACCAGATGAAAAATGCGTATCTGCTTTATGTAGAAAATTTGCTGGTAATAATAATGTTACTCTCGAACCAGTAGCATTGGGAAAACAGGTTGGTTCTGCAAATTTTTTTGTTTCATCTGATGCATCTACGTTATCAACTTGCAAGGCTGAGGCGACTAGAAAAGGAAGATTTTTCGTTCGAGGTTACAAATGGGATACTATAAAAACAGTCCCGATGAACACTTTAGATCAGTTGATACAGCGATATGGCGTGCCACAGTTTTGCAAAATTGATGTTGAAGGATTTGAATTTGAAGTTCTGCAGGGACTTTCCCAACCAATTCCTTATATTGCATTTGAACACATGGTTGAATGGACCGATGTGACAAATAAATGCGTCGATCATCTAAAAGATTTGGGATATAACTTTTTTAACTTTGCCCCTGGCGAACGCGGCATGTTTTTCTTTGAAACATGGATGCCCGGAGACCAATTCAAGGAAGAATTAGAAAAAGCTGCAAAGCTTCCCGTTTGGTCAGAAGTATGGGGAATGTGGGGCGATGTATATGCGACTACGCATGTAAAATAGTTATCTTTGAGATTATCAAATAATATCTCGTAAGACCATTTGACCATCCACAACGTTTGGTAGTGCTGGATAAAAACCATGATGCTTATAGGTCATAAAAATATTCTTGTGCTTCCCTGCAATTAATTTGTAATTTACTTGCTGGAAAATGTTATTTTTTGTCAGGAGTAGATATGAAAATTACCATACTAGTTGTTGTAACTACAGGGTTACTTTCGTGTACATTGTTTCCAATGCAACGGGATGAAACTCAGCCTGAGTTAAAGAAGCATAGTCTGCTTCAAGAACAGGGAAAACCCACACAGCAGCTACTTGGTTTGTTAGAAGTGCTCGATGTGCATCACGATGATGATACGCTACCAACTATCGTAGGTGCTACCCAAAAAGCCTGGTTGCGCAAAGGCGAGCGTTGGGAAATGCAACAGGGCAAAGAAGAAGAAATTAGAGATCAACTAATGCCGATTTTTAAAGAACTAGGCTTTGTTGATGAAGTATGCCCTCAAATAACAGACGTCCCCTATGACAATGCATTATTATTATCAAATGTTGCACCCGATGTTCGGTTGCGATGGGCACATCTTAAATATCTTTGGGATCAAGGAACTCGTTTTAATAAAGTTGTTGTTCTCAGCGCTGCAATACCTTTACTTCCCGTGTATGAATCAAAAGAAGTGCTTTTGACTGAAAATAAAGGAATTTTACCATTTAGAAAAAGCTGGGAATTTGATGGCGTTTTGCCAACAAACCAAACTGAGATGATAGATTTTATTAGAGAGCAAAGTGACTTGCCAACAGCATGGGATAGAATTCCTCAGGTATGGATAGATACTCCTATGAAAACGAATGGCGCTCGACCAAATACCGCAGACACGGTTAATTATTGGTTAAAAGATAAACCTAAACCTGGAACGTGTCTGAGCGTTACAAATCAGCCCTATGTACTCTATCAAGATTCGGTAGTTCGTACGTTATTGCCCAAGGAATTTGAGTTAACTACCGTTGGAACAAAAGCTGGGAACGATTGCTCGGTAGGATTATACCTTGATACAATAGCACGTACTTTATTTCAAGAAAACAAGCGCCGATCCTAGCCTCTTGTTTCCAAGTCATGGATGATATCAATCAACTTTTGTGCACATACTTCATCACTCATGTTATGCAAGACCCAATCACGCGGCTGAGTCTGCGCGAGTATGGTATCGATATTTTGTAATAGTCCTTCAAATTCCGTGACATTTTGCCAGAATTGGCCGGTGGCGTTTGTCAGGTAAGGGGCTGCGGAAACAGGCCATATGGAATATTCTAAATATGAAAGTGGCTGTTGAATATCCCAAACAAGCGTTGGCACGTTACATGACCAACATTCTGCTAGAGCAATGCCTTGTGATTCTGATCTACTTAAAAATACCGCAAACCGTGCTTGATTAAGCATATTTTTAAAACCATCTGTGCCATATTCGCCATATGTAATGCGCATCGGCTGCCAACCATATCTTCTCAAAGTGTGTTCCACTTCCTGACAAAAGTATTCATCAACATTTTTTTTATACACAAGTACTTGTTTACTCATGCTAGTATTGCCGGTTGGTTTCCAATATTTGCAATCAACACCGGCAGGCCATATGACAACTCTATTATGTAATTTAGGTTCGCTACCTTCGCAAAAAATTTTGGTCCATTCGCAATTAGCAACAAAGCGATCAACGGCAGGATGGGCTACAATACTATTAAGTTCCGTCATTCTTGCTACCACATTTGGCCCAGTTAACAATACTCGTATTTTCCCTTGTTGTTTTAGTGAAATTGCCGTTTGTAATGCCACTTGGCCGGCTGGTACAAAGACGGCATCCCCAATTTCAGCAAGAGTGCGAGGATTAAAATTATGATTAACCCCTAAAGCTGCAAGTCCGCGCAAAATACTGCTATTAACAGCCGGATGACCAACCCAACCCCCTGAAGCAACTGGTGATTGTGTCAAGATAGTTAATTTTTCAAAACCAAAACAGGATAAAAAAATACCCGTGCTGACAAAAACCGCATACGTCTTGTGCCACATAATTCCCCCCTTGAAATTTTATGACGAGTCTAAAAACTTAAAATTATATTAAATAAAAATATCAGATATTTTCAATACAAATTTTTCTAATGTTAAATTTTATCGTAAAATAATGGGTTTTTGTGTGAGACCCTTGACGCGCAAATAAATAAAATTTCATACTTGAATCGTCAAATAATTTCATGAGGCAAAAATAACTTTGGGGAAAGTTATTTTAAAGGGGGGCTAGTAACATGAAAAAAAATTTTTCCAAATTTTTATTTTGTATAATTTCGTTAGCAGTCACTTGTGTCTTCGCATCGCCAGACAATCATGCACTTTTCGAAAATAAAAACATTGTTGTCTTAGGTGGTACTGGTTTTTTGGGCCGAGCTATCACCGAGAAGTTATTGCAATATAACCCGGCAAGCATAACTATTTTTAGTCGTGATGAAGTTAAACATTTCAACATGTCTAAGTTATTTGGTAACAATCCCAAAATCAAATTTATTATTGGTGATATTAGAGATTACCAAGACGTGTTATATGCCACAAAGCATGCGGATGTAGTATTTCATGTAGCAGCCTTGAAGCGCATCGATATATTAGAAAGTAATGTCGAACAATCGATCAAAACTAATATTCTTGGTTCGATAAATGTTTTTAATGCCTGTGTTGAAAATAGTGTCAACAGGTTGGTCTTTATTTCAACCGATAAAGCTTGTTCTCCTATTAATATTTATGGTGCGTGTAAATTTGCGAGCGAAAAAATATTTACTAATTATGATCCATCAAAAATAACAACAAAATTTGTGGTTGCTCGTTATGGTAATGTTCTTGAAAGCACGGGTTCGGCAATACCAATATTTACCGAGAAAATAAAAAATGGTGATGATATCCCTTTAACTGATGAGCGCATGACGCGCTTTATGATAACCAAAGATGAAGCAGTTGCATTAATATTTGATGCATTGCGCTATGGCATTGGTGGAGAAATATTTGTCACCAGGATGCCCGCTCATAAAGTTACGGATCTCATTGAAATATTAAAAGAAGCATTCCACGGAAATAATACGATTAAGCTCATCGGTTTGCGACCAGGTGAAAAATTACATGAAGCATTAATTAGTCAAGCAGAAATGGCTCGAACCTACGAATTTGCCGGACGATTTATTATAAGGCCATCGGTGATAAATCTCTATTATAAACATCAAACTCCGCCGATATATATACGTGAAGGCAAGCCGGTAGATGTACACATTCTGCCTGAATACAGTTCAGATATGGCCGTGGTATCAAAAGATGAAGTTGCAAAATTATTTCTACAATGGGGAGTTTTGGAAGATTATAAAAAATAAGTTGGAGTTGTAGCGTGAAAAAATTACTTGTTTTTTTGCTGTGTTGTATTTCAACATTAACACTGCCCAAAACGGTTTTAGTCTTTGGTGGTAAAAGTGGTTGGATTGGACAAAAAATTGTAAGAATTTTACAAGAGCTTGGCCACAATCCTGTTTGTGCACAGTCACGTTTAGAAAACCGGGAAGCTATTAGTGCAGAAATTACTCAAGTTAAACCAGATTACATTATTAATACCGCGGGCATTACAGGAAAACCGAATGTTGATTGGTGCGAGACGCACAAACAAGAAACTTTGCGTGTTAACGTGATTGGCACCTTGAATCTTATCGATATTGCTTTCCTGCATAATATACACATAACTAATATTAGTACCGGCTGCATTTATGAGTATGATGCGCAGCACCCAATGTACAGCGGCATTGGATTTACCGAAGAAGATGAGCCTAATTTTAACGGCTCATTTTATTCACGTACTAAAATTTTGTTGGAAAAATTAATGCTCGAATATCCAAACGTGCTTAATTTACGCGTTAAAATGCCTATTTCTACCGATCCAGACGTAGGTTTTGTGGGTAAAATTATTAAATATAAAAAGCTCATTAATGTGCCTAACTCTTTATGCATATTAGATGATCTTTTACCTATTGCGGTGGACATGACATTGCGAGAATTAAAAGGGAATTATAATTTTGTGAACCCTGGCGCTATGTCGCACAATGAAGTTTTGGACATGTATAAAAAATATGTTGACCCAAATCATACGTGGGAAAATTTTACCATTCAAGAACAAGATGCGATGTTGAAAGCTCGACGCGCAAATGCGGAGTTGAGTGCTGCGAAACTTTTGAAATTGTATCCAAATATATCTCATATTAAAGACGCTTTGGCAAAATTATTAAAGGGCATGGGACATGTTTCACAGTAAACACAATAATAATACAGTATATAATTTTTTTATTTTCATAGTTCTGTTGTATGGTACCGATTTATATTCTGTTCCTAACCCTAATGCATTAAAAAAAATTTATAACATTCGTGATGCGGTAGGAATCGATCTTATAAAATTTCCAGAGTATGAAGATACGGTGGCATATGGCGCACAACCTAATGCGTTGGATAGTGGGCATTTAAAGACATTAAATTCAACATTTGATTGGAATAATCCACAATCATATGGCATAAAAAGTTTGAAAAATACATATGTCGCTAAATTGCACTCAGCCTTTACATCACCACGCCAGTTAGGAACGGTTTTTGATTATCAACAAGAGTTTCTTTTTGATATCAAAGTTGCTCCTGGTATTCCTATATTCTGGAATCTTCAGCAAGACGTAATGCATATGGCAGTGCTATATCATGATAAACTTGCTACGGTGCAAGGACCAACTTTATACTATCACTGGGTCATCGATAGGCTGCCCAGTATACTACTATTAAGAAAATTTATTTTGCAAGATCCTACTATTAAATTAGTTATACATAATCAACATAATAGTGTGGCGGGCTATGTACATGAATACCTACACCTATTAGGAATTCCTTCAGATCAAGTTATTGTTGCCAATAGCAATGCTTTATATCACGCAGAAACTCTTTATTTTGCAACCCCATTTTTGATGGAACCCATCCCAAAAAAACTTTTATCAGAGTTGAGATCTGAGCTTATAGAAGCTGCCTATCAAAAACCCTCTTCGCGTGAATACAAAAATAATTTGGTTGTGATTATTCAAAGAAGAGAAGCGGATCGTCGCATTTTAAATTTAGCTGAACTTGTGAGGACGGTAAACGAGAGTTTTGCACATAAGGGATACGAAATTTTGATATTTGATGCGAGCATGAGCGTAAGCGAACAGATTAAAATTTTTAACAATGCCCGATTAATCATTGGTGTTATGGCAAGCGGATTGACTAATGTGCTATATGCAAATCCAGGTGCATCAGTTATTGAGATTCATCCAGAGTTAGCTTATCTTGCGAATCCACAGGGTATTAATGACAGTGGTTGTGAATGGTGTTGGTGGTTGTCGAGTATTGCCGGTGCAAATTATTGGGTTGTACCTACGCGCTTTACGTTTGCTGATTCTCATGTGACCGTGCCATTAGAGCCTATGAAGAAAATTCTTAAACAAATTGTCGAAAAACAGGAAAAATTTTATGAGATTGTATAATAAAGTATCGTTACTTATTCTCATCAGTGCGATAGTGATGTCATGTAGCGGACAATTAAAAATTTTATTAAGCGCTGCACTGACTAATAATGTGTACGCAGAATTTAGACAAAAACAATACCTTGAAACATTTAATGTCTTAACAAATTTTGGTTACAAAGATTTTTACATTGTCGAAGCATTGCAAAAACATGGGCCAACCTATCTAGAAAATTATTGTAATCACGTTTTTTATGCAACGGTTAACAATCCACATCTCAAAAATAATGGTATAAATGAAGCGAGAACTATTCTTGAAGCAACGTACCACTTTAATTTTGCTCCAGATGACATGATACTAAAGTGTACTGGTAGATATCACTTTGGTTCTGACTATTTTTTAAAAATGATAGAAAATAATTCTGACTATGACGCTATTCTGAGAATTCATGCGCCATCAGGACAAGTTTATGTAGTATGTTTTGCCATGAAATGCAAACACTTACAAGACATGTATGAGCATTTGGATTATCACGCCATGGAACACCATTGGGTGATCTTAGAGAAAGCAGTCGGTGATTATGTGCTGCAAAAAGAAAGGCAAGGAAAGTTTAAAGTTCTGTATGTTCCTCAATTAGATATTACCGGTAGCACCTATGGTAGTACAACGGCGCCAGGATCGAATGAGGTCATACATTATTGAGGAAAACGTTCATGCAAAAACAAAGCGCATTATCAATAGTACTGATCTTAGTTGTTTTTCCCTGTTTTGGTAAAATGCACATTCTCTTAACAGCTGCATTGACGGACGCATATTTTGAATTTAGAAGACAGCAGTACATAACCAATTTCACTGGTTTGGACAATTTTGGCTATCATGATTTTTATATTGTGGAAGCGCTAAAAAAGCACGGACCCACGTTCCTTGACGATTACAGTAACCATGTATTTTATGCTACAACTAATAATCCCAATTTAAGAAATAAAGGCATCAACGAAGCGCAAACGATGCTAGAAGCAATCGGTTACTTTAATTTTAATCCTGAGGATATGATATTAAAAATGACAGGTCGTTATCGCTTTATCTCTGATAGATTTTTAAAACTTGTGGAAAACAGTTCCGATTATGATGCAATAATAAAAATTCACTGGCCAACAGCACAGGCTTATACTTTAGGATTTGCCATGAAATGCAAGTATCTTCAAGAAATGCTGCAAAATATTAATTATTGGGTTATGGAAGACCAAATGATTAATCTTGAACGTGAAGTTGCCAAGTATGTTCTTAGGAAAAAAAATAAAAATAAAAATTTTAAAGTTCTGTATGTTGAAAATCTCGATATAGAAGTTAACGTGTTTGGCAGCAGTGTTTCAACGGGTGCTCCCAATGAAGCCTATGTCAGATGTTGAGCTTTAAGATTTTTTTCAAAATGCTTATGGTTTTTCTACCCACCAAAATCTTTGCTGTCCTGGATAGACATTAATGACGAGCTTCTTTTGTCCAAAGAAATCGCGTACAGCGCGACCAACATCATCGATGTTATAATCGTCGCCGGCGATCATGCCGCCAGAGCGAACTTTGTCGTAATAGTTGCCGCAATCTGATAAGGCTCCAGCATAGGAATGATCGCCGTCGATAAATATAAAGTCAAGGCTATGATCGGCAATCATGCTAGCTGCTTGCGCTGCTGACATTCGAATGAAGTATGCCCGCTTGCCAAATGCAGAAAGTTTGTCTACCGCGTAATGGTACATTGTGTCCCAACATGCTTGCCAGTAACGCCTGTCAAATCCATCAGTGATGGTAGTAACAATATGCATAGGTGCAATGTATGAATCAACACAATATAATTTTTCTACCGCGGTGTTTGCTAAGATAAATGCGGCATGCCCGGCCGTAAAAACACCAATTTCACAACCAATTTTATAGCCACGCTCTTTCAAAAACGCATTCGACAAAATAGGGTAATATGGCGCATGACTGGTGTTGAGCCGATCAATGTACCCGATTCTTTCAATCATGTGGGCCGCCAATACTTCTGGAACATGTAAAACCTGGGCCATGTTATGCTGAACAAGTTGGGCGTTTGACATTATGAACCAGGTTAACAAAACGACAAAGGTTAAAATTCTCATGCCAAAATCCTTTTATAAAATTAACTTAAGAAAACAATGAAAAAGCATAGCCTATTTTCTTTGCTATACTCTACTCATAGACGATGGCGACTTCCCTTGTCAAGACATAAAAATGAATTTATGTCTGCATCCAAATAAATCGTAAATACTATTCTGGAAAACAATACGCCGATAAGTAATTATGACACGTGATAGTTGCGCATTTGCGTATCGATATAATTATGTAACATTACATTTTTTATATGTAAGTAATCCTGCGAGTATCCTGGCCAATTTGATCCGCCTGCGTAGTAATGCATGAAGTAGGATTCGGCGTGGAATTGAAAACCATAATGATAATCAGTTGTGCGAATAAAATTAATAGAATGATCATCAAAACCTAGCGCTTGTAGCCAGGAAGTATTTTTATCCACGAGGCCTTGAAGGGATAGATAAGTAAATAAACGATAACGCAAGGTTGGATTATTTTTTAAATAATAATAGGTGTGGCCACCAACATCGCAAGGCAGGCCTTCAACATGGCCACCATAAAAATTGAGAGTTCGTTTATTTGGCGCTGTTTTCATGTTAATGAACACCAAAGTTGGCATCAAATATGATACTTTTATTCTGTCATTCTCTCGTGAATCTGCCCCGCCTATTAGATCATATCCTTCCATATACTTATTTGCGCTAAATGGTTTTACCAAGAACATGTCGGAATCAACGAGCATTACGATACCATCAAAGTCAAAGCCGATGGTTTCAAATGAATATTTAATTCCGGCAATATGGCGCCATCCGGGACGAGTATCTGGATTATAGGGAATTTTAAAGCATCGAATGCCTAATTTTGAACATGTTCGTTCAATTTGATATTGCATATTTGGATCATTTGCATCGTTAAAAACAACATATTCATACTCATCTTGCATAAAGGCTTTGAATGTTTTTGCATGAAGTTCAATAAAATCAGGGCGATTATATACTTGTGTGAAAATGAGAACTTTTTCCTTAGCGTCAATTAATGCAAAACAAACAATTGAGCACAGCATCATCGTATAAAATTTATGGAGTACGTTCATTACAATCCTTTTTTTAAGGCTTATTTTTCTTCCGTTATAGCCAACCATAATTTTTCTTTAGTAACATTTGTTTGTTGTTTTATTGCTTCTTGCAATGTCAATTCCATGAGTTGTTTATTATTCACTTTATGAGCAACGCGTGCAGCATATAACCATGCCCGCCAGTTATTGAACTCATTGTTTAGTGCAGTTATGTAATGATTATATGCCTCTTGATAAGATTTTTCTTGCTCACAAACAAGACCATATAAAAGATGGTAATATCCATTAGCATTAGGAAATCTTTGTACTAAATCTACTATGGCAGTACGTTCGCTGCCGCTAGCTGAGCCGATAGTTTTATCAGCAACAAGAATTTGATCAAAAGTAAATTTATCTGAGCAACGGCTTTGAGTGCATGCCTGCAAAACCGGTGAAAGAGCGATGAAAAATTTATGTGGATACGCGAGCGCGATATCGCCCATGATGAGAATTTGGTATTGAGGATTGATAGTAAAGAGAGCGTGTTGCAGGTCTTCTATTGTTGGATAACCATTTATGTTAGAATCGGAATTGTTTTTGAAGTTTCTGAATAGTCGCATATCATCGATGAGAATAATCGAATCGGTAATACCGCAATTTTTGATTGCCGCAAGCTCCTGAAGTATAGGTGTATTGGAATCACCAAGAGCGGTATTACCACCGCTATAATGTCCATCCAGCCAAAAAAGAATATTTCCTTTAAGGGTCTTTAGAATTTTATCCAGTACTTTTGAGGAATCACCTAGATAGAGATGAACATTGGCTTGATTTCTGAAACGCTCCTTTGCGGCTTGATATAACTGCTGTCCCAATTCTATGGTATGGACCTCTTTAAAGCATGTGGCTGCAATGGCGGTGCTATCCCCTATATAGGTCCCACTTTCAACAAAAACATCAACACCAAAAATATTTATAAGAGTTTGCAAGAAGTCTTTATGCAATGCTGAACCAACTTTTACTTGCCATAACGTTAATTCTGGTTGATGTGCATCTGCAGAATAGCCATTCAAAGTCAAAAATATAAAAATAAAAATGGATATTTTATTAGGCTTCATCATTCTTTTCTCCTTTTTTGTAACTTGGCAATCCTATCATATGTTTTTCATAAATCTATAGCGAAATTAATTTATTTTTTTGTATGTTATTACATAAGGGATTTGCAATTATTCATTTGGTCCGGGGGGGCAGATGGGAAAAAAATTATTGCTCATCGTAGTTTCGATGAGCTCTTTTTTGTCGGCATCACGAATACACGTTGTTGGCGATAGTCACGCCTTTTATTGCTTTGCTTATGAAGGAATATTGGATTGGCGTTTTTCTCATTATTATGCTTATAAAAACGCCAATTCAATGGCATTTGATATCCATTGGCTAGGACCAACTACAATGCATCGCGTAGGCCGCGATGGGTTTAATGCATTAAACTTAAGAGATTTGGGAATACAAGACGGCGATACGGTTATTTTTGTTTTCGGTGAGATTGATGTCAGATGTCATATCGGTAAACAGCGCGATTTACAAAAAGTACCATTAGCTTCCATTCTGCAGCCATTAGCTGATAATTACCTTAAAACTGTACTGAATAATAAGCAGAATTATAATTATATAACGTGCGTTATTGCTAATGTAGTACCACCAATGAACGGCGATTTTTCTAAAGAATATCCCAGCTATGGTTCAATTAGTGATCGCATACTTATTACACAGCAGCTTAACAGTTTGCTTAAAACCAACTGCTCACAGCATGGGATAAAATTTTTAGATTTTTATCAATTTTATGCTACACAAGCGGGAGATCTTGATAAAACTTTAAGCGATGGCAATGTCCATATTAATTTAGCATACAATTATTGCATTAAACAGCAGTTGGCTAAAGTACTTGTAAATTAACCTCAGCTAAATTATTTTTTTTTGAGCACAGCATAACTTACACAACTATTAATAACTGACCCGCTGTTTAAAATTGAATTATCACGATTTTCCCGTTGATAATAAATGAATCCATCACGCTTAGACGAGATTATACCTAGTGTTGAATCTATCATTGCGTCGTCTTGATATAATACAAAGTAATCTTTAATCAGCATCATAAATTCTGGAAGTCCAAATGAACGATTCTTGCGAGTAAAACCACGCTGCATAAGACTTAGTTCAAGTGTATTCCATCCATTGTAGTAGTTTGATGGTTCATTTTTATCCCATTCTTCATCAAGGGTTATGATGAGCAGTCCATCATCAGTCAAAACACGATGTGCTTCCTTGATGGATCCCATGAAGTCAGCGTACGGAATATGCTCAAAGGTACTGATGCAATACGCGATATCAAATGATTTGTCGGGATATTCTAGGTTTGCCATATTCATATATTTAAGTTCAAAATTTGATCCCGAAAGAAGCTGATCTTTGATGCGTTCATCAAGGTCTACTCCCGCATAAAATGCAGGCTTTAACTGTTCGACGACATATTGATACCAGTTATAGTGTGAAGGTATACCTACCCCCAAATCGATTACTCGTTTGCCTTCGACCGAAGCAAGTGAACTGACCCAGGCATATTCATAGGGACGGCTTCCCCAATTGCCAAATTTTAAGCCTTGTAAATTTTTATCTGTGGGTTTGAACATACCTATATAGCTGTTTCGATTACCAGTTTTAAGCGTAATACCGGTAGCTGCTAAATATGGATAGCTGATGACTGCTAGGATAAAAAAAATATTTTTATTCATTATATCTCCTCAATTAATGTGTTGTTTGTTGCAAACGTGCAAGAAACTGAAAAATTCGTTCGATACGATTTAAATAGGTATGATGTTCTTTTACAAAATCCATAAGTTCATATTGTTCTTCCAAGGTGATTGTTTTTGCACGTTCAAAAGCATCAAAAAAAAGTTGATACGTGTCGGGATTATAAACTATTTTTCTTTTAAATAAATTATAGACAGTTTCTGAATTAGTTATGCCAAGAGCACCATAACTGATGTTTTTAAAAATACGGCATGGGATATAGCCTTTCTCACATTGCCATTGTCCTTGAATTGCAGGTGCTAGAAAAGATTTTTGCATGAAATTGATATTTTGCTCCAAACGTATATTAGCGAGATGTTCAAAGCGTACTCCTGCTTTGTTGCAGGCGCTTTCAAAGCGACTGAGTTTATCTCGATTACCAAATAAGCCATCCCATATGGTGCCAACCCAATAGACGACAGATTCTTTGTTTTTTTTAGTTGTTAGCTGTAGTTTGATACTATCGATTTCATGGGGCAGTAGATCAGTTGCCCAAGGCTGGTACAGTGTTTTTAACGAAGGTTGATAGTACACGCAGTCGGCAATATATTCCACATCACGCGTGAGAATATCGTTAACGTAAACCTGTAAGACAAGACATTTGTTTGCCTTATACAAAGAGTCGTATTTGGTCAGATCACAATTGTGCAGCACATAATAACAATCGTCACGCAAAGGTATATTTTGATCGACATGGCCGACTCCTAAAATGAGAGAATGTGCGAGATTAATATGATCTATACGGTCATTATTGTCGAGCCACAAGACTTCATAGCCAAGATGCTTGAACGCTTTAGCGAAGGCAAAATTGACGTAGGCAAAAGTATCAGAAAAATGTTTGCAGCCCCAAAGGACAACGCGGTCAATGCGTAAACTTGGGTCATGAGACATGCAATGGCTAACGTGGGCGAATAAGAAAATAACAATATACGACAAGATGAGTCTTGATCTTTTCATAAACATGCTCCTTTTTTCTAATTAAAATTTCTGCATTCTAAATTACAATATATCACTATAAAATCAATTCTTTGTTTGCTTGAACACCATATTGCCAAAAAACCATCCGCTGGTCGTTTCAAAATCCTTTGCGATGGCCACAAAACCGTGTGCTTCAAGCCACTGTTGTACTTCATGATAGAGCGGACAACCTTCATAGGCTTGCACAAATTCTACTTCGGTAAAAATAATTTTCACCTGTTGTAAGATTTGTGGTGCTGCTTGCATAACGGCAAGTTCATGGCCTTGCAAATCTAACCATAAAAAATCCACATGACTAATCTTGTATTTTTGTGCCCAGTCATCAAGTGTTGTTGTTGGAACTTGAATTTTTTTTGGGTACTGCGCCGATGAAAATTGTAACCGTTCTTTTGGCGTGAGCAGAGAGCCTGCAGGATAGGGCGCACCAGGCTTGTGGGGATTTTCAGAGACATTAAATGTGGCAGTGCCAGTGGAATTGCTGAGTGCTAGTTGATAACAATGCACGTTAGATAAATGTGCAGAATTCGATTTCAGTTGTGCAAAAATTTCAGGCACCGGTTCAAATGCATGCACGGTGCCTTGTGGCCAAAAGGTGGCTAGGCGCCGCGTGTCACGGCCATTAAAGGCTCCCGCTTCTACGATAACGGGATAATCGGGCAAGTATGGTTTGATGAACAATAAAATTTCGTGAGCTTTAAGAATTTGCATTAATGATCCTGAAAATTGCTAATCAACGACCTTTTTTAGGATAGCAGATTAGAGCGCCAAGTAAAAATTGTGCATGTGTGATACAAAAAAACCAATTGACATCCAATTAATGTATGAATAGTGTTTCTGGCAAACTTAATGGTTTTAACTGTGTTTTTGATAGTTTTTCTAATGAGGAATATAGTGATGAATGTTAAATTTAAGATAATGGCAGCGAGTTTTTATGTATTAGTATGCGTTCAAGATGCGTACAGCTCACTAGATTCTGCCCTCGCCTTTATACGAAGCAAAGTTCATAATGACCGGCGCGTAACCTTTGAGGTTGCGGCACACTTGATGACCGAGCGTCATGTAAAAACAATTGTAGAAACAGGAACGACCAGAGATAAAGAAGGGGTGTTTGACAGTAATGGTGGTTTTACCGTTCTTTTTGGCTACTGGAGTGCTTTACATCAAGCTGACTTATACTCTGTTGACATTAATCCTGTAGCCGTAGAAAATGCACGCACCATGTTATTCCCAGGAAGTGAAAACAATGTGCATCTTATAGTAAATGATTCAGTACATTTTTTAAAAAATTTTGATAAACCTATCGATTTTCTGTACTTAGATAGTTTTGATTTTGATGGAAATAATCCCTTGCCATCGCAATTACATCATTTATACGAAATTGAAGCTGCCTATGATAAGTTATCACCCAATGCTGTGGTAATGATTGATGATTGTGGTTTGGTGCACGGTGGTAAAGGAGAATTAGTGATTTATTATTTACGACAAAAAGGATGGCGTGTGTATGTAACTGGCTACCAAATTATCATGGTACGTAAATAAAATCGGCTAAAAAATTGAATCATTTTCATCTGGTTGTCGTTGGTAAATTTTTCGCACAAGAATCTTCAATTCTTGATCTTCAGTCAGACCGTCAAAATGTACTTTTAGTGCTTCGACATCAACAATAGCTGCCCTGAGTGTTTTAGGTTCAACATGCTGCATCTTAGCAGCGTTCTCTGCCAAAAATTGTTTGGCGTTGCCGCTGAGTAGATATTTTTCATCCATACAGTTACATGATGCCCATACCATGATGCTTACAAATAATGTAAAATTTAGCCTCATTGTTTTCCCTCCCTCTTAGGTCCCTATGTTTAGTTTACCTCCTTTGCTGGGTCAGTGTGCAAGATTAACATCGATCTCCCTTGTCAGCTCCTGCTATTTGGAGTATAAGTACTAGTCATCTAGACTTTTAGTAGATAGTTGTAATGGAGATAAAATAGAAAAAAATTAACTATCCGTTCGTGGTGAGCATAGTCGAACCATTACGAACTCATGTAAGCAGCAATTTGCTGAAAAAATTAAGTGCTATTTCAAGATACAACTCATCTTAAAAATACTGATTTCAAATTTTCATAACTAAAATTCGGTGTTATGGTTCGACTATGCTCACCACGAAGGGGACAAAAAACAAAGCTGAATCAAATAAAGGACTCAAGTTATGAACAAAATTATTATGACAACAATCACATTACTTGTAGGCGTTTTTCTCTTTGCCGCTCGACACAAGCCAGAAGATCCAGAGAAATTTTGTGCAGACACCACAAAAAAACAAAATATTGGTCTTTTGATTACCGCAACCGGCAAATATATCAACTTTGTTGCTCCGCTCATCGAAAGTGCCGATCGTTATTTTTGTACCCATCACAATGTGACTTATTTTATTTTCACTGACGGAACTCCTCCAGAACATCCGCGAGTAGTAAAAGTCCCACAGGTGCAAATGGGCTGGCCATGGGCGACCATGATGCGCTTCCATGCGTATTATAATAATCAAGAAAAATTAGCGAACATGGATTATCTGTTTGCCATTGATGCTGACATGCTCTTTAATGCGCCGATTGGTGATGAAATTTTGAGCGATCGGGTCGGCGTGCGCCATCCGCAATTTTTGTTTGAGCGTGGTATCTATGAAACCAATCCAATTTCCACTGCATGCATTCATCGCAATGAGGGTAGATTTTATTTTGCGGGTGGATTTTACGGCGGCACGCGTGAAGAATTTTTGCGTCTTGTGCGCACGACTATGAACAATGTGGATACCGATGTGGCCCGGGGATTTGTTGCGGTGTTTAATGATGAAAGTCATTTGAACCGCTATTTTATCAACAATCCACCAACCAAAGCGTTGTCGCCCGCGTACTGTCATTTTGAAAACTGGCAAAAGTCACCGTTCCCTAAAAAGATTCTCGCGCTTGATAAAGTATGTGCGCAAACCAGGGTTGCCTCAAACTTGAACCCAACCGAATATTATGTGCGATTTTTGGGTGAAAAGATGACGAATGCCAAACCTGCGGTTGGTTAATGTTGATTTTCTTTGTCAGCGCTCAGGCTTACCAACGTTTTCAGCCGAGCATTTTCTGCGATCGTTTGTTGCAGGAGTTTCTTAGAGCGTTCAGCTAAATCGACCAATGTAGTTGCTTCACCGTATAAGATATTATAATTTTGCATGAGATCTTTACACGCTGATAGAAGTTCTGCTTGTGGCATGTGCGATAATGCCGCAAAATCTTCTTGCGTAAAAACAAGTTTTATTTGTTTCTTAGTTTGCATGCAAAAATTGCTGTGCATAAAAAATAGAGTAAACAACAGTAACTTCTTCATATCTCATCCAATTTTTTTTCTGTACCGAACATGAAATCTTTCAAAAATCCAATTACCGACTTTTGCTGAGGAAGCTCTTTCTCTTTACCTTGCGTTTCGGCAATTTTATCGCCCAATTCCTGCAGTCGCAACTGAGTATAGATTTTACCGAGTTTCAATGTATAGATTTCTAATTCGTTTTGGGGATTTTTTGCATTGATGGCACCCAGAAAGCGTTGATGGGCTTGCCAGTCAAGAATGTCGTCTTCTAATTTTTGATGCCGCGTACAATGGTCGCGCAATTGAGGAAGATCACGGAACTGAATTTCCAAATTCACAACTTTTTGTTCGGTGGCACCAACGTTTTTTGTAGCACCTTGTAACTGCTGTATTTCTTTCTTGGTTGTTTCTTGCTGACCCTGTAATGTGGGAATCGCCAAAATATCATGTTCTGCTTTTTCTAATCGACCTTCGAGTTTACTCATGTCTGTCTTGAGGGAAATTGTGCGCGGCAAAGCAGAAAGTTCTTTTTGCACAGCTCTAGTAGTTTCTAATATTTGTTGTGTGCCTCGTTGTAATTCTTCGAGAGTAGCTCGTAACGTCAGGTTTTCTTTTTGAAGTTCTTCTGTTGTTTTTGTTGCTTGATCCATAGTCATCACCTGGTGACTATCAGAAATAAGTAGAATCATTATTGCCAAGGTTTCTTTTTTTTGCATACTGAAATCCTCGCATAATAATGGTATATCATAGTCGGTAGATGTTTTTTAACCTACTACCGTCTACGCAGTTCGGCAAGGTATTTGACCTACCAATTATACTTGGTATCATGTTTTGTAGATGAGGAGATATTAGATGCCGGTAAGTGGAAGAGTTTATGAAATATCATTTCCAAATACATAAAGAAGATGGCGGATTTTGGGCGCAATGCGTTGAATTACCTGGTTGCGTTACTCAAGCTGATACGTTGCAAGAACTAGAAACTAACATGAAAGAAGCTTTGAATCTTTTTATCGAAGAACATGCAAACTCCAAGGACTTGGCAAAGCTTCCTCAAAAAACAGTAAAAAGAAGTGCAAAAAAAATCGTCGACGTTTCATTGGATCCTAATATAGCTTTTTCATTTTTGGTTAGGTATTGGCGAATCAAGCATGGCTATACCCAAAAAGAAGCGGCGATGAAAATGGGATTTGACACCCTGTATAGCTATCAGCGACTTGAGACCAAAAAATGTAATCCAAGTTTAAAAATGATGTCGATGGTAAAAAAAATCTACCCAGAATTTTCTATTGATTTAATTGTGACAATCTGATAGTGAAATCTTGCTAAAATTTCCATATTTTGACATTAAGTTTCGAATGCCCCAGATTTGTCATCCTGAACTTGTTTCAGGATCCACGCTTCAAATTACCAGTGAGTGTGCATTGTAAAATTAATTTTATTAAAAATGTATATGCATTAGATATTTTTCTGATTTGTTAAAATCAGGATGATTATGAGAGATGGATCCTGAAACAAGTTCAGGATGACAAACGAGTGGTTTATCAAGCTCCTTTGAGAATGTTTGGAAGAAATTTATTTTAATATTGATTTCAATACTGAAAGATCAAAAAATCAACCGAACCAAGGTAATAATGATGCAAAAACAGTCAAATCACCAAAAAACAGCGCTTCTGGGTGACCAATCTGTAAAAAATAATAATCGCAGTACCTGGCATCAGCCATTTTCATATTGGCTCAAAAAAAATAGCTATTACCATAAGCAGCTGCTCAAATTTTATACCTTTGTGATTCCACAAGGCAGGCGAGTACTGCAAATCAATGGTAAAAATGGCTATGTGCTCGATGCGGTGCGTCCTTCATGGGGTGTGGGTGTGGATGCTGATGAGCAGTACACGCACGAAGCTCAGGCGACGTATCCACATTTGACTTTTGTTACTGATCTTGCACAAATTTCTGCACAACAATTTGATTACATCATTCTTTCTTCTATCACTCTAGAAACGTATGACATCCAAGATCTTTTTGTGTCCCTTCAACCATTTTGTCACCCCGGCACTCGGCTCGTGATCGATTCGTATTCCTATTTTTGGGAGCCGCTGCTACGACTTACTCAAAAATTAGGCTTGCGGCGACCCACCACCTTCAAAAATTGGATTGCCCACAAAGATCTGATTAATTTTTTGCATCTTGCTGATTTTGAACCCGTGATTACGGGATGGCATACGTTGATACCTATTAATATTCCGTTAATTTCTTGGTTCTTCAATAGTATTCTGGCACTTATTCCCGGCATCAATCGTCTCTGTTTGCATGAGTGGGTGGTTGCACGTCCACTTCCTGTTGCACGTAATCCGCGTGATTATGTGGTGTCGGTAATAATTACCTGCCGCAATGAGCGGGGCAATGTGGAAGCTGCAATCACGCAAACACCTATCATGGGTAAACACACCGAATTTATTTTTGCAGAAGGCCATTCCAAAGATGGTACTTTGGATGAAATCAAGCGGGTAATTGCCACATATCCAGAAAAAGATATCAAGTATATTGTGCAAGATGGCAAAGGAAAGGGCGACGCGGTCCGCAAAGGTTTTGCACATGCACGCGGCGATGTTCTTATGATTTTGGATGGTGACATTACGACACCGCCAGAAGAAATGCCGAAATTTTTTGATGCTCTCATGCGTGGCAAAGGAGATTTCATCAACGGCTCACGCCTTGTGTATGGCATGGAAAATCAAGCGATGCGGTTTTTGAATCTGCTTGCCAATTATGGATTTTCACTCATTTTCACCTGGTTGTTGAATCAAAAAATCAAAGATACGCTTTGCGGCACCAAGGTGCTGTTTAAAAAGGATTACGAGGCGATTGTTGCCAATCGTCACTATTTTGGTGATTTTGATCCGTACGGCGACTTTGATTTACTTTTTGGTGCTGCTAAACTTAACCTCAAAATTGTTGATATGCCCGTGCATTACAAAAGCAGAGCATATGGAACCTCGCAAATTAGCAGATTTCAGGGAGGAGTTTTGTTGGCATGCATGAGTTTGATTGGGCTTAAAAAATTCAAAATGCGATGAGGTGCAACATGCAGATGTCTAAAATTTTCGCTGTGCTTATTTTGACCTGTGGTCTGAGCATTGGAATGATGTCTCAAAGTATGCACAGACAATCGGGGAATTTTAAAAGACTAGAGATCTACGGTGAGACAAAGCAGCAAAGACTTTCAAAATTAATCAATGTGGGGTTAGAGCCGACCGATAGAATTTTTATTACATCAAAACCGCTGCTCAAAGATTTTGATGCACAACAAAATGGCAGGGTGCAGCATCTTTCTTCTAAATTAAAAGACGTTGGTACTGCAGTTCAAAACTTACTTGCACAAGAAAATACCCATATTGAAACATTGTTCGAAAAAAAAGAAATTAATGATTCTGAAAATTTTATAACGTTGTGGACTGAATATGAAGGGGATGATGATCAAGATCCTTATCAAAAATCAGAATTCATTCCATTAATAAACACTTCTATGGTGGAGGCTAGCAGCAAAACGCCATTCAAAGTAGTTGTGCCTCAAGATTATACCGATGAAGATGTTAAAACCGTGTGTTCCAGCGTCGAACAATTTCTAAATCCAATTATTCTAAAAGATAGAGAAGCTTGGGGTGATAAAGTCGGGCAGAAATCTTTGATCTACCAAACTTCAGTTATAGCCTTAAAAGATTTAACACAAAAAAAGAAAGACCAACGTGCACAAATGAGTTCGGCTATAAGGGAACCTGTAGAAAGCGTGACAAAAAAACTCTCACCCCATCGGCAACCAAAAAAATTAAATTCCTCTTCAGTTCCACGAGGTCTTAGTTGGCTTACCGTTTCAGGAGTTTTGTTGCTTGTGGATACGCAATCATCTAGGCTCGATGAAGAAAATCCACTTCGCACAATAGTCGCTAGAATTCCTTGGTATGTAAAATGGACAGGAATTTTAGGTACTGCCAGCACGGGTATCTATAACTTGCTGCCATCAAGTGAACAAGATGATGAAAAAAATTAGCATTATTATTCCTGCCCATAACGAAGAGCAACGCATTGGTAAAACGCTCGATGCGTATGCTCAATTTTTTATGCAAAAAAAACAAGAAGAACAGCTTGATTTTGAAATTCTGGTAGTGCTCAACGGCTGCACCGATAACACGCAACGTGTTGTGGACGACGCCCAAAGACTGTGGGGTTCAGAAATTCGCAGCATTGTTAGCCCTGAAGCTGGCAAAGGCCTTGCGGTGATTGCTGGTTTTGCTGATGCGCTCACGCGGCATAATACCATGATCGGATTTGTGGATGCTGACATGGCAACACGGCCAGAATATTTTTATGAATTGATTCCGCATTTGTCAACGCATCATGGAGCTATTGCAAGCAGGTATGCGCCCGCAGCAAAACTCTTTCCGCCGCGACCGCGCATCAAGCGGTGGGGCAGCAAACTGTTCTATGAATCATTGGTGCGATTATTGTTCAGAATTAACTACCATGATTACCAATGTGGTGCAAAGGTGTTTAAGCGAGAAGTTATCGAAAAAGTAGTTTCTTCGATGCGGCTTAAACAATGGGCTTTTGATGTTGAACTTTTGTATCTGTGTAAAAAGTATGGATTTGGCACCAAAGAAATTCCCACCGTGTGGTATGATCAGACGGGCAGCAAATTGCGCTTTATGAGTTCAGGACCGCGCATGCTTGCTACGCTGGTTTATCTGCGCCTTGTTTACTCACCGCTCCGGTTCTTGACAAGACCGTAAGTATGCCTTCTTGTCTTTCCTGCTTGTGTCTTTTTTTGTGATTCTAAATCTTCAGGATTAGTGAGCTCGCTAATTTTTTTCTGTGCCGTGGCGAGATGGTTAGTTGTAGCATCTAATTGTTGTTTTAGCTCATCCAATTGACGTTGTAGTTCGCGATTTCTAAGTTCCTCGGCGGTTAATTTTCTTAATAAATTATCTGTATATTGCTGATTAAGTTGGCGCCAGTGTTGTGGAATGGTTCCGTTACGTTGTGTGGGTAATGTTTCCGAATTTGAACGGCTTCTTGATGTTGCATTGTTTGATGTTAAAGTTTCCCAATCAAGATTTTTTGGCGGCTCCTCATCAAATACCTCGAATATAGTTTTGACATGATCCATGGCTTGCAATGCAGGTAGCAAAAATAGTGCAATTAATACATATCTCGATCTGAAGTTCACTCCATATTTCATGAGCTTCTCCTTGAGTATGAATGGTAAAAAAACTACTCAACGCAACTCATGAAACATGGAATGCTATGTAAATTGCAAGCCTTGGTATAAAAAAATTGATTACCGTCCATTCTTTACGTAGTTGTTTGTGATTGCTAAGCTGCACGAATACTAGAAAAGAAGCTCCAAGGAGTAATGTGTGAAGAAATTGTTAATACTCATCTGTCTGAGTCATCGAGCACTCATTGCCCATGAAGCAGCAGAGAATTCAGACTTCTGGCGATCACAGGTTTTCAACTATATCTATCAGTCCAATCACTGGAAAGAAACAGAATCTTGTTCTGGGCCAGGCTCAACCCTTGAAGCTACCAAAAGTTTGCGCACGATGTTGCCTGCTATGACTACATTGCTTAATATTCATACAATTCTTGATGCAGGTTGCGGAGATTTTAATTGGATGAAAGAGCTTAACCTCGATCTTGATCTCTATATTGGTGTTGATATTGTTGCCGATCTTATCGATCGCAATCAGGCGCGTTATGGCAATGAGCAACGCTGCTTTTTGTGCTTAGATATCACGCGTGATCATCTACCAAAAGTTGAAGCCGTACTATGTCGAGATTGTTTAATTCATTTATCATATAATGAAATTATGCAAACGATCCGCAATTTTAAACAAAGCGGCATCACCTATTTGTTTACTTCAAACTTTACTCGTATAATTGCAAATGATTGTGATATTCGGACTGGCGATTATCGTCCGATAAACTTGCAAAAAGAACCTTTTAATTTTCCTGAACCAATTATATCATTCGAAGAACTTTCAGCTGAGCCAGAAATGAAACGACACGGTAAACGAATATGCGTGTGGAGAATTGATAACATAAGGACGTAGTATGTGTGGTATTGCTGGTTTCTTTAATATCTCACGATCATCTTTTGTTGTAGATAGTGCACTGCTTGAGGCTATGCAAGCAAGTCTTGCGCACCGCGGCCCCGATGGCTATCGCATCTGGACTTCTCAAGAGCACCAACTTGGCCTTACGCATCGTCGACTGAGCATCATGGATTTATCCCAAGCTGGGTTTCAGCCCATGATTGATGAAGAACATACTGTTCTTGTTTGCTGCAATGGAGAAATTTATAATCATCCACAGCTGAAACAACAACTGCAAGATCTTGGCTATACCTATCGCTCAAATTCTGACACGGAAACTATTTTACATGCCTATAAAGAATGGGGCATTAAAGCTCTTGATCGCTTTGATGGGATGTTTGCCATCATCATTTTTGATTTTAGAACGCAAGAACTTTTTCTCATTCGTGACCGCATTGGCATAAAGCCCTTATATTTTTCTCTACAAGGCGGCGTGCTGAGCTTTGCTTCAGAAATTAAAGCGTTGTGGCAATTGCCCTGGATCCAAAGGCAGATTAAGCAGGATGCGCTATATCATTATTTAACGTATTTGGCCACGCCGGCACCTATGACGTTGTATGAAGGCATCTACAAATTGCCCGCAAGTTTTTATTGCAAGGTTGATGCGCACAAAAACATTACGTTCCATGAATGGTATTCTCCTGTAAAACCGGCCATCGAATATGACAAAACATTACTTTCCGATGAACAGTTTTGTATACGCCAAATTCGTACCCTTTTGCGCAACGCCATACAACAGCAGATGATGTCTGATGTTCCGTTTGGTGTTTTTTTATCAGGTGGTATCGATTCTAGTTTGAATGTTGCGTTGATGGCAGAAGTTATTACCGATATTAATACCTTTACCGTCGCATTTTCTGATGGGCCGGAATATAACGAAATTGATTGGGCACGCAAAGTAGCGCGCCATTTTAATACCAACCATCATGAAATAATTATCTCAGAAAAAGAGGCGTTCGATTTTTTTGAGCGCATGGTCTATTTCCAGGACGAACCGATTGGTGATTGTGTATGTGTTCCGCTCTATTATGTTGCCAAACTACTCAAGGATTCTGGCGTTACCGTGGTGCAAGTTGGTGAAGGGTCTGATGAACTATTCTGTGGCTACAGTTTTTATGGGCAATATCTTTCCATGCAAAAGTCATGGCATGTAACACAAAATTATATTCCTGCTTTTGCTCGCCGCGCATGCTATTCGGCAGCTTCTACCATATTTCCCGAAAAATATAGTCGCTTAGCAGTACTTAATAATTGGGCGCACGACCGTGCACTGTTCTGGAGCGGCACGGTAGTATTTGGTGAAGAGTGGAAAAAAACATTTGTGAACATGACGGATGCTCCTTTTGACCCAATTGTTGAAGCTATTTATCCAGGCTTTGAACAAGGATTTGATAGTCATTTCTTGGCAGCTTATCATCGGGCCAAGTTACTTGCTCAAGATCCGCACGCTGATTTTTTAAAAACCATGATTTATTTGGAGCTTAAGCATCGCTTACCAGAATTGTTGCTTATGCGCGTTGACAAAATGGCCATGGCAACCTCGGTAGAAGGGCGGGTGCCTTTTTTGGATCACAAGCTCGTTGAATTTGCCTTACAAATTCCCCAAGAACTTAAATTTAAAAACGGTATTACCAAATATATTCTTAAAAAAGCATGCGAGGGAATTTTGCCTCATGATGTAATTTATCGTAAAAAAATGGGCTTTGCTGCACCAACTACGCGCTGGTTCAAAGAAGGCCATTATTTTAAACCATATTTTAACGATTTGTTGCATGATCCACGCAATGCTATGAAAGATTATTTTGATATCAAGGTTATTGAAACTATGTTCAACAAAAATCAGAAACCTGGTTCGCCGGATTATTCCTATCACTTGTGGGCATTGCAGAATTTATTAGTTCATGGGATTAAATGAATATAAAAAAAACCTGCGGTGAGCTTAGTCGAACCGTTTTCTATCTTCGTACTGATCTTGGCACCGAGCAGTTAAAAGCTGGCGGGTCAGTTGCACATACCATTGGAGTAATTCAAGGGTTTGCGCAGATTGGGTACCAAGTTGACCTTGCATCATCAGCAATGCATGATCTGCTTGCGCAACTTCCAGCACAACATGTGGTGCCACTTGTTATTCCGCGATGGCTCTATAAAGTTGGATTCAAATTCGCTTGCCTGCTTTCTAATGTTATTTTTTTTCTCAAGACAAAATCAATAGTTGCCCAGCGCAGCCATGCATTCATCTATCAACGCTATAGCTTATTAAATGTGGTTGGCGTTTGGCTTAGCCGACGCTATAACATTCCTCTGGTGCTTGAATATAACGGGTCAGAAGTCTGGATAGATGAACATTGGTGCAAAGAGCGGCTTGTTCGTTTACGATTTTTTGTGCAATGGTTTGAAAATTACAATCTCACCTATGCGCATACGATTCTGGTTGTTTCGCAGGCACTAAAAGATGAATTAGTTGCTCAAGGTGTTAATGCCTCAAAAATTGTTGTACATCCCAATGGCGTTGATGCAACTCAGTTTGATCCACAAAAATTAGAACAAGAGCGCCATCACATTCGCACTTCTATGGGGCTGCAGGATGCGGTAGTATTTGGCTTTATCGGCACGTTTTCGTACTGGCATGGCATTAATATACTTGCTGCCATAATTCCCACCATTATTCGCCGCTGGCCGCAGGCTCATTTCTTACTCATCGGCGATGGTCCACTGCGCAGCTCTCTGCAACAAGAATTGCGTTGCGAGCCACTATGCAAAGAACGCGTTCATTTTTTAGGTACGGTGCCGCAAGCGCAAGCACGTAATTATCTTGCAGCCTGCGATGCTTTTTTATCACCGACTCAAGTTAATCCTGATGGAACTCGATTTTTTGGTTCACCAACAAAATTATTTGAATATATGAGCTTAGGAAAGCCGGTGATTGCATCAGATATCGAACAACTGGCGGAAGTTCTTTCGCCTGCCATCAAAATTGAAGATTTGCAAAAACACTCTGTACAGCTTGGCAGTCACGTTGGTATAGTGGTAAAGCCGGACGATGTTGAGGGATTTGTGGAAGCGCTCAATTTTGTCATGAAACTTTCGCATGAGCAGCGCACCGCTCTTGGTGCTCAAGCACGAGAAAAAATAGTAGCGCACTATACCTGGCATCATCATGTGCAAACATTAGTAGCGAGTTTATCTGAATAGCAGAAGGAGGAGCTATGATACATAGGGAAAATTCACCTGTGCACTCTCAAGCTCAATACCAATTTGGCCCCGATGGTAGCCAATTTTCTCATCGCTATTCTGATGGGGTACATCATAAGCGCATTGCAATTCTTGGTCCATGCCCGCCACCACTCGGCGGGATTTCTGTCCACATTCAACGCGTGATGCATAAATTTCAACAACAAAATAACAAAGTTTATCACTTTTCTACCGTTGTCGAATATCGCTACCGCTATTTACTAGTGTATCTTATCCATCTTGCTGGGTGGTTAGTTTACCGGCGTCCTGATCAGGTGTATTATCATACTTCATATGTGAGCAATACATTGCCCGAAATGCGCATGCTCGCGTTGTTAAAACGTATTTTTAAGTACGAGCTTATTCTTGTTGATCATGATTGTAGGTATCTGTATACACGTTCGAGTCGTTTTATTAAGCGTTATAACACCTTTATGCACCAGGTTGATATCTTAGTACTTATTGGGTCTGTGACGCAGCAAAGTTATAAAGATAAGCAACTTCATATGCCGCTTTCAACCACCATGGAAGCGGCATTTTTACCGCCCAATAGTGCCACTGAACCACAGATCTTAAAAACCTATCCTTCTTCATTGCATGCTTTTATGTTTAACCATGAGCCACTTATTTTGGCAAATGCGTATCAACTTTCATTGCTTAATGGTAAAGACTTATATGGTGTGGATGTCTGCTTGTACATGCTAGCAGCACTTTCTGCCAGTCACCCACGCAGCGGTTTTATTCTGGCACTTGCTCAAATAGGTGATGAGGATTATTTTAGACAAATTTGTTTTCTCGCACACAAGTTGCAAGTAACAGAACGGTTATATATTCTTACGCAGCAAAAAGAGTTGTGGCCATTGCTCAAAAAAGTTGACCTCTTTGTGCGTCCCACCTTGAGTGATGGCGCTAGCGTGAGTGTACAAGAGGCCTTGTATTTTGGCACGCCCACTATTGCCAGTGATGTGTGCTTGCGCCCACAGGGCACCGTGTTATTTTCAACAGGAAATATGCAGGATTTTATGAGCAAAGTGCGAGGATGTTTAAGAAAGGAGTAGAATGCGAATAATTAATAAGTACATGATCGGATTTCTTGCCTGTATGTTTTGCACGTCCATATTTTCTGGACAATGCTTTTCGAGTAATACCGCAACGCGCACGAATACAACACCACCAAGAACTCAACCTTCAAGACCCCCAATTACCCATAGGGTACGTAAAAAAAGTTCTGGGGAACGTATTCCCATGGACCTACTTACATATTTGACCTCTTTGGATAAGAAAAAAAAATCTGAGCCTAAAGTTGTTGATGCTCATAACAATGACAGTGTTCAAGGCCGGCAAGGTCAAAAGTTTATTGATATGTTAACACCTTCAGCATCACAGCAAACTTTAGCTAACGCAACAACCCCTCGACCGACAGAAACCGTTGACACTACTGCACTACCTAGCAATCGTGGAATTATACCTAATTATCTACTAGAGGCAGCGGGCGGAAGGGCAACGACCAACAAAGAAAAATCTGAAGACAGTGGCATGACTCTGGATCCTGAATACCCTGATAATCAAAGGAATTGTTGGAGCTATTGCTTGGACAATGCATATTCAAGTAAAAGTCAACAAGAGCCTAGTTTGGTTAGCGTGACAACTCCACGACAGCCGACAGAAGTGGTTGGTGAAAATAATGGTAACCAGTAGCATCGTAATTTGTACACGTAACAGAAAACAGGATCTGTTACACTGCTTGCAATCAATTATCAAACAAACACAGCAGCCACAAGAACTTATTATTGTTGATAGTAGCGATTCTCCCTTGTATCGCGACCCAGAATTTACACATTTTTTTGTTCCTGCACATTTTGGATCTATCAGCCTGCACTATATCCATTCTGCACCAGGACTTACCTATCAACGCAATATCGGCATCGGGTTAGCAAAGCAGGAGATTATCTTTTTTATAGATGATGATGTGTTTCTTGAGGCAACGTACGTGCAAGAAATGCTTGCAGTTTTTGGCTCTTGCCCCAACTATGCAGGGGGCATGGGTGCGGTGACCAACATTCCACCAAAAATTGGTGGTTGGCAACGTGCCGTGCGCACGAGCTTTGCTTTGCAACGTGATTATGCTTCAGGAAACTTTACGTGGTCCGGAATGCCAACGCATGCATATGGCAAGGAGCAATTTCAAGAAGTAGAAGTGCTTGGCGGTTGTAATATGGCGTTTCGCACACACGTGTTGCGCAAACACCGCTTTGATGAAAAATTAGTGCGCTATGCCTTCATGGAAGATTGTGATATGTCGTACCGCGTCTCGCGCGAATATCCATTGTTTTACAATCCTAAGGCGCGGTTGCAACATTTTAATAGTCCTTTGGCACGCGATAAGGTGATTGATAATCGTGCTATGGTTGTCAAAAATTATAGTTATTTGTTTTTTAAGAATTTTTATCCAACCAATAAACTTCGCGTTGTTGGTTATGCCTGGAGTATGACAGGTCTTTTTGTAGAAGCAGTTTTGATTCGCAATAAAGAGTATGTAAAAGGCTATGTAAAAGGGTTGCGAGAGTTTTTAAATCATTGTTGAAGGACAAAAAGTGCCCCTCGTTACATAATGGAGCACTTTTTAAATCAATTGAGTTACTGATTATTTTAAGTTGGATAGGAACAAAATATTACTATTTTTTGAAATTGTCAGATTGCATGAATTCATTAGCAACTTCAAGTAATAATGATTTTGTGGAGTCATCAACGAGGAAATATTCTCCGTACCCTTTTGGTGATTGTTTCCAAAATTGTGCATCTCCTGTATACGTTTTTCCGTTAGTTTTTAAGTTATAGACCAAGTTTATATACCTCTCTTTATATTTATCAGTTGGACCGAGATCAAATCCAATTCCAATATATTTATCCTGAGGAGAATAACTTATATGAAATAGTCCCCAACCTGATTTATCATAGGAATATTGTTTATAACTAGGGTCAGATGGAATTGATTGTTTCTCTAATTTAAACATCCCGTTGGTGATACAACTCAAATTCATTCCGCCCAATAATAAGGCAATCAGCATCTTGCTATTCATATAGTATCTCCTTTTTTTAAGTTTATAATATTTCTAATATAAAATTATCAAAAAAAGGATATAAAATGCAAGATTTTGTTGAAGCTGAGCTGCTTCCCCGATAAAGATTATCTCAAGAGTTATGTAAAAGGACTCAAAGAGTTTTTCCTAAAAAAAACTTTTCAGGGAATTTTTATGCAAATTCTATACTAAACTATATGAAAATCATATAATCAATAATATGAAATTCATATAGTTAGGAAGGGGTAAGTATGTTTATAAAACGGGATTTAGAAGGTCAAATTAAGGCAGGGGCAAAGCAAATGCCGGTCATTGCAATCATTGGCCCACGGCAATCTGGAAAAAGTACGTTAGCTCGAGAAATTTTTAAAAACCACGTCTATCTTGACATGCAGGATGCTGATCATTTTGAGTTCGCTAATTCAGATCCTAAAGGTTTTCTTGCCAGCTACAAAAATGAGCACGGCTTGATAATAGATGAAGCTCAATATGCCCCAAAGTTATTTTCTCAGATAAAAGTAGAAGCCGATAAAGATCCGCGGCGAGGTTATTATGTTTTATCTGGGTCGCAAAATTTTTTATTGCATGAGAAAATTAGTGAATCATTAGCAGGTAGGGTCTATTTTTATATTCTCCTTCCTTTATCGATACGAGAATTGCAAAATGCGGATTTGCTATTAGATACGGTAGAAGATCAGCTATTTAAAGGATTTTATCCTCGTGTATATCAAGCAGGCCTTGATGCCCAAACTTATTATGAGAATTATATAGCTACGTATGTTGAACGCGATATTCGCACTATTCGTAATCTAGATAATATTGTCATTTTCAAAAAATTCATGCAGTTATGTGCGCTTCGCATTGGATCTACAATTAATATTACTGAATTAGCAGCGCAATCTGGTATTACTCCTATTACGGCAAAAAGTTGGTTAGCATTATTAGAAACAAGTTTTGTGTTGTTTCAGCTTCCTTCATATCACAACAATTTGGGAAAACGCGTTGTCAAATCACCAAAATTATTTTTTTATGATGTTGGTTTAGCATCAGCACTTATGGGTATAAATAAAGAAACCGTTCTTCAACAACGAATTATTTATGGAGCCTTGTTTGAGAATATGGTTGTCGTAGATTTAATGAAAAATTTTAATGCCCAAGGCATTCGTCCAACATTGACATTTTTTAGAGATAGCAATCAGCACGAAATTGATCTTATTATTGAATATGGCGGCAAAACAACACCAGTGGAAATAAAAGCATCAGCAACTATGAACGCGAGATTTTTTGATACTATGTTTTGGTTTAAAGAACAGGTTCGTAATATGCAACAACCTGTCGTAGTATATGGTGGTGATCAAATGCAAATACGCTCAGCAGGTAAAGCTATACCATGGACTAATTTAGCAAAAATCAAGTTATGATTTCTGACATTATGCTAGCCGATAGTTGTACGCAACAATAATTATAAAATACAGAGCATAAGAAAACACCGTGGCCAAAACGCATCCCATAATTCCCCAGCTCGGCACCATCAACAAATTTAAACAAATATTGAGAACTGCGGGCACGCACAATGCAAATGCCAAGAAATAGCATTTTTTATAAAATTGAATGCGTGCAGCAGCAAAGTAGGAACTCATCAAGAAAATGTAACCAACGAGCAAGAGACAAACATACGATAATGCTTGGTGATACAAGGGAGGCAAAAACCAGAGTAAAAATGGTTTGGAAATCCAATAACCTAAGACGACAAGTCCAATACAGCATGGCATAAATAGCCACATAAGCATGCGGTTTGTTTTTTCGACTGCCATAATGTCATCAGCTTGTGCAAATTTTTTCATGAGTGAAGGCAAATACGCATTGCTAAAAGGGAGTAAAATAACCATCTGAAAAAGTTGTCCAAATGTGTCGGCAACTGAATAAATTCCCACGTCATGCAATGTTGCATAGCGCGCAAGCACCCAACGGTCGCCCGCTGCTAATAACCAAGCGCAGAGCATGCCGGGGATAAAAGGCAGTCCGAGTTTGAAATAGGCATACATTGATTTCCAAGAATGTAGCGCGTGTGCAACATTCCATGATGAGCGTAGATAATATCCAACGCCGCAACATAACAACAGCATGCCGCACAACTGACCAATAATAATGCTGGCGATCCCTAATTTTACATACCACAACAGCCACAGATTGATTGCCACGGTGATAAGGGCAACGCCAGTTTGCACCACCGTAAGCACGAGCGCTTTGCCTTCATATTGCAAAACTTGATACACAAGTTCGGTAAAAAAGTAGATGAAAATAAGCAGTATGCTCAAAAGCACTAAATAAGTAGGTGCGGTGTTCAGCAGACAATAGTGATTAATCAGAGGGTGCAACCATGTGGCAAGTATCATCAGAGGAACGGCGATGATGGTATACGTGAGAATAATATCATTAACAAGCAGGAGTTGCTCTTGTTTTGAGCGATGAAAATATTCGAGCGAAAGAGCTTGTCGCAAACCAAAACCACATACGATGCAAGCAATGCTGATAAAACTATTAATAAGTGCGAGTAAACCATACTCAGCTGGTGACACGATGCTCATGGTGATCGGAGCGGTGATGATGGTGATACTGCGCAATATGAGAGCGCCGCTTGCATAGACCAAAAAATTTTTTATTATTGGAATGCTATCGGCAATGAGAGTTGAATATTTTCTCAGCTGCGAGAGTGCACGGGTGGTTGCTGCAAGCATGATAAAATAGCTTTATTGCTGTTTAAATTTTGCAAGATCTTTGTCAAGAAGAAGTGCACAACCATCAAGTTTATATAAAGCCCTAACTGCTTGGGCAATGCTTATTGTTTCTGAAGATGTTGAACCAGGTATTTGAAGTTCTCGTATAATTTGACTGATTTGCGGGTTATCAGTTTTTCCTATGCTAAGAGCTTTAGTGGTTTCGGCAATTAGAGGAGATTTTGTAATGTGGGATTTAAGAGTTTCTGGTGATAACATCGGTTCAACAATTACTTCACCTTTGTTCGTATCCATTGCGTTAATACATATGAAGAAACATGCCACGGCTAATGTTGCAACAATTTTCATAATTACCTCTTTGTTAGTAACGATCTTAATAATGTTTTCCGTTAATATACTTCCTACGTATACGTGCAGGGATTCGGCTTGACTTTTGGTAGTTGATACGAGATCTTATGCAAAATTGAGATTACCAAAAAAAGGATTCAAAATGAATAATGAGACTCTCAAGCAGCAGGTCAAAGCTTTTTGGAACCAGGCAAGTTGCGGCACTAACATGACGCAGCAACAAAAATTTACCACATCTTATTTTGAAGAAATTGAAGAAGCACGATATCGCACGGAACCAGAAATTTTTTCCTTTGCCCAATTTACGCGTTTTAATGGCAAAAAAGTATTAGAAGTCGGTGTTGGGGCAGGAACCGATTTTATGCAATGGGTTCGTGCAGGAACGCAAGCACATGGTGTCGATTTGACGCAAGAAGCCATCGATAATGTATCTCATCGCTTAGAAATTTATGGTCTGCAAGTTGCTGATGTCCGTGTCGCCGACGCCGAAAATTTACCTTACCCGGACAATCAGTTTGATCTGGTTTATTCCTGGGGTGTAATTCATCACTCGCCAAATACGATCAAATGTTTGGAAGAAATTATTCGGGTCGCAAAGCCTGGCGGCACTATAAAAATCATGATCTACAATCGCCATTCTCTCTATGCGCTTTACCGCTGGATTTTTGCGGGATTACTTAAAGGAAGACCGTTTCAATCACTTTCAAAAGTACTTTTTTACCATCAAGAAAGTATTGGCACCAAAGCTTATACCCTCAAAGAAATGAAAAACATTCTTGCACGGTATCCTGTCGGCATTTCTCAATTAACGGCTCCCATGACTAACCATGAATGCTCATATTATAAAGCACGACTTTGGCGTTGGCCTGCGTATCTAGCAGCCTGTTTGTGGGGAATGCGCCGCAGCGGATTTTTTATGTTAATAGAGCTCAAGAAAGTCATTTAAATTTGTGCAGATGCGCTTTAAGGAGCTTTTGACTGTCATCTATCTGATATAAATCCTTTATCACTTGCGCCATAGTTGCTGTTGCTGGAGAGTTTGTTGAACCAGGTGATTTGAGTTCTTGGATAATATCCAATATTTCTTGTTTAGAGCATGATCCGCTGTTGAGTGCTTTGGTTGTTTCAATAACAAGAGGCATAGTTACCACTTGTTGATACAAGGGAGATACAATAATGACCTCTTTGACATTCTGACCAACATCCATGCTGTATACAGTTAATGTGATTACACATAAAAGAAACATTAGTATAAACTTCATCGTCACCTCATCTATTTGTATGCTATTCACCACTTTTTGAATAAATTCCATTCCCAAATTCTTTTCGCGCCTGCTCAATATTCAGGGCAATTTCTGTGCGTAACATGTTTTCATCGCATGATGTCTGTTTCTGGTGCATGTGTGCATCGTCAGATCTATTGGACGTGTAAATATTCGTAGCATTGTAGGTATGAAATCCTTCGTATACCGGTTGGCTTGTAACTAATTTCTCAAATTCTTCTGATGAGCCTGTCAATGCCTTAAAATTCTTTGAAAAAACTTCTAACCTCCGGTGATAACCTACGAATTGTTCAAATGACATATCGGGCTTTTCTCGCTCATATTTTGCCATGAGCGATTCATCACTGAGTGGTTGTTCATACAACATTTGGTAGTCACTGTAACATGTGCGTCGCAATGTTGTTGCATAGTCATGAGCAATTTCAAAAGTAGATTTTTGGGGACATCGCGTAACAAATTCGACATAACAACAAGTATCACCTTGTTGCTTCGCCATTTTTACCGATGTTTGTCGAATTTTTACTGATTCATCATGAATATTACCTTGCACCGCATCGAGAGTATCGAATCCCCAACGTTGTGTGCCAGTATCTTTTCTGCCATGCTCACCAGTTTTGCCAATCTCATCAAAAAATCGGTCGATGCCTCCTCTAAAATCTTTGTCATCAGCTCCCCAGCGTCCAACGCCAGATTTTCTAAGATCGATAGCAAGATGATTTATGTGCGGACCAAAGACGAGGGCATTGAAAATTTCTGGTACCGATTTCTTTAAGAGGTGATACAATTCATGATCATAGTTGACCAATTCAGGCGCATCTTTTTTGCGCGCAAACAGATGATGCACCATTAAGTTTGCATATTCAATGCCTTCTTCATGCGTTAATCGTTGTTGTATTGCTTGTGTTGCTAACTCTGCTATGCGACCTTCAAAAATATTAAAACTGAGTTTGATATAATCAAGTACCCGTTCTTGAATGTCTTCAGGTAGAAGATCAAGACGCAACTTCGAAACAAAAAGTTTGAAAGGATGACCATTTTTGCCTGCATAATAATTTGCGTCTAAAGGTTTGCCGGTAGGAATAAACTGATATTGAGAAATGGAAGGATCGTAAGTTTTCATGCCAAATGGTTGCAAAGCCTGGGGGATATTTTTGATAAAGGCAGGGTGTCCGCGGATAGCACCATGATCGATAGCTTGAAACAATTTATCAAAACTAAATTGTGCGTTTTCTTGGAATCCGCCTTCGGCAACAAATACGGTGACCAATTTGTTAAACTCAGGAACTTGGTCAACAAATTTATGCATGGCCTGTGCAAGGAAATATTCTCGTAACGTTGTTGGCTCAACCGATTTTTTATGATCATTTGGTGCGGTGAGTTTTTGCTCAAGCCCAAAACGCACATTTTGCGCAATCTTTTTTTTCATGAAAGGGTTAATTTTTTTAACACCTGTCAGTGTGTGAAATCTTCTGAGCATTGCCTGCGTAGGTAGATGGTGTATGCATAAGCAACCTAAAAAAAAGAGCATCAATTTTTTTTGCTGCATTGTTACCCCTTATGTAATCAGTATTTTTTTGACGAGCAAGCGCAGTTGAGGTAGTGTCTCCACATAAAAAATGTAAAATATCTAAACTACTTTCGGATTCTAAATAAAAATGGAAATTAGATGCAAGTTTCAAAAAAAATGGTTTCCTTGGTAATTCCTGCTTTTAATGAAGAAGAAAATATTCCGCTGATTTATCACAAAATTACTGAGCTGTTTCGCTCGAAAATGCCGCAGTATGTCTACGAAATAATTTTTGTGGATGATGGCAGTCGTGATAATACCTGGTCAATAATTGTGGATATGGCCAAGCGTGATACGCAAGTCAAAGGAAGAAAATTTAGTAGAAATTTTGGTCATCAAATTGCTCTTAGTGCTGCTTATGATGCGGCGCAAGGTGAAGCCATAATTTCTATGGATGCTGACCTGCAAGATCCCCCAGAATTATTGCACGAAATGATTCAAGAGTGGGTTGGTGGCGCAGATATTGTGTATGCGCGGCGCATTAACCGCAACGATGGTTTGCTCAAAAAGTTGACTGCCACTATCTATTACCGCCTCTTGTCGCACGTTTCTGACGTGAGCATTCCGCGCAATGTGGGTGACTTTAGGCTTGTCGATGCCAAAGTGCTGCAGCAACTAAAATCTTGTCGAGAAAAATCCCGCTACTTGCGCGGCATGGTAGCATGGACGGGGTTTACCTGTGCGTATGTAGATTTTGAACGGCCTAATCGCCATGCAGGACAAACTGGCTACACATGGAAAAAGATGGTGCATCTTGCTTTTGATGGTATGACCAGTTTTTCCACCTTTCCGCTCAAAATTGTGGGTTACATGGGAGTGATGGCAATTGCTGCCGTGCACATCGTTTTTTTCTATATGCTCTATCAAATGCTCATGCATGATGCGCACTATCAACTTGCTGCTTGGTTGTCGCTTGCCGGATTTGCTATGCTTGGTGTGCAGAGTTTTGCACTCTGGTTGCTCGGCGAATATGTGGGCAGAATTTATAAAGAGAGCCAGGCGCGACCATTGTATATTGTTGAGCAGGAATGTAATCTAGATGATATTAATAAACACCATACGATCAGGGAGTTTACTCATGTACAAACAAGTGGCACTACTCGTAATACTACTATCCTTTGAGCATGTCCAAGGTATGGTAACCAAAGAAATTAGCACAAGCGAAACATCTGGCTACCACTACATCAGAAAATTTACTCAATATCCGGGAGAGTGCATTTCGCATATTTCTGTCACACAAAAAGATTGGGTGTATGATGATGAAAAAAACACAAAAGATTTGACGGGAGAATATATACGTTATTATAAATTCTATCCCAAAGATGCGATCGAAAAGGCATGTGGCAAAAAGCTATCGAGTAATAAGAATGACGATGTTGAATTGAGCATTGAAGATGCCATAACTTTTTTTGGAACTATCAAGAGCATGACAGGCCCTCAGCCTGATGTACTATTGCAAAAAAATGATGGTTCGCTGAAACGACTTCCTTATGCGCTGGTAGTTCATAGTATTTTGACCAATTCAGCGCATGATAGTCCGTGGTTAGTTGAGACATGTAAAATCCAGGAACCATTCAAGGGTTCTGTAATTTTAAAAAACGATACAAAGCATAAGGGTCAATTTTGGATTAAAGCAACAACCGAAACTTCTTCGTTTAACTTATATTATGCGGGCGATGCCGAAGTAGATACTGATGCTGAATGTAGCGATGATGAAGTTGAGTAGAATTAAGAGAAGAGAAAAATGATGAATAACAAAATTGTGTTGAGTTTAATCTGTGTTTCGCCATCAATCCTAGGCATGTTTACCAAAGAACTTACGGGTACAAAATGTTGGAAAAATGGCGAACAAGGTAAACTCATCTATACAAGAGAATTTTCACAAGATGCCGCCTTTCCTATTTCAATCACTACAGAACAAAAATATGCAACACAAAAAGGTTCGACGTTAGTCGAAACTTATCGGTATATTTCTGGCGAATGGATCGAACAACATTGCGGCATAAAGTTGAAACCAAACAAAAAAAATGATTTTGAATTTAGCATTGCCGATGGAATAAAATTTTTTTCACTGGTTAAAGATGATGTGGATGTTGATCCTGATACGCCAAATCAGCAACTTGATATTATCATGAAGAAGCCAGATGGTTCGATAAAAAGAGTATGCAATGCATGCCGTTGCATGCCTTATATTAAGTAATTCGCATGGCAGTGAATGGATACTAAGAGCAGAAGACGATGAAGAGGATATGGGATTTAAAGGCAAAATGATTTTAAAACGTGGCAAATTTGAAGGCCAATTTAGAATCCTGGCCGCAACCAAAGTTCCAACATTTGTAACGGATGAAGGAAAAGAACTTGAATTAGACACCGATGCGGAATTTAGTGACGATGAACTTTTGGTAGAATCAAAACAAGAGAAGCAATAAATTAAATAGCAGTGAAAAATATACATGAACACACGTAACCACCTATTTTTTATAGTTTGCATCAGTTTATTTTCTGCAGCACTCGATGCTATGCAAACTAAGAAGCCTGTGTATTTATGGGGATGGTTATATACACAGCACGAACTTGCAAAGCTTACGCAGCTGCCGGGTACAACAAGATCAGGTAACGAGATTGCAGAAATAGTTATGCAGCGAGAATCGCAGACGATAGACACCTACACCTCCATTAAAGATGTTCAATTTGCTCTCGAAAAAATCAAAGCGAGCAAAGATAGCAACATCACCTATACTCCCCATAAAAAACTACTCCAAGTTTATGTACTAATGGCTGATAACAGCCTTGGTAATTGTGACGAGGAAGACGAACTTAGTGAGATATACAAACTACCCGAACTTATTGATGATGAATTCCATTCTGCAACTAGTGAATTGACCGATGAAGATGAGGTCTTTTCAGGAGATGACTGCCTTATGGAGGTTAATTGCTCAACCACTAAGTGAGCCCCTGGAGAGTTAGTGAATTTCATGCTAAAATAGATGTAGAGAGCAGTTTGAAGCCTTTTTTTATATATCTAACAAAATCAATATATTTAGGGGGTTTTAACATGCTCACTATTAAAAAAACAGGTTTATTAGCTATGTTGGTACTAGGATCGATCCAGACAATTGCCATGGACTCAGTACAAGACACTGGTATATCATCTGATCTAGTACATGTACTTATGTATCAAGTGGATGAGGATTGTGATTCTTTCTTAGAAAATGTACTTGATCTATTAAGAGCTGATTATACTGAATTGCCGACTGATAGTTTGGATGGCGATTTTCTCACTACAACGAGTGATGAAGAGGATGATAATGATAGCACTGATAGCGGTAAGAGAAAAATTCACAATCCTTGTAGCGAGGCTTAATAATCACCTGCGACAAATTCTATCACCTGCGTGGTTAATGCTCATTACAGCAGCATTAGTTATGCAGGTGATTTTTTTATGGTTTATTTCTGGTGACCAGCAGCATGCAGTTACCCAAGCGCACGGCCATGTTGGATATAATTTCTACAAAAAAAATAGTATTTGGATGAGTCCAACGTTATCGTATTATGTTGCGGCACATCCCTTTTATTCCGTTCGTGGTGACCCCTTGACTAAGCTCGGGAGTAAACGCCCAGCCTGCCCGCCGAAGCTTGCCAAGCCGGAAGGCCTGGATAAGCGAAGGCTGGGTCGAACCATAAGTCCTATTTCAAATACTTTATTTAATTTTAGCACGGTGCGCACTCAGAATTTCACCGATCTTTCGCAAGCTTTTCCCGTGAATGATACTGTTGGTTATGGCGTGGTGCTTGGATTATTATGGAAATTGACCGGTTCACTCCACTATCATGATGTGCAAATTTTACAGATTTTATTGTATCTGCTTTCTCTGGTACTGGTTTTTCAAATTGCAGTGATGTTATTTGGCTCAACGTCAATTGCATGGTGGTGTCTTATAGCGCATCTCTTTTTTTTACCGCTCATTGCGCTTAATGTACAAGCAGTGCGCGACGTCTGGGCCTATTATGGCACGGTGCTGTTGTTGTGGGGTGTGTTGCGGTTTTTGCACGGCAAAAATTTTCTGATCTTGGTGCTTTGTGGCATCGGCGTAGCCCTGTGCCAATGGGTTCGTCCTACAGTATTTTTAGCAGTGCTCATGGTAATTGGCGTATTGGTTTTGCTTGTACTCTTGAAGCGCAACTCATGGAGAAAAATTCTCATCTGTATCAGTTGCTTAGGTGCTACCAATCTCGTCATTTTCTGGCTTCCATTCATGACGTACAACAAAGTTGCCTACAATCGCCTCATGGTGGGACCCATAGGCCAAGACCTTTTGGAAGGGCTCGGAGAATTTGAAAATCCTTGGGGATTTGAGCTGAGTGATGAATTTGTCGCCACGTTTATTGGCCAAAAATATCAGCTGCAGTATGGAACTCCTGAATTTGATGACAAGGCAAAAGAAGAATTTTTGATTGCATACAAACAGCAACCATCGCTTTATTGGCGAAATATTTTCAAGAGATTACCCAATGCCTTATTGCCCGGGTTGCCGTGGCTGTTTCCTAAAGAATCCCCCTTTGCAGGCGTGCACGGGTGGCAAGCAAAAATAAAAGCCGTTGTGAGTTCGTGGTCAGTTTTTTGGGATTTTATGCTGCGCCATGTGTATATCAGATTGTTTTTGTTGCTTGGTTATGTGGGCATGGCAGTGGCGCTCTATCGCCGGAATTATGTAGCAGTCTTTTTAGCACTCGCAATTATGATCGGTGGGCTTGGCAAATTGCCATCCCATATCGAATATCGTTATCTTGTGCCATTTTATTGGGTGTTCAGTTTGTGGGTTGGTTATCTAGTGGCGATGTTTATTCCGAAACAAAATACATAAACTGCTGCTATCTTAGTGGTTTTGATCTTTGTGTTTGAGACCGTTGTGAATCTTAAGTCCGCGTGCAGTTGGAAAATAGACATAGCAGTTATAAGGACAGCAGTTCCTAGCTAATTTAGTTAGTTTTTTTCGTTGTTCGCTCGTGAGTGAGCGGATGATTTCAGTATGTTCTGGTGTTGTCAGATGATCACTTAGCTCTCTTGCTTCACTGAAAATTATATCGCATGCAATGCATCCACGTTCACCAATATTTCTTGTCATGGGCGAGTCAGTTTGCAGAACAATGGACGAATCTTTTGTAGGCTTTGTCGTAGTAGCTAGTGTATTTTGGCGGTATCGAGCAACCCGTTTTGTAAACTCTTGTTGTACGAGCAGATTTTTTAGATCGGGCAAATCATCTAGATTTTGAGTCTCCATCTCTTCAGTTGAAAATATATTCTCAAAATCATCCATGGCATGCATCGGAATTCTTACAAAAATCATGAAAGTAACTATGAATATTTTCTTTCCGAACTGATTTCCCAGGAAAAAATGTTGTATTTGCATGCCAGCTTCCCACGTACTGTTTTTTAATTACTTTGGCTGTTTAACATGACATGAGTGTTAATGTAAATATATCAATATTTTACGTTAAAAAAATTGATGTTAACCATGGGATTGTTTCATATGCTGATCATAATCTGATTGATTTTGGAAACGTACATAATGCAAGACGCAGGTTGGAGTATTTTTACTACTTGCCCGTACGGCATCTAATAAGACATATACCTTTTCTTTAGATTGAGATATTTCGCTGAGTTTATGCATGTGCTCTTCTGCTTTCAAATGTTCACCAATGTCTTGCGGCTTTATAATTTCTTGAGAACACGCGAGGCAATGGGTAGTTGGTTGTTGCGAAATTGTATCTGAACTAACCGTGTGTTGTTTTTTTAATGGCCGATCATGCGATGTTGAACTTGACCCCATATCGCTCAAAGATCGTTTGGTTGATGAGGTCTTTTTTTCGAGAACCGTTGAGGAATGAGCTGCTGAATTATGACTTCTAAGGCCAAATGGATTTTGATAATGCACCAAACAGAGTTCGCACGAATTGGGAATGGTTTTAGCTTGTTTTCTCCAACGTTCCATTTTCGTGGATGATTTCAAAATTTCTCCGATTTTGGCTTTGTGTTCAGGCGGTCTCAAATGCTTGTAGAGTTCACGGGCATCGTTAGTTTTGAAACCACAAGGAATGCAACCCCATGTAGGAGATTGTCGAGTGGTTTTTTGCTCAGTTTCTTTATTTGGATCATAATCACTATCTTTATCAGATTGCATAGCAAACACGTTCGCTGCTACGGTCAAAAAGATGGTGCTGCTCATAATTAGTTTTTTCATGACACTACACTTTTCTATGGAAATAATTTGTTTTTGCATGGTGCTCCATATCACGTTTCTTTATGCGTTTTTTCTTGGTGCCGACGCAGACCAATATCCTTCTCAAAATAAATATAACATGTAGCGCAACTGTTTTTAGTTGTCTTGGTTAGCTTATGCAATTTTTCCGTTTCTTCTGGTGATGCAAGTATTTTTTCGAGCTTCTGCTTATGTATTTTACAGCGACAGTGTCCTACCAAACATCGTACGTCATAAACATTTTTACAGACCAAACAGCCTGCAACTTTATTTAGTGGTCTGACGTAATTTTTCTTGCTCTCGCGCGAACTAGATGAAGGTTCATCATTTTCACATAAATTTTCTTCTAAATCTCCTTCACTTTCGTGGTCGGGTATAAATGAACTATCATCAGATTCATTTTCAGAAGTTTTTATGTTCTCATCAGTCTCAGCAGATACTGCACCTTGCGTTAAATAACGATGTAGATGGTATTTTTTAGGTCCTACGGTTTTGCCTGTTAGGGGGCTTTCCATACCACAGACTGTTGAACTAATGAGCAGTGTAATGCAAAGAGGTACCAATTTTTTCATAAGAATGATCCATGAGATATTTGAAAATTTCTTCTACTGAGCATGCTGCTTATCATTATGCTGATCTATTCCTTGTTGAGAAGTAAAGTATACCAGGCATCCATTCTTACAACAATGCAGCATATTGTGAGCGAGGTTAGTAAGTTTTTTGCTTCTTTCCAGGGTCAGTGCGGCGAGGCTATCTTTGTGAGTTTCACTTTTCTTGACATGGATTTGTAGACTTTCTGGTTCATCAAATGTTTGATGGCACACAAGACAGCCAAAGTATGGATTGCGCAGGGTATGAATTGTTGCTGCTAAAGTAGTTTTAGATTTTTTTGATGTGCGTTCAACTGGTTCTTCTTCTTCTTCTTCTTCCTCTACGTCTTCTTCAGATAATTTGTCATTGTGCGGATCTTCATAAGAGTCGTTAGACAATGAATCAGTCTCCTTAGTGGTTTCAGGGGATGTATCATCACTATTTTTTTTGTGGCGCAACCTCTTATGCATGTTAAGACCTGTTGGCTTTTGAAAAAAAATGTAGCAAGCAGGGCAGCTGTTCGCTGTGCCTTGTGCTAATTTATCGAGTTTTTTCTGTTCTGAAGGATCGCTGAGGAGTGCTTTAATAGCGATTGTATGGTCATCATGTTTGACATGCTCAGACAAATTCGATGGATGGATGAATTTTTTTTTACAGACAAGGCAGCCCCAATCGCGGTCGAAACTTTTACTGTTTGTTGGCTGAACAGCATTCAATTTTCTTTTTTCGGCTATGTGGTGATGAAATTGTTCGCCTGGAATGGTTTTTTTACCTTTGCCGCACATTGGAAGAACTTGCGCTAGTTGAGTCACCGTTTGTTGGGGTATTTTAGTAGGTTGCTCTGGTTCTTCAAATAATCCGTTTGACCCATTACCTTGTTCTAAGAATTTTTTTGGATCAGAAGTGTCAGCTAGCTGAGCGGTTAAACCTGTTAATCCATATTCTTGCGAAAGAAGATTACTGCCAGTCATCGAATATATCCAAGTTTGTACATGCAGCAGCATGAGCACCATGATTATTTTTACGATTTTCATGACATGACCTTTCATAACATTTATTGTGCTGAATGATCGATTTTATGCTCATCAAAAAATAGATTTGCAGGTGGGTCTCATCCTCCCATAATATCATTATGAGTACAAGGGAGTTTAAAAAAAAGAGCCGGAGGCAACTGCCTGCGGCTCTTTTTTTACTGTTTTCTCGTTCTTTTATTTAACATCTTTTAATTCAACTTCAAAAACGAGCGTTGCATTTGGTGGAATCACGCCAGCTGCACCGCGTGCTCCGTACGCAAGTTCTGGAGCTATAACGAGCTCGCGGACTTCGCCAACTTTCATCCCATTCACGCCTTCATCCCAGCCTTTAATCACTTGTTCTCGACCTACTGCAAATTGGAATGGTTGATTGCGGTTTTTGCTACTATCAAATGGTTCGCCGATTTTTTGTTTTTTTTCCTTGTCAAACAACCAACCGGTGTAATGAACTACCGCGATGTTACCTTTTTTTGCTTCTTTGCCATCTGCTGATGGTTCTTTGGTCACGAAGATGGTGAGTCCTGCAGGTGCAGTGATTTGTCGTTTTGTCACGTGTTTTTCTCCTACTTGAGGTGCTGATTCTTTTTTTGTTGGTGCTTTTTGCGCTGGCGTTTCGGTTGTGCTGCCAGTTGCAGATAGACTTAACATGCTGAATATACTCAGTGCAGTCACACCACTTTTTATAGTACGTTTCATTAATAACTCCTTGTTATTCATAGATCGGAAATAATGCACATTTATTTTCAACTTCTTGCCGTACAGCAAGAAGTTGTCGATTATTGTCATGTTTTTTCACCACTTCGTCAATTAAATACGCAATTTCTCTCGCTTCGTGTGTGCCCATGCCGCGCGTAGTTATTGCAGGAGTTCCCAAACGAATGCCACTCGTGATCCATGGCTTTGCGGGATCAAATGGTATGCAACTGCGGCTTACCGTGATGCCAGCTTTTTCCAGTGCAATTTGAGCTTGCAAGCCCGTGATATTTTTCGAGCGCAGATCAACCATGAAAAGGTGATTGTCGGTGCCACCAGCAACCAGACGGTAGCCAAGTTCTTGCATCGTCTGTGCCATGGCGCGCGCATTATCAACGACCTGTTGTTGATAGGTGGTAAATTCTGGTTCGAGCGCCAATTTAAACGCGACCGCTTTGGCAGCAATGGTATGCATAAATGGTCCGCCTTGCGATCCCGGCATGATGGCGCGATCCACGGAGTCTGCAAGAGGCTGTGTGGACAACATGAATGCGCCACGTGGCCCGCGCAACGTTTTGTGCGTTGTACTGGTCACGATATCAGCATAGGGCACAGGGTTTTGATGCAAATTTGCTGCAATCAGTCCGGCAATGTGAGCAATGTCTGCCATAAAAAATGCACCAACAGATTTTGCAATAGCTGCAAAGCGCGCGAAATCAATGTGGCGAGAGTAGGCGGAAGCGCCTGCAATAATAAGTTTTGGTTTGTGCTGCTCAGCAAGTCGTTGGACCTCATCATAATTAATTTGTTCTGTGATGGGATCAACCTTGTACTGCACAACTTTATAAAATTTGCCAGAAAAATTCACCGGATGACCATGCGTCAAATGTCCACCTTCACTCAAGCTCATGCCCATGATGGTGTCACCAGGGTTGAGGAGCGCAAAATAGGCAGCCATATTTGCTTGTGATCCTGCATGCGGTTGCACGTTAGCATGCTCAGCACCAAAAAGTTGTTTGCAACGGTCAATGGCCAGTTGTTCTGCTTTGTCTACAGATTCGCAGCCAGCATAGTACCGCTTGCCAGGATAGCCTTCTGCATATTTGTTGGTAAGCACCGAGCCAGTAGCTTCTAACACCGCAGGATGTGTGTAATTTTCCGAGGCGATCAGATTAATAGTTGTTTGTTCACGATGTGTTTCATGTGCAATAATGCGCTGAATTTCTGGATCGACGATGCTGAGATTATTTGATGAGGTTGCAATAGGACTGCCAAGAGAATTTTTTGAGTTAATGTGTTTATGAGACAACATCTTACTCTCCTAAATTATGAAATTTTTTCATCCTGCAAAGCATATTTGCAATCAGGTGAATCTGTAAGAAATTCTTCTTCAATGTGAATAACGTGCAGAGCAGTGCAATTTACCCTAGATATGATGTCCGTTATCGGTTTAGCCTCTTTTTTTGAATCTATAAGTGTGACAATACGCGTCAGTCCGTTATTGGTTTCTTCGAAATGATTCCTTTTAACTTTCTTCAGGCTCTTTGTTATTATTTCTACTTGAGGATCATCTTTTGGCAGCATAAACGTACAACTGTCGACTCCGGATCCAGTCTGTTTGGCGAGTATAGAGGGAACTAGTTTTTTAATAGCTTGTCTACGTTTGAAGCCTATTATACAGGCGACATTTGCATCCTTTTTTGTTTTTAAGACATTAGCAGCAATTGCCTGTAATTTTTGCGGAGTGTCGATATGCAATGAAAAAACCTGGCGTGATAAAATGTGGGTGCTCGGAACTAAGTTGACCATTTTTTTTTGAATGCCCTTGGATTTTCCTCCTTTTGGAAAACTCGAGAGTTGCACACTATTGAGCTTTCTCTTCTCTTTAGGATGTGTTTTGGGAGGACCGTAGAGGTTTGCGCTACAAAGACACACAAGTAGTGCTTTTTGAATAATTTTAAAGAGTTGCATACTTTTTTTATATTTTGGGGGAAATAAGTGACATTAAGCTACTATGCAATTCTAACAAGTGTGTGCCAAAGGTAAAGCAGTGATCAGCTGAACTACGTACTTTTTTTAGATATCTTTGATGCCACTACATTGATGAATTATCGTGTGATCTTGCAAGATTTTGATTAATACCGGCTTCAACTGTGTAGATGGTTCCAGAGAACTGCTCAGGCAGGTATAATCTTTGGCTATTTCGACCTTGCAGTCGCCGGTCTCTTTTTCAAGTAACTCTTGGATCGTTGCCACACTTTCCTCTGAGCATGAGGAATGCAGAATGTAGGAAAGACAAAACCGCTTCTCTTTATTGGTTTGTATAGGCGGCATATAAGAAATAATCGATTTTAAGGTGGCACGATGTTCAGCATTATCTTCTGCTGGACTATAGGCAAGTAGCATATTGGTGGGTTGTTTTGTAACCAGAAGGGTTGTGGCCTCGCAGAGCTCTGCGATAACTTCTTCGTCTATTTCTGTGGTGCCTTCTCCCATAGTTTTTGATCGAATGGAACAGAGCAAAGCAATAAGTACCAATGACTTGGGAAATGTTATATTAGTCATAATTTCTCCATGTGGCGTCTTTTTTTCAAAAATAGTAGAGATTTTAATAGCAAGAAGTAAAGAAAATTGCTTTTTACCCATACTTTTTTATACTAAAAACATAGATTAATTCTTTTACTAAAAGGAATGTCGTGATCTCGACCTCAGATTTCAGAAAAGGCGCCAAAATTCTTTTCAAAGAGGCGCCATTTATGGTTCTTGAATATCATCATGTAAAGCCAGGTAAAGGCGGTGCATTTGTTCGCACCAAGATGAAAAATATGATTACTGGTCTGGTGCATGAAGAGCTCTTCCGCTCTGGCGAAAAATTCCCAGAACCTGATCTTGAATATCGTGAAATGCAATATTTGTATAAAGATGATGAACTCTATAATTTCATGGATCAGGAATCGTTTGAGCAGGTTGCCTTAAATAAAGAACAACTCAGTGAAGTGTTGGATTTCTTAAAAGAGCAGACTATTTATACCATTCTTTATTTTGAAGGTCGGCCAATTGGCGTGACAGCCCCAATTTTCATGGAACTCAAAGTAGAAGATGCTCCTCCTGGTGTGAAGGGCGATACAGCCCAAGGTGGTGGCAGCAAGCCGATAACCTTAGAAACCGGACTTGTCTTGCAAGCACCGTTATTTGTAGAAACTGGCGACATTGTTAAAGTTGATACACGCGATTCTAAATACATCGAACGTGTTAAAAAATAGTCTTTGAATAATAATTATGGATATTAAAGATTCTTGCACGACACTTGAAATTGCATTGGAGCAAGATCAGCCCTTTGCCTATGCGGACTTATCACGACGTGACATTCGTGGGTTGATTTTCCATCTTTTGTACGCGATGGAATCTTTTGATTATCAAACTTCGTTATCTGCCATTGTCGACGACTTTAATCGAGGTTTTAATCTTGATATTCCGTTAGATAGTGAATCGGTCGCCATTGCGCAGCACGTAATCGATGCGCGAGAAACGCTTGATAAAGAAATGTTGCCATTTTTGGCCAACTGGCGGCTCGAGCGCATTGGGGTGTGCACCAAACTGGTGCTCCGGCTTGCTATCTGGGAATTGGAGCAACAACAAACACCAGCAACTATTGTGATAAATGAAGCAATTGAGCTGGTAAAATGTTTTGCAGAAAAAGATGCCTACCGATTTGTCAACGGCGTGCTTGATGAATATGCTAAGGCACATAACTACCCGGTGGAAAGCAAAAAAGAACCAGTGCCAGTGAATAATGAATGTGAGTAATAAAAAAAGGCCCTCCCAAAATCGGGAGGGCCTTTTTTATTTGTGTAATTTCTCATTAATAAATTCATTCAAACTTACGCCAAGTTTTGCTGCTTCAAGAGCAAGGTTGGCATGTAGTTCAGGAGACATTCTAAGTCTCAAATTTCCCGAGAATGTTTTTTCAGGTTTTTCTTTTCGTTTTTTGCACCAGGAAATGTAGTCATCAATGGAATCTCGAAATGCTTGCTCAAGCTCTTTCACCGTTGTTCCCTGAAAGGTAATAATGTCTTTTAACCCAACGACTTCTCCATGAAACAATTTTGCTTCATCATCGTAGGCTACTTGTCCAAAATATCCTTTATATTTCATCATGGTGTATTCCTGCATTTCTTGGACTTGGCCTTAGTTTGCCGCTTTCATCATCAAAGCTATTCCTTTTAAGGAGCTAGCTTTAAATTTGTCATGTTCAGCTTGTTGAGCATGTGCTTCGAACCTTGTTTCGAATCGTTTTAATATGTCTATGAAATTAGTACTTTCCGCTTGCAATATTGCAATTTGATCCTTAACTAGTTGTTGTTCAGACTCATTTCCGATGATGCAGTTTTGCAATAATGTCTGGAGAAGCCCAGCCACAGTTTTGGAGAGTTTGAGTGTTTCAGGATTTTCCCTTTGTATACTCTCAAGTAGCTCTAAATGGGCTGCGAGATTTCTGCATTCTTGAAAATCCTTTAACGTAAAATATAATCCGAACGCTAGACTTTGCGTTGTAAGAATCGCTACAAATAGCATATGTCGTATGTTCATGTATTTTATCCTTCTTTAATTGAACTCATTTTTAACTATTTCCCGAGCAAGCTCTCGTCTTGTATTTTTTCTGATTTTGTTTCTACCGTAAAGAGCATTTTTTTTGCAACGTAAATATTTGAAGCAGTCGAGATTCCAGTTATCAGTGCAGTACCTGCCGAAGTCCAAGGGCCTGGCTTTTCGCCTTGTTCGAAGAGCAGATCATAAACAGCCAAAAGACATATGATGCCTGTAGGAACAGCAGCCCGTAAATTTTCTTCATCTGTATTTTCCTTGCTTACAAAAGATATTCGCCATTTTGACTTATAACATCTTTTATTTTTTCTGATGTAGGTCTGTCTGGCTCCAGTATTTTTTTTGCTGCGTAGCCTGAAATTATAGTAGTTACTCCAGTGTATAACGCACAGGCAAAGCACCCTGTTTTTTGGTCGCGGTCCGTTGTTTGTGTCGAGAGGTAAATACAACCTAGACAACCTAAAGCAGAGAGGGCGCAAAATGTTGCTGCAAATGTTCCTGTCCCTATTTCCACAATGGTCCGCAGTGCCGAATGTTCATTATCTTGTTTTTGTTCCCGTGTGACGCTTTCTACTGTTTTAGCGTCATCGTTTTCTGGTCTTTGTTGAGCAGGCTCAAGCTCTTTAGATAATTCCGGCTTTTCATCAGGCACAGATGAAAGGTCATGAGAAGAAGCTATAAGATCACATCTTGCATGTGCCAAGCTCATCAATGCGAAAAACATTATTTTTTTATTCATAGAGACCCCTAACTAACGAATTTTATTGGCCAGCCGGCTTTCATGAGTGCTTTGGTTTTATTGTACTGTTCTTTAAATTGGCCATCAAGTTCCGTCAAATAGCGTGTTCCCGCATCAGTTTTGACCATTGGGTCAATACCGCGGAACTTAGCATATAAGATGGTGTCATAGCGATTTGTGTTAATTTCATATTGATGCGCGTAGTTGCGTGATTGGTGGAGCAAACTTTGGATCATTGGGTCGGTGCTAAAATGCAGCAGCTGCCATACTTCATCGTCGGTGCCATACAAAATGGTGTCCATAGAGATCAAACCGAGTGAAAGAGCCTGGCGTAATGCTTGCCCGATCCAAGTGTAGACCATGATGTTATCTGCAGATCCCCACGTATGTTCGGTTTTCCATAACGAAATTGAGGCAAATTTTTTTGCCATGGCAGCATCATCAAAAATCCAGATGCCATTTTCAAAACACAGGTGTCTTAAAATTGCTTGAATATCGTCTTTGGTGAGGAGATTTTCTTGGTAACCTCCATTTAAATTATATTCGATGCGGTCGGCACACAAATAGGGCAGGTTGCGCTCAAGTGCGGTAAATTGAGAATTTTTTGGATGAACTTGTTCTGAGGTAAAACCATGACGTCGCAAGATGGTATCAATGCCCGATTTTTTAAGAAACTGTAAGTGATCATCGTCTTGCTGCAAATCTGCTTCAAGAATGGTGCTCCTAAATACAAGGCCTCCGCAATGGGAAAAGACGGTGTGTGAAATGTCATGCAGGAGCCCTGCAACTTGCTCATCTAAAGATACATTAATAGAACGTAATAATGCAAAAACGCCTATGGAATGATCATAGCGCGTATAGGCAACGGGACGCACCGTATAATAAAAGGGACCATATTGGTGGATTTTTTTAAGACGCTCCATCATGGGACAGCGCAGAAGATCAAGGAGTACTGGTTCGGTGATGGTGAAGTTGCCATAAAAGGTGGTGATGTCGATGTGGTCTTGAAAGTCTTGTACTGTTACCGTGTTGTAACTAAACAATGATGTAGAAAAAGTAAGCATGAGAAAAAGATAAATATTTATAGCACGGATTTGAGGCAACATAAAATTCCTTTTGGACCAAACTATTTTTATTAATTTCCAGGTTAAAGTTTAACCATAAATTTATTTTTTGTTAAGGGTCTCGTAACCCTTAACAATGTACGCCATGGCTGCTGCCCTGGACCCGCTCATTTCGCTCGAACGGTGACTACTTTACCCAGGCTTCGCTTTGCTCCGCCTGGGGCCCACACTCGCCTAATGACTACTGCGGGTGGACTTTATCCTGAGCCTGTCGAAGGGCATGCTCTGCACCAACCTTCATCAACATGGTACTGGCGTGATTTAAATCAAGGGAATTGGTACGCGACTCAAGGGCAAGATGGTGCATGGTGTTCGCATGGCACCTGCGAGCTCAACCTGCCGTCCATTTACTAGATTTTTAAAATTGATAGCCGCTCTAGCTTGACGTGTGGGCATGATAGCACCCAATAAATAGTGTGTAATATGAGAAATGGATCTCGGATTGATAATTCGACACGCCAAGCATATTTTGTTTACGAAAGGGTGCGTTATCATGCGACCCCGAAGCGACTTGCCTGCGTAGCGTAGCGAAGTAGGTAGGCGCGTGTGGCCGCACTTCAAGCGTAGGGATTCCAAAGGAACTCCTTTGGCGCCCATTGGTAAGGGTGGCGAGACCCTTACCAAAAAAATTGAGTTAGAAATTTATCAATGGAATAAAAATTTTACGCTTGAATCTCGAGAGCTTCACGTTTTTTCTGATTTTCATTTCTCTCAGCTTCAATGCTTCTTATCAAACCTACAGAATTGGTTTTTAATTCTTCATGCAGAGATGTGAGCTTTTGTTTCTGCGAAGGACTCATATTTTGTGCAAATAAATCTTGTGGTGACAGATATGGACTCGTGTGTATGCCCCAAAGAACGGTGTGAATATCATCAAGTTCTTTTTCCGTTTCAATCTGTGTAAGTGATGGTCGTTCTTGCTCAAGTTTTTCGTTTAAGCTCTTGAAATTGTGGGTAATTTTAGCCTCAGGCGCGGCTGTGCTTTGGACAGATTTTGGTTTTTTAGCCAGAGAAAGTAATGTTTGCATCAATTGAACAGCATAGATATTGATATTTTTTTGATCTTCTTCTGTTGGAAGTTTTGCGCATTGTGCAGCTATTTCATTGAGCGGTTTTAAAAATGCAGAAATAATGTAGTTTGTGGCAACTCTGCACTCTTCCTCGTTCTTATCGTGCTCAAATTTGCTCTTGTAGTTTAAGAGAACGTATTGTAATTGGAGCATTCTGAATTTGATAATAGTGCTCAAGTTTATTGAATCGCAGTTTCTGCTGTTGTTTATTTCATCCTGACAATCTGCAATCCGTTTTTGTATGGTGGGTACTAAAAATTTGCGAGCAAATGATTCTGTCACCGTGACGTTATAGCCATCTGCGCATGCGTTTCCAACAAATCCAATCATCAAAAAAAATATGTGTAAATACATAATATATTCCTAAAAAAAAAGAGAGCGAAGTGTTCAAAACCGCTTCGCTCTCTTTTTTTGTATAAAAAAATTATTTTAAATCGGGGAAAAACAAACTAAGTTCAAACTTTGCTGTTTCTGGCGCATCAGAACCATGTGAGGCATTGTTGCCAATGTTGGTGCCAAATTGTTTGCGGATGGTGCCAGCTTCTGCCTTCATAGGATCCGTTGCTCCCATCAAGTCACGCCATGCTTTGATCGCATTGTCTTTTTCAAGTGCCATGATGATTACTGGCCCTGAAGTTACAAAACTCACGAGTTCGCCAAAGAATGGGCGCTCTTTATGCACCGCATAGAAATTTTCTGCTTTGTCTTTAGTGAGTTGTGTTTTTTCCATGCGGACAATAGTGAATCCATTCTTTTCAATAATATCGATAATTTTGCCAGAATTTTTTGCTTTGACTGCATCTGGTTTAATCATGGCAAATGTTTTTTCTAGCATTGGAATTTCCTTGGTTGTAGGTATGGGCGCTGTTTCTTTCTCATTTTTGCATGAAGATAGAAAGAGGCCAGCAATAAGCACGAGTAGTGAATAAAATATACCCGCCTGTGGTGAGCTTAGTCGAACCATCATATGCTTACCTATGTTAATTATTTTAAATAAGAGCCGCCAAAAATATTTGGCGGCTCTTGGACTTTACTCGTTATCGTCAGAATCTTCAGATTTGCGAGCAGCATGCTCTTCGAGCGCTATTTGCAGAGCTGATTTAGATTTTGGTGCGTGTGATTCAAAAGATGTTCTCTTTTGTCCACCACGAGGCGCACCTCTTTTATCACCTTTGCCACCAGAACGGTCGTCGCTACGAGCTTTGTTTTCGGCATGACGCGCTTGTTGCGCTGCTGAAGGTTCAAGCTTTAAGCTGAGACCAAGTTTGCGTTCATCTTTGTTGACGCTGATAACGCGGAATTGACGTTTTTCGCCAACCTTGAGCACATCTTCTACCTTTTCTACATTTTGATCAGAAAGTTCGGAGATATGCACGAGGCCTTCGACGCCACTAGCGAGTTTCACAAATGCACCAAAATTGGTAGTGCGTGAAATTTCACCTTCCACGATGCTGCCAACAGGATATTGCTCTTTGATGGTTTCCCAAGGATCTTGGCTGAGTTGCTTGATGCCCAAGGAAATTTTCTTGTTAGAAGGATCGATTGCCAGAATAACGGCTTTAACCGTATCACCTTTCTTGTAGATTGATGATGGGTGATCGATGTGTTCAGTCCAGGAAAGGTCTGAAATATGCACAAGGCCATCAACACCAGGCACCAGTTGTACAAAGATGCCAAAGTCGGTGATGTTGCTAATAGTACCGCTAATCGTTTGACCAACTTTGAACTGTTCGCTGATGGTTTCCCATGGATTCTTGTCAAGCTGCTTGATGCTTAAGCTCATGCGGCGATTTTCGGTATCCAAGGAAACAACAAGCACTTCGATTTCTTCGCCAACCTTGAATTTCTTATGAAGATCGGTAATACGATCGGTCCAAGAAATTTCAGAGATATGCACGAGGCCTTCAACACCTTTCATGACTTCTACAAACAGGCCGTAATCGGTGATGCTGGAGATCTTGCCTTTAACGCGATCGCCCACTTTGAGTTTAGCTGCTGCTTGTTGCCATGGATTTTCGGTAAGTTGTTTAAGACCAAGAGAGATCTTTTCGTTTTGCTTATCAAATGACAGTACTTTAACTGTAATTTGCTCGCCAATTTTTACCATCTCGCTTGGATGGGAAATGCGACCCCAGGTCATATCGGTGATATGCAGAAGTCCATCAACGCCACCTATGTCAATGAATACGCCATAATTGGTGATATTCTTGACGGTGCCACGAATAACTTGGCCTTCATGGAGCGTGTCCAGAATTTTGTGACGAGCTTCGCTGCGTTGTTCAGTCAATAGCTTGCGGCGGGAAATGATAACATTACCACGTTTGCGATTGATCTTGATAATTTGTGCTTGGATAGTTTGTCCCACATATTGATCAAAGTCGGTTACACGTTGGATATCAATTTGTGATCCAGGCAAGAATGCAGGAACACCGATATCAACGCTTAGACCGCCTTTAACTTTATGTGTAACAATACCTTCAACTGGTTTGTTTTCTTCAAAGAGTTTGGTGATTTCATCCCATGCTTTGAGCGCTTTAGCTTTTTCATAGGACAATACGACGTTACCATCGACGCTTTCAAGCTCATCGAGGATAACTTCTATTGGGGAGCCGACATGAAACTTTTTCATTTCATGAGCGCCAAATTCATATTTTGGTATTAGGCCATCAGATTTGTAGCCAATATCAACAAGTACGCCATCAGTATCGATACGCTTGACGGTACCGGTAACTAATTTACCTGGTTGAAATTTAGTGCCGATTTCACCATAGAGTTCAGCAAGCTCTTGCTTAGTTTCTGGTGAGGAAATGAGGTCGGGTTCTTCAACTTGCTGTACACGGCGGTACTGACTAGCTTTTATGAGTTCTTTTGACATGCAGTTATCCTGTAAAAATTTGCCTCATTGAGTATGAGGGTTTGAGGGTTTTTTAAGATAATTATTCCAAGTGTAACAAAGAGAAAAAAAAGCGCAAAAAAAGTAATGATTTATTCGTCCACATCGAGCGGACCTTATTCATAATTAAGGAATTTGCGAATTGATGATTTCCTTTGCCAGTCAGAATATTCGGTAACTGGTTCAAGAGATTCAATCATGGCTATATTCGCGTATAGGTCGGGCAAATGGGGAAGTGTTGATGATTCCTCATATCGCAACTTTAGTTGTTTTTTGTATTGTTGTTTTTGATACAGCTGCTTTTGCAAATCCTCGACTCGATAATCTAAGTAGCTCTGAAATAGTTTAGTGAGGTCTTCGATTCCTTGTACATTTTGATCGAGTGTGCCATCCCCTTCCAGATCGGTGGCAATTGTGTGAAGTTGTTCTACCAGGATTTGGCGCGATTCTTCATCATTGGGTGTAGTTGCGCTTTTTATGACATTGGCTGTCACAGCTAAGAACCTATTTGTGCAGGGGATTGTTGGTACATCGAAGACTTTTGCAAATTTGGGATTGGAAGAATAGCCACGAGGTTGAAGGCTGCCGAGTGGAGTAAACCATATGATTCCATTATTAGGTTTAGTAAAATCAAAAAAGCCTACAGCTGATACTTTGTTATCATCAGGATTAAAGACTTCAAAGCCAAATTCATTTTCTGTTTCTTTCGGCTCAAATCTGTGTAAATGATAATAAAACAGATCAGGCAGTTGTTTTTTTGCCCCATTTTCAGATGTTGACATGCTTTTTACTGGCTGGACTGTCAAAAATGCCAACATAAGGATAAGAGTTTTAAAAGCCATAGTATATATCATAGTACGAAATCGAAATTAATGAATATTGTTAGATACTACCTGAAATTTTGTTACGAGGAAAGATGCTTGCGAACATTTCTAGCATTATGTGCTGCGTTTTTTGATTTTTCAAGTTGCCTTGAAATGAGTGAGTGCGGGGTCAATATATCCGCCGCTTAACAGCAAAACAACCCCAAATTGATGAATTAACCTGTAACAGGTGATCTCGTAAAGCTTTGATAGTACCACACAGATCAATGAGTTAGGAAAAACTCTGGCTGCATTCTCTCATAATTCTTATTAAACTATGAAAATCCCGCAAATTCAAGCTTATTTATTTGACAAGAAGGCTAATTTTTTCTATTCTGAAATAATCCTAAAGTAAACCCCCATCTGCAACCTTTGTGGTAGTAGCCTGTTTTCTCTTCCGTGGGAGTTTACGAACGTTGGCGTTCTAAACTGACCCATCTGGATATCATGCCTGTGTGCAAGGAGAGTAGGCGTGTATTTATTGCAAAGGTTATCTTTTTAATCCTATTTTTTATGGTTTTCTATGTCATCATTTAAAGATTTTTTATTATCCACCGAATTACAACGTGCTCTTGAGACATTAGGTCTCACAACCCCTACTGAAATACAAGCAAAAGCAATTCCAATGCTTCTGGAAAAACAAACGATCGATTTCCATGGCCAAGCCCAAACCGGCACCGGTAAAACCTTGGCATTTGGTCTGCCATTACTGCAGTTAATCGATCAAACGCTCTATAAGCCACAAGCGCTTATTGTTGCTCCAACTCGTGAACTTGTTCTACAGATTTGTGAAAGTTTATCCAAAGCTGCCCAATTCACCCAAATTAGAGTAGTTCCAATCTATGGTGGCGTTTCCATCGAGCGTCAGCTCAGGGATTTGCGCCAAGGAGCTCAGGTTATTGTGGGCACGCCAGGGCGTCTTAATGACCACCTGCGTCGCAAATCGCTATCGCTGAAAGACCTTAGAACCTTAGTTCTTGATGAAGCTGATATCATGCTTGATATGGGCTTTAGAGAAGAAATTAACGAAGTTTTAGAATTTGCTCCTGAAAATCGCAATATTTGGCTGTTCTCGGCTACCGTAAAACAGGGCATTGAAGATCTTAAAGCAGAGCATATGCAAAATCCTGTGGTAGTTAAAACAACCAAGCAACAAACAACTACTTCCAATACCCAGCAATATTACTGCGTTGTGCAATCTCGCTTACGACTTCCTGCGTTATGCCGCTTTATTGATAAAGCTGACGATTTCTATGGTCTTATTTTCTGCCAGACAAAAATCTTGGCAAGTGAAGTTTCTGAAACGCTGTCAAAGCGTGGCTACGGTGTGAATGCGCTGCATGGTGACATGGATCAGAACATGCGTAATGCCGTAATCACTAAATTTAAAAATAAAGAATTTGGTATCCTCGTAGCAACCGATGTTGCTGCACGCGGCATCGATGTTTCTGGCCTTACCCACGTCATTAACTTTTCATTGCCTGAAGATCAAGAAAGTTATGTACACCGTATCGGTCGAACCGGCCGTGCAGGTAAAGAGGGCATCGCAATTACCTTCATCGGTAGAAGTGATGTTCGTCGTATGCAACAAGTAGCACGCCGCTTTAATGCAAGCATTAACCCGATCGAAGTGCCAAAAATGACTGAAGTATTAGAGGCGCGAGCCACACAAGCAAAAAATTACCTAACCTCAGCACTTGATAAGCCGGCGACCAAAAATAACGCGACATCCGATTTGCGCGAAACAATTAATCTGTTGTCGCATGATCAACTTGCACAAGTTTGTGTTCAAATGCTCAATGATAAGTTCCTTCAAGGTTATGATGCTGATCATGATATCAATTTTGGCTCTTCAGCTGATGCTGGTCGTGGCGGCGTTGTGCGTGAAGACAAGCAAGAAGTTATTGTGCATATGGGTTCAGAAGATGGCGTGACCCAACAAGATATTATGCAGTTCTGTGCTTCAGACAAGATCGATGCCAGACTCATTGAACGAATCCGTGTTATTAACAAACGTAGTTTTGTGGTAGTTCCAACGCATATTGCTTCAGCATTAGCTGAAGAACTTAAACACAAGCGTTTGCTAGGCCAAAAAATACGCATTGCTGTAGGTCCATTCGAAGACATTCGTGCTTCTCGTTCCTTTGCCCCGCGTGGTGGTGGAGGCCGATACTTTGACCGTGAACGTGGTGGTGAGCGTGAGTATGGTAGAAGACGCTATAGTCGTTAAACCACAACCCTCCGGTCATGGTGAGTGATTTGCAAAGCAAATCGTATCGAACCATAAAATTATAACCCTCTTGTTTAATTACAAGAGGGTTTTTCCTTGCTAGGCAAAAACTTCTTCCCTATACTGTCCTCATAACACCAGCTAGCTTCATCCGCCGCCGCTACACCATAGCCTTTCAGGCAATGGCGAGCTAAGGCGTGATAGTCACGACGTAGCTTTAAGTCTTACTAATAGCTTATGGTGAAGATGAATAGCGAAGTCGGACAAAAATGAGCAGCATATTAAACAAGTAGTTATAAGCGTGAGGAGATTTTCTATGAATTGGAAGTTGTTTGCCGTGTTTCCATTGGTACTTATTTGCTCAGCAATGAATGCAGATATTATGATCCGTGCCAAATTAGTTAATAACGATATGGTTGTCGTGGAAAATGACACAACCCTATCAGCTGATGCCCTAACAACAATTAAGACCGAAGGTTATACGATAACCCTACAACTAACGCGCGAAAATGAAGATGGTGCAGAAGTTGTTGTTCAAGTTCTCAAAAATGAAGATGTTGTAATGGATTCTCAATTGAACATGGTATGGGAACGAGAAGAAACGGTTGAAGAAAATAATCAAGGGCTTGAAGCGTGTGGTGGCATGAAGCTTACCTGCATTGCAGTGCCAGTGATTACCGTAAGTTAAAAAGAGAAAATGAGAGATTTTTGAATGAAGTATCAGATTATAAAAATAATGCTGTAAAAAGCCACTGGTTGTTAATAAAATACCCTGCTAATTAGCAGGGTATTTTTACATTTGAATGAGATAATCTAGGTTAATTTTTCAAAGGAAATATCAAGCAGTGGGTATTTTTGCCAATCAACATCATCAAAATGCCACCACTCGGTGCGCAGTCCTTTAAACCCATGTTTGTGCATCACGCGTTCAAGTAGATTACGATTGGCAATAATGTGTGCTGGCAGATCTTTATAATCTCGATGTGCCTTAGTACTAAAATCATCAAATTCGGTCGGCATAGGAACTTCTTTGCCATCTTTCGTGACCAGTGTCAGATCAACAGCGCTTCCTCGATTGTGCTTTGACCCTTTATGGGGAGGCATCACGTAACGAGAATCAGGAACCACATCCCAGAAAATTTTTTGCACCGAAAGTGGACGATAACCATCAAAAATTTTTAGGCCAAATCCAAGCTCTGCAAGTTCTTTGTGTACTTTGCATAGTTTTTCAGCAGTCGTTTTTTGCAGGTAACAGCAAGGTCGTGAATATACTTTTTGCTTAGTGAAGTTATTCGTAGTTGCGTAGCGGATATCTAAGACGATGTCGGGAATAATGGATTTGATATCAACGAGTTGCGAGTTATTGGCTTGTATAAGAGTATTTGTCATGAGAAATATGATAACAAAAGGGTAAAAATAAGTAAAATTCATCTCAGCTCTCTAATTTTTAGATCAGTAAATATTACACCAATACTTTAACAAGACTTATTTTCTTATTCCATAGTTTTTTTGTTCAAAGATATGGGATTTTTTCGTTAGGGGTTTTGCCACCCCTAACAACGAGCACATTTTCTCCATTTCTTGCTTTTTTTTGCTAAGGGTCTCGTCACCCTTAGCAATGGACGCCAAAGGAGTTCCTTTGGAATCCCTACGCTTGAAGTGTGGCCACACGCGACTTCCTACTGCGCTAAGGCTTCGTAGGACAAGTCGCTTCGGGGTCGCATGATTACGCACCCACCTCAAGTTCGAGGCGAGGGAAGGACGGGTGGTGCTATCATGCCCACACGTCAAGCTAGGTCGGCAGCTATATTTATAAATTCGGTAACGGCAGGTTGCGCTCGCAGGTGCCATGCGAACACCATGCACCTACTTGCCGGTGAGTCGCGTACCAATTCCATTGATTTAAATCTCGCCGGTACGATGTTGATGAAAGTTGGTGCAGAGCATGGGTAACCCGCAGCCGTTAGGCGAGTGGGCACCGTTCGAGCGAAATGAGCGGGTCCAGGGCAGCAGCCTTGGTGTCGATTGTTAAGGGCGACAAGGCCCTTAACGACAAGAAAAAGTTAGTGAAAAAAATTACTGGGAATTATGGTTCGACTATTATCACCACGAACGGATAAATTAATGTTAGTTGTTAAATAGACGAACCCTTAACGAAAAAAAGAATAGAAGAAAAAATGTTTTCAGTGTTCATTGAGCATTCGCAGAACTTAGCAAGCTAAACACCATCTGACTCCACGTCTCCATGCGATCATATAACGCAGCACATTCATCTAAAGTCATGAGTGTACCGCTTTTATGCTCAGCCTTTATGGCAATTTCGGCAGAATCACCCGTTAATAACATTGCAAAACCCAGATGCACTTTGCCCACGTCATTAGTGTCATCATTAATGATGCCAAGTGGTTTGATGCTCAATGAACCCGTGTAGCTCACTTCTTCATGAAATTCGCGTGTTGCCCAATCAAATAATGAATCAGACGCCATATCTTCTTGTCGAATGTGACCACCAATACCCAGTGAAAATTTATTTTGCAATGATTTTGAAGAAGAATCATGGCGGCGTTGCATGACAAAATATCGGTCTTGGTACTGATAAATAAGATAAGGGATAATTTGCTTGTAGCTTGGGTCTTCTTCCATGGCTGAGCGCCATAAAAATTGTTTATGGTCGCTAATGATGGCTAGATATTCGGTAAAATCAACTTGTTGTATGCCATGCCAACTTCCTTGGGCAAACAGCTGCGAACGAGGTACGACAAGAATGCGCTCATCATGTAATTTTGGTGCTGCTTGTGTGTTGAGTTGTTTATTCATGAAATGGTCCTAGAATTTTTCACTATAATCTCAATTAATACAAAACTTACTGGTCTTGTATATTAACAAGTTTTTAGACGACATAGAAGAGACTTAAATATTGTAAAAAAATGATATTTGCTTACTCTAAGTAAAGTGTGGTTCGACTAAGCTCACCATGAACGGATTTGTCTTATTTGAGGATTTTTCATGCAGTACGATATCCAAGAAATAGAAAAAAAATGGCAAGAGCGATGGGCGGTTGACCCCGATGGCAAGACGTTGCCAACCGGTTCGGGTAAAAAATATTATTGTCTTGATATGTTCCCCTATCCATCAGGTTCTGGTTTACACGTAGGCCATTGGCGTGGCTATGTGCTCTCTGATATTTATGCTCGTATCAAGTGGCTGGAAGGGTACAACATTTTGCATCCTATGGGCTGGGATGCCTTTGGTCTACCTGCCGAAAATGATGCCATCAAAAAAGGAATCCAACCTGTAGTAAGTACTGCTGCCAATATTGAAAATTTTAAGCGTCAGCTCAAGCAAATTGGCGCCATTTATGACTGGGACAAAGAACTTAATACCACCGACCCGCATTATTACAAATGGACCCAATGGATCTTTTTGCAAATGTACAAAGCGGGTCTTGCCTATGAAGCAGAAACGCCCATTAACTGGTGCCCAAAAGATTTGACAGGCCTTGCCAATGAAGAAGTGGTCAATGGCAGATGCGAGCGCTGTGGTACTCTTGTCGTTCAAAAAATGGTACGCCAATGGATTTTGCGCATCACTAACTACGCTGAAAAATTGTTAGAGGGTCTCGATCGTCTTGAGTGGCCAGAAAAAGTTAAGCTTATGCAGCGCAACTGGATTGGCAAAAGTGAAGGACTTATATTTTCTGCACCCGTCAAAGATACGCAGCTGACTATTCATACTTTTTCTGCCCATTTTGAATCTTTTGCTGCTGATACCTTTGTAGTCATTGCACCTGATCATCCATTTTTGCCTACCTTGCTTGAAGGTGTGCCAAATAAACAAGAAATTTTGGATTTCTGCAAAAAAATTCTCGATAAACGTGCAAAATTGGGTCTGGAAGAAGAAAAAGAATCTGAAGGAATTTTCACCGGCCGCTATATTGTCGATCCTATTGGCAATGGCGATTTGCCCATTTGGGTTGCGAGTTTTGCGCTGGCCCAATATGGTACTGGGATGGTGAAGTGCTCCGCGCATGATGAACGTGATTTTGCCTTTGCCAAAAAATATGGCATTCGCTTGAAGGCGGTGCTATTCCCGCCAGATAATCCAGAACTAGCCCAAAAAGTAAGAAATCTGCAAGTCTGCTATACCGACATGGTTAATGGAATTCTCACCGATCCTGCAGAATTTAATGGCAAGCGAGCTGGCGATGTACGAGAAGCAATCATTGACTATCTGGTTAAGCGCAAATTGGCTGATCGCAAAGTTAATTATAAATTACGTGACTGGGTATTCTCGCGGCAGCGGTATTGGGGTGAACCAATTCCGCTTTTGCATTGTGTTAAGTGCGGTGTAGTGCCGGTGCCAGAAGCAGATCTTCCCGTTGAGCTACCACTCGTAGAACATTATCAACCAACCGGGACTGGTGAATCACCACTAGCTGCAATAGCTTCTTGGGTAAATACCACCTGTCCGGTGTGTGGCAGTGAAGCTAAGCGAGAAACAAATACGATGCCTCAATGGGCAGGATCTTGCTGGTATTTCTTGCGCTACCCAAATCCTCATCTTGCGTATGAAGCATTTGATAAAAAAGATATGAACTACTGGTTGCCGGTTGATTTGTATATCGGTGGTGTAGAACATGCGATTCTGCACCTGCTGTATGCCCGTTTTTATGTCAAAGTGCTCAACGATCTTGGTCATTTGCCATTTGACGAGCCGTTCACGCATCTTTTTAACCAAGGCATGGTGAACAAATATTCAGAAAAATCGGGCCTGGTTGAAAAAATGTCCAAATCCAAGGGCAATGTGGTGAACCCTGACGAGATGGTTGCCAAATATGGCTCTGATGTCTTGCGCATGTACATGATGTTTATGGGACCGCCAGAACTTGATTGTGAGTGGCAAGATGCGGGTATCGAAGGTGTCAAACGCTTTATGCATCGTTTATGGAGCTGGATAACCGATCCTAAAACTCTCGTGCCAGATAATCAAGAATCGGTGGAAGCAAAAAAACGGTTTAATCATTTCATCAAGGCGTATCAAGAGCGCTTGGCGATGTATAAACCTAATACGGCATTGTCGGCATTCATGGAATTTTTAAATACGATGCAAGCTGAAAATTTGAGCATTGGGCGATCGACCATGGAGTCACTGTTAGTAGCACTTTCGGTGCTTGCACCACATGCAGCGAGCGAACTGCTTGAAGTGTTATTCCAAAAACAGCTTCGCGATTGTGCATGGCCCAACTATGATTTAGCTTTAGCGGTCGATGAATTTGCTACGATCGTAGTACAAATTAATGGCAAAATGCGTGCAAATATTTCCATTGCGCGCGGTGCCTCTCAAGAAATGGTACGCGCTCAAGCTGAAGAGCTGGTGGCCAAATGGCTTGAAGGCGTAACCGTGGTAAAAGTTATTTTTGTGCCAGATCGACTCATCAATTTTGTGGTGAAATAAGAGATAAAAAAGAACGAAGGCTGGAAATTTTTTCAGTTTTCGATTGGTTATTTAGTCTTCTTAGCTTTGGTTAAGGTTACGGGTATTACAATTCTATAGGGATAAATTTTCAGTCCAAAAATAAAATCTGTGTCATAACTACTAATGCTATCGTCATATATAGCTTTCGCATTTCGATCAGAACCAGTGGCCCATTTGCCTGGCAGATCATGAGACAGTTGCATTACTGTTTTGTCAAACAGGTAGCGATTAATCTTTTGTTGTTCTGGTGATTGCCCGATATTATTAGCTTCGAGCTTACGATACTCAATCGACACAATAGCATCAAACATTCCCGCTTGAGCTTCTGCTTTATCAATTGGGATATCAAGTTGCATAGTGCGCATTCCAATATCAGTTTCTACTTGAGCAGTATTATTGATAAAGTTTAGCGACATTTTTTCTCTCTGCTTTTCCATAGATTTAGCAGGTAATGTTATCAGCAGTCCCGTTGTTAATATGATTAATTTCTTCATAAAATCTCCTTAATTATTTAGTTGATCTGCAATATTTATTGTCAGTGCCATCAACATATGTTTTCTTGCCCTTTGTTCGGTGGTGGATAGTAGTGCAAAATCTGGCGAATTTATACCAAGTTTATCTGTAGCATCTATAATCATAAGTGCTTTGCGCATCTCGTTTGCAGGATCATTTTCTGAGGTTGAAGTACCAAGAAAATTTGTGATCTTCATTTTTCTTCTATACGGATCACTTGACTCTCTTAATTGCTGTTGTCTGGCTTCACGTCGAAGTTGTCTAGCTTCAGGAGTCACTGGTTGAGTAATTGGAGTAGTTGGAGTAATTGGAGTAATTGGAGTACTTGGGCTAGTAGCGTTATTAGCTAGTTGATCTAGTGTAAAGTCTCCATAGACTCCAGGTGTTTTTACACACACAGCAGGTAAGGCTGTGATAAGTGCAACGGTCAAAAATAGGGTTTTATACATAAAATTCCTCTTCTCTAAGATTTATTCAGTTTGAAACTATCAATTAATTATAAGTTTAGATTAAATAATATTTGATGCAAGTGGTTAAAGTGGAAAAAGGCGCAATGTTGCTTCTTTTTTAAAAATTGCATTCATATTGTATTAATAATTAATTAAAAAGATGATCATTTTACAAAATGTTAGATTCTTCTATACTAATAATTGATTCTATTTTTTTATTCTAATCTTTTAAAAATGAGGTTTATTGTATGAATAAGCACCTGCTTTTTGCAGCAAGCTTGTCACTGATGGCAGCATCTGCGCTACACTGTTCGGCTTACAAAACCACCATCAAGAATAACAGCACCCAGGAATATGAGTTCAAAGTTAAAGTTATGTATAACGATGATGAAACCATGCGTGGTAATATTGTCGTAAGAATTCCTGCACGCGGGCAAGCTACGGTCGATTTGATCGCTGATGCAACCCAAACATCAGCATGCGGCCCAAATAAGGGAACGTATGAAAAAGGTAAGCCCGTTAATTTTACTGGCATCAAGAAAGCATCAGTAGTCTGGATAGCTGCTCGTGATCCTAAGCAACCAGTGCAAAAAAAGAACAAAAAGGGCCAAGATAAAGTAGCTCTTACCGAAGTCTACAAAGGTTTCACCGACAACCTTGAACCAAGCCGCAAGTTTAAAAACAGAAAGCCGTATTTCCAATACCAATTAGATTCAAAAGCAACCCGCTTTGTAATCAGCAACAATTCTGCAACCGGCAACCTTGAAGCTTCTCCAGTAGTTAAGTAACGAAAAAAAATGGGCCCATTAAACTGGGCCCTGCACCATAACAAAGGATAATTATGAATAAGAAATTAGTAGTTATAGCAAGCATGCTGGTTGCTAGTTCAGCAGCAGTGCAGTGCGAGAATGAGATTTATAGAGTTACGAATAAAACTGATCGTACTGACCTTGAATTAAAATTAAAATTCATCGTAGATGAAACACCAAACAGGGCTGAGCTCAAATTTACCTTGGATGAAACGGGTAAAACCTATGAGTTGAATGCGAGCAATGCCAAAACTGCTGCTCCCACAAAAGAGTTTCAAGATGCAGACCTGAAATATAAAGCGAATAAGGGCAAGAAAGTTGATCCTAATTCCAAGCTTACGTTGCAATTTATTTCATTAAAAACTACGCAAGAAACTGAATCAAAAATCAAAACCAACAATGTTCAAGGTACCGTTGAAATAACACGAAAAAAAGAGTTATATCGCGGGTTAACAACCATCCTTGACTCAAGCATGAAGAGTCGTTGGCTAGAAAAGAAAGCTAAAGGCAAAGTGTGTGAATTTGATCTGCCGACTACAGCAACTGAGTTTGAAGTTGTGGCGGTTGATGGTGAACCTACCGTTAAAATCATTAAATAACACTTTAGAATTTTACAAGGGTTCCCCAAAGTGGGAGCCCTTTTTTATTATCCATATGTATTGAATTATGAAAATACATTGAGATATGCTTACGCTGTTCCTCATTTTTTTTCAAGGAGAAATTTGAAGCTCACCTTTCTTGGTACTCGTGGCTACATTGATGTGCGTACAAGGCGTCACTATCGTCACGCCTCCTTATTGGTCACTCATAAAAAAACTAGGATAATGATCGATTGTGGTATTGACTGGGAACGCAAAGTGCATGACATAAATGCTGATGCTATTTTTATTACCCACGCACATCCTGATCATGCCTGGGGCCTCAAAAAAGGTGCTCCATGTCCCGTGTATGCAACCCGAGAATCTTGGGAGATATTAAAAAATTATCCGGTTGAACACCGGTTGGTAAAACCCAAGCACAAGATTTCTCTTGGTGGCATTACGCTGCAAGCGTTTCCGGTTGTTCATTCGATTCGTGCGCCAGCTGTTGGCTATCGTATCACTGCTGCAAGAAAATCATTTTTTTATGTGCCAGATCTGATTGATATTGTCGATCGCCATAAGGCGCTGCACGGTGCGAAACTCTACATTGGCGATGGGGCTACGATTACGCGGCCTATGGTACGACGCAAGGGCGATAAACTTTTTGGACACACCACTATTCGGGCGCAACTTGGCTGGTGCCAACAAGAGGAGGTGCCGCGAGCTATATTTTCCCATTGCGGGACGCAAATTGTAGGCGGTGATGGCAGAAAATTAGGAGCACTCATCAGAAGACTTGGCAAAGAGCGGGGTGTTGATGTCTCTGTTGCTCATGATGGCATGGAGATTATGCTTTAACATATCGGGAATTTTCGGATAAGCTCTAATAATAAAAAATAATAGTATTTATTGGATAAAATCTTATGCAAAAATTCCTTCGTATAACCGACCCAGAATCTGCACAAATCACCGCCCTTGAACTTAATCAATGCACCTTCATGCTGGCATTCCTAGAAAAACTTCCCGCAAGCCAGGTTGTGAACCGCCCCGACATTACCTATGCCACCTCGGGCATTCAAGATACAAGCGTCAATTATGTCTGCAGAACCCGCGCAACCCCAGAAACTATTAAGGATCTTGTTGCCGATGTTCATGTTTATTTCAGACAAGATGAAATGCCGTTTGCTTGGTGGGTTGGGCCAAGTAGCCAGCCCAAAAATTTAGGTGCCATGCTTACTAAACAAGGCATGATTCTCGAAGATGATGAGATTGGTATGATCCTCGACCTTGATCGTCATGAAGATGAGTCTGTTGAAAGCGATGGTTTGGAAATTCAACGTTGCTTGAATGCAGAGCTTATGCGCGATTTTGGCTATGTGCATCAATCAATGAGTGATAGCACGGCACAATCAGAATTGTGGGCGCGCATGGTTCAAGCACCACTGTCTGAACAAGAACCTCTTGAGTTTTATGTGGGTTATGCCAACGGTGAACCGGTAACAACAGGTATATTATTTTTGCGGGGAGGCGTTGCAGGTCTTTATTATATTGCTACAGTTCCAGAAGAGCGAGGTAAGGGCTATGGTTCTGCAATGGTGAAATTTTTACTCAGTAGATCACAAGGTCTTGGTTATCATGTTGCTGTGCTTTGTGCACCCTCTATGAGCGTAAATTTCTATAAAAATCTTGGTTTTAGGCCATTGTGCATGTTTCAGGTGTATACCATGCAATGGGATAGGTGAACTTAGGATTATTTTCCATGCTTATGTTGTTTCTCAGAACTTAAATTTTGGTAATTCTTTATAGCCCTTGTCAAAGGTCTTTAATATATTTTCTGCCTTGTTGTGATATCTCGATGCCATGTGCCAAGTTTGTAGGGCACTTTTGCCGTCCTCCGGATTAAGTACCAGTAGATGATATATATTGTCGGATGTATCACGTAAAAATTCATCGGCAAACACGTCATTAAAAGCATGCTCGTGTAAAATTTCAGCATTAAAGCTCGAATTAGATTGATCATGGTGACCTAATAATATGTTGATAATCGAGGTAGGTTTCCCATCAGTTATAGTATGGAGTAAGGTAAGTATCGTTTCATCATTATTATTCAGACGTTCAACGAGAGTATATTGAGATACTAAACTATGAAAGTCTTCATTATTTCTCTCGGCAATTTTTTTTTCAATCGTACTCTCGATTGTTTTTCGTACAGTTGTATCTTTTTCTAGCTCTAACTGAGATCGTAGTGTAGCTAGTTCTATAACAATTTTTTCTAAATTCGTTAAATTTTTTTGAATGTCTACAACAAGAGATTTATAGAGCGCGATGATATGGTGCTTTTCAGTTTTGTAAGAAGCAAGCCAACTTTTATCATCATTATTATTTTGAGATATACGCGTTTGCTGTGTGGCTATTGGTTTTTTCTGTTCAATTTTGCCACATAGATATTCAAGATTTGTTCTGATTTTTGCATTAACCTTTATTGGTTGCAGCTCTTTCTTTAAAGATTGCAGTCGTGCTGATTTTTTAGGCTTTTCCCGTACATGCTTGCGTGTACGATTCTCCATTGCAAAATTGGTACGTGACACAAAAAGTACGCAGACTAAGGAAATAAGACTTACCTTGTTATAGAGCGTCACCATTGTTCCTCACGCGTTATTGTAGATGTTTAATTACATTTCTAATGCGGTGATATGCGCGTTGTAGGTATTAAAATTTGTTATGACATTAGTTGCTTTGAGCTTATGTTCATCTTCTGCCCGCAAATTATGCAAGATATTATTTCCAGCTTCTGAATTGAGTAGTAATAGACTAACAAGATCGATAGTCGAATATTTGTTAAAAGCATCCAAAAACACCTCATTGTATGCAGCTACATGACAAGCATTATTTGTCAGCAACAATTTTTTGATAGAATCTGGTTTGCGTTTGGTAATTGTTGTTAACAAGCTATTAATTACTTTATCGTTGTTGTTAATCCTATAATCCAGGGAATATTCGGATACTATTGCATGGAATCTGCAATTATCGAGTGATTGTGTTGTGCGCCTAATCGCATTCTTAATATTTTTTTCTTGTTTCAGCATTGCTTTATCATCTGGTGAAGATGCATGATTATTGTGTTTCTCGTGAAATTCTTGCAATTGTTGGCGATGCTGTTTCAGTTTTTCATCATATTTTTTTCCGTTCTTTCTATTATCAGCAATATCGGACAATAACCTTGTATAGAATGTAACAATTTGTAGTTGTTGGGCTGTATCTCCAACTATTTCTTGTTCCTGATTGCTTGAAATAGAGTCATAGTTACTCGTACTTGCTACTAGAGG